>Ga0137458_1000033_pt1 | contig 15320 bp, 10 predicted proteins | sample EasRivERMGT642_2_FD_102311 | JGI IMG/M metagenome (GOLD analysis project Ga0137458, IMG submission 102311) | Soil microbial communities from meander-bound floodplain in the East River, Colorado, USA - East River MetaG ERMGT642_2 | ecosystem: Environmental > Terrestrial > Soil > Floodplain ... | reverse complement strand
CTTTGGTTCAAGCGCCGCTGTATAGAGCGAGCAAATCGCCTGCTCTTGTTCTTCATACACTTCACTCTGTACCTTCAATTCTACACCGGGTCCCAACTTGTCGCAAGCACCCATCAACAACCGTGCTCGCTGGACAATCTGCTCTCTCTGTGTTGTGGTTGCCACGATCGGAATGGGAAGATGCATCAGGACATATTGTTCAATCTGTGGCTGCACCCATTTATAGGCAGTGTGCAAAACATATACATACTGCTGGAGCAAGCGCGAATTGAGCAGGGCTAACAGAAAGTAGAGATTATCCTCATCCCAGCAAGCATCTGAGAGACCATCTGGAGTCTCTGCTATACATGATGGCTGCCTGAATGGCGGTCGATCAGGTCGCAGTCGAAGCATATACAGTGTTTGCAATACAACATGCCCGTGTAGATCTAGAGCGGCTTGTAAACGACCTACACTCTTAACAACAAGGATTTTGGGAGCTAGATAACGTTCTACAGGCTTCTTGATTGCCTCGTGTGGAATGCAGTATTGTGCAACAGCAAGAGTATATGATCGTACATCTACTCCGCCACGCAGTACTGGGTACCATGGCCTATCTCCTGGCCGCTCAAGGCATTGCACAGCATTTAATTTGCTGAGTAGCGGACTATCCTTGCTAATCTCTTCGCCGCGTCGCATCACTACAAACGTGCCAAGTGATGCCAGAGTAGATAGCTGATGAGACTGCGAGATTTGATAGCAAAATGCATGTAAACGAGCTACAAGCGTTTCCTGTACTTCACTCAGCAAATAGCGCAATTCTGCTCCTGGCTGACTGCGCAAGAGGGCCTGAGAAACTGTTTGTTTGCCATTATAGGATAGAAGGTCAGAAAAAGGCTCTTCTTTTCTCATTGCAATGGCCGCCTTTTTTCCACATTTCTGTATCCCGGACTGTCGCCATGGTCCACGCTCCCAATGAATATGGTGGCTACTACTGGAAGCACACTTCTGTGCAATAATGACGACTGCTCCAACAGAAGCTGCAAAAACACCTGAAAGGTGCCAGAGATGATGAACTGTTGTCTGGGTCAGGAGAAGTTGACGCTCGATAGATGCGCTGGCTCTTGCCAATAGTGGATCAGGAAGTACTAAGCCGATCCATCCATTAGGACGCACAACTTGCAGTGCGAGACGTAAAAACAGGAGATAACTATCGGCTTGTCCTCGCTGTCGTGCTGGAGTATATCCGCTTAGATCAGTATTCTTGGATGCGAGATAGGGAGGATTAGCCAGGAATAGATCGACATTCTTACACTGTTCCCAGGCAAATGCTAGGCCATCTGCCTGATGAATGTGCGGATAGCGCAACATCTTATTGTGAGGATAGCATAGCTTATGCTGTGCAGCAATTTGTCCCTCGTGTGGAGTAGACACTGGCGAGGCTCTGACGGATGCATGGATCGTTGTCTGCTGGGCAAAAGTCATCTGAAGCTGCATTTCGGCCAGAAAACATGCTACTGGATCAGGATCAAAGCCCCAGATGTTGTGTTGTACCAGCGTAGCCAGTGCACCATCATCTAAACCCGCACGTTCTCCAAAAGCTATTAAACGGTGTGTCGCACTGATCAGGAAATTGCCACTTCCACAGGCGGGATCGAGCACACGAAGATGCGAGAGGTCTTTTTCAGCAGTATAGCCACAGGCATCAAGGACTTTCTCGATAAGTTGTGGGGGCGTTGAAAAATGACCGCGCCGTTTTCGCTCATGAGGCGGTAAACTAGTTTCATACCAAGTAAATACATTGCTAGCTGCCATGAGCAGATTAAAGTAAATCTTTCTTCTGTAGGTTTTTCAGTGCTTGGCGAGCAGCTATACGGCCAGCTTCTTTAATGCTGGACGCTCTTCCTACACCCAACAATTCATGACGCACAAAAACGCCAACCTCAAAGAGACAGTCATTGTGACGACCGCTCTGTTCCAATACACGGTAAAAAGGCAGGATGCCCATACGTTGTAGAATGATCTTCTGGAGACGGCCCTTGGGATCGGCGTCGATGACATGTAGCCTGACCTGCTCTACCATTGGGAGAATGGTCCATGCTACAAAATGGTGTGTAGCCTCTGATCCCTGGTCGATGTGAATGGCTCCGGTGATGGATTCTAGGACGTCGGCACAGAGCGAATCACGGGACCGTTCGTTGAAGGTACGTAAGTTAGCCACATTCACACGAATAAAGGGGAAGAGCCCCAATTGCTGTCCCACGCGGGCTAGCACACGACGGCTGACTACCTCAGATTTCAGGGCCGTCATTTGACCCTCAGATGCCTCTGGGAATGTGCGATAGATGTGCTCAACGACGTGTGCGCCAATAATAGCATCGCCCAGAAATTCGAGCGTATCGTATGAGTCTCGTGCGGCCTCCTGCAAACAAAAAGAGTGATGTGTGACTGCTCGCAACAATAGTGCAGGGTCATTAAATGATACCTGGAGCAGCGTTTCTAGGGCTGTAAGGTTGTCTGTAGTCTCAGCATTTCCCATATGCCACTTATTATATCATTGGGATGAGCTAGGGATCTATTGAGAGTGTTCTTCTCTCACGAGAGGTACTAGCTCTTAGCCCAATCATACTCAAAGGTGATATCCTGTGGTATGCTAACAAGCAAGCAAGCAAGAAAAATCGCAAATGCTACAGGATATGCCATGAACTTGATCCATATATTGTGGTACCATAGATTACAAGCAACATCAGTAAATACAGGTCAGAGAATTGGGTCGATCAAATCTCTCACTTTGAGTAGCATGCTACTGGCTCTGCTGCTGACAGGATGCAGTACATTGACAGGAGGAGATACGCAGTTGCAGCCAGCAAAGGTCAACGTCTTTGGCACGGCTGCCAATCATGTCCATTCTTTAATCACGCTTTCCAACAATGTGCTCGTCCTGGCAACACACCATGGGCTCTTCCGCTCTGCAGACGGAGGTCAGCATTGGGCGCTTGTTGCTGCTAGCCCCGATCAAGGTTTGATGACCAACTGGCTTGCAGCCAGCCCACTCAGTCAGCAGCGCTTGTATGTTATGACGTTTCCATCTGTAGCCGATCATAAAGGCATTCTAGGCTTATATACCAGTGCAGACCAGGGTCGCACATGGAAAATAGCGATTACCGCAAAACAACTGGGAAACAACAATTTCATTGTTCAACCTGGCAACGAATCTCCCAATCAGGTCTATGTCTATGTGAATGCCTTAGGGGCTCAAGGGCTCAAGGTGAGCAAGGATGCCGGTCAGCACTTTACAACGGCGGGTTCTCTGCCCTTTGGCAATATCGGGGGACTGCTTGCTATCCCTGGAGCCCCAGGCACACTGTTGGTGTATGGATTTGAAGGGGTTGCTCGCAGTACCGATAGTGGTGCACACTGGAATGTCATTCCAGATATGCATCAGCAGGCAGTTTTTGGTATGACAACGGGGGGTCCCAACCATCCTATCTATGCAACCGGAGACAAGGGTATTTATGCCTCGCAAGATGCAGGCAAGAGCTTTTCTCTGGTCTATCCGGGTACCTCGTATAGCGCACTGACTGCATCTCCGGTAGATCCTCAATTGCTCTATGGGAAAACCTCACGCACAATCTTCCGCAGTACTGATGGAGGCCATTCCTGGAATGCGCTACCACCTCCTACGGGGAGTCATGGGTCACTGTATGATCTAGCCGCTGATCCAACCAATCCAGCTCTACTCTATCTCGGACTCTCTTACCCAACAGAAGTGTATCGCTACGATCAGGACAGTGGAAGTAGTCAGCCTTGGACTTCATTGACACCAAAAGCAGATTCATAGCAGATGAGGGACAATGACCATGTTTGTACGTATATTTCGCTGGCTCATGCTCACAACGTTTTGTTGTTTGGGCCTCTTCTTACTGACACCGATGGTTGTTCATGCAGATGGTGGTGCACCTAATCGAGCGTATGTCGCTGGAGCAGCAAAAGGGATAGGGATCATCGATATCTCACAACAAAAAATCATTGACCATATGGCTGTCGCTGGTGATCCACATACGATTCTCTTGAGTCTGGATGGGAATTACTTATATGTCACAGAACCTCGATTGAAACGTATAGCCGTGATTGTTGCAAGGACAGGCGCGACCTTCTGTACTGTCACAGTGCCGGGTCACCCAACCCTGTTAGCCATGGATCCCAATACGAACATCCTGTTTGCCGCTAGCAATGATGCCTCTAGCGTGACCTCGATTGACCCTGACAATTGTCACATAAAACACGTATTTAGCTTGAATAAGCCTGTGCACGGGCTTGGAGTGGCAGCTGTTGGCACATCACTCTCTGCCAACAGCGGTAACCAACTGTGGGTCGCCGATTCCACCGGGTTGACAGTCTTCGATGATGTCAAAGGGACACAGATCCAACAGATTGTGGTTCCCGAGGGGCCTCGTTATATCTCGATTCCACCTGGATCAGCTGTGTATGTGACAACACAGCAGGGCAGTGTTATTACTGTGGATCTTAACACTTACAAAGTAATAACATTGATTTCCGGTGGCAGTTATACTGCGATGGACTTTGATGAGAACACTGGCGAAATCTATGTGCCCGATCAAAAGAATCATCAGGTGGTGGTGCTCGAACCAATGAATGCTGGTTTTGCTTTGCCTCATGAGCCTGGCCGTACAATTCCGCTGGATGCCACGCCAGTTTCAGTTGCTGTGACCAGTGATGGGCAACTAGCCTTTGTAGCACTGGAAGGCGGAAAGGTTGCGATGCTTGACATCCCAACTCACCAAATTATTAACACCTTTGACGTTGGTGGCAACCCACGCTTTATTATCACGGGCCTCAACCCACCAGTGTTTGCTGCAACCCCGCAGCAGGCCCATACCCTACAGAATGTTATCACGGTCGTGGCATATGTGATCGTTGCTGTCTTACTCGTGGTCCCTATCATCCTATTCAGGCGCTATGCCAAGGCTCATCGTGACGAGTTTGCTGAAGAGCAACAACAACCTTCCCAGGGAAATGGGGATAGTACGAATGCGCAGTCTGAAGCGGGACAGCAAGAAAGCGAATGAGGGTACCTATTCAGTTCTCAAAGTTAGAAACAAGTGTTAGCTCTATCACCGACGGGACATTGTTTCAGATCCAGAGTAGTTGAATTTATCGTAGCGTAATACAGACGCGCAGCTGGATTTGTGTCAGGGACGACAAGAGAACTATCCGTAGCTGCTTTGGTAATCAGGACAAGGCTATGAAGAACATACAAATTATCAAACCCGGCAAATGTCAGCGGTGGTGTATGAATGGCCTGATTGCTGACAGGAAGTTTCCAGTGTGGTGCGATAGTATTTTCACCTTCCTCACCATTCATTAGTTCGATCCAGCCATAGTAGGCCATCCCTTGAGGCAATTCGGGCACATGTGCAATGTCGATCTGCACCGCGTTATAATTAGGCGATGCTGCATGCTTGATAAAGCTAACATGACCAATAACTGTCTCAGTGAGCGAAGGCGGGAAGAAGAGCATGCGTGCAATCAGGCCTGATCCCAGTATAATAAGTATAAGAAGAGCTGTTAGCCCCATCAGCCGTGTCTGCTTATTATTCTTCGCGTTTCCGCTCTGCTTCAGTCCATCAGACACAGCATCTATTGGGTTAGGCTGCGATAGGGTTATATAGGGAGATGTTCCCAAATTGAGGGGCAAGCCAATGCAAGGAGTCTGGGCTCCACTCGATGGTGGATAGGTCAGCGAAAGTGCTAAAGAAGATGCTCCTGGAAGCGTATCTTTACTTGAATCGACCAAATGCTCAGGTGCTGGAATATTGAATGCTTGCGTCAGAGCTAGAGCTAGAGCGGCAGCCGTGGGGAAGCGTGCATCCGGGTCTTTGGCGATACTCTTGAGAATCACCTCCGACAGAGCTGGTGAAACATGCGGGTTAATCGATTGTGGTGGTTTTGGCTCCTCTCGTAGGTGTTGCATCATAATCGCCATTGGTATATCAGCATTAAAAGGAGTCTCACCAGTGATAACCTCATAAAGGATGATACCAAGGGAATAGAGATCACTACGTGGCTCATCATACTGGCCCTGAGCCTGTTCTGGTGCCATATACTTTGGCGTACCCACAACAGATCCAACAAGAGTACCAGTGGTTGTCCCACGCTGGCGGGCAATCCCAAAGTCAGTCAGGATAGGCTCGCCCATTGACCTCGCAGTAGGTATCCGCTTATCAAGCAGAATATTCGCAGGCTTGATATCACGATGGATCATGCCGCACTGGTGAGCATAATCAAGCGCCAGACCGACTATCGTAAAGATATAGACAATGTCCACAGCGGGCAAGAACTTGCCACAACAGGATGTCTTGCGAATATAGTCTGCTAGCGTTTCTCCCTCAACATAATCCATCACCATATAACAGAGCGGAGTACCCAACTCTGGCGATGATACGTGATGGTCAGTCTTGAAATCATGAATCTTGACAATATTGGGATGGCGTAGGGAGGCAACGAGTCGAGCCTCCTGCTCAAAACGCGTAATAAAATTGGCATCCTGCTGCATGCTCGGATGCAGCAGTTTGATAGCCACAAAGCGCTTCAACTGAGTATCGAAGGCCTTCCAGACCTCTCCCTGACCACCACGAGCAATGCATTTCAGGAGTTGATACTTGCTAAGGTTGTGCGCTTTTATGTTCATAGGTCCTCAAATAATCTCTAGAGGCTGCTCGGTAGGTCAGTAGTAATGGGCAGCACTGCAAGCCTCTGGATCTCATAGTGTGCCTGAATCACGCCGGGCTGTATCTGATGCGTGACAGGATCAAGTTGACCAATATAAGCATAGGTAGCCTGCGTCACCATATCATCTAGCAACTGGCCAGCTTGAGACTGTTGCAATAGTGCAGGATTATTGTTGCTCATAGTAAAGAGTGCAATAGCGTCTTTGCGCACTTGGGATAGCCAACCCCCAGTATTTTGCAGTGCAGTAAGAATATATGAGGTATGGATTCGCATATTGGACGAAACATCAGAAGCGCGTGCAACCTGGCCTACATGCAATTGCATGTGATCAACATAGCCCACCGGATTGGTCTTCAGATTTGCACTTTGGCGATTGGGATCGACAGTCAACAATGCTACGCTAGCATCTGTTGCGTTAGTCAATAAAGGCGTATCTGGCGGAAGATCGACATGGACATTTTGCACCCCATCGAGATAATCTAAGATGCGTATAAACATAGGCTTCATCAGATCAATCTGTGCAGCAGTTGTCTGTGCTCCATACCAATCATCTCTAGCCGTCACAGACCATTCCAGGACCTTCTCTGTATTCCTGGACAGCCAGAAATCGAGCCCTCCGGGCAAGCCGAGCACCTGAGCACGCGACTCGTTATAGAAAAGATGGCGAATATGATTCACCGCATTGAGCTGGGTTGGATCGCCAGGTATGGGCTGCTGGGGGATGATAGCGAAATATCGCCAAGTAGCGCGATCGGTTGCTGGAGCATATGGGGTCTGCTTGGCATCTTCCTCAGTAATCAGTAAACGGCTGGTCTCTGATAAGAGATTATTATGTTGGCCGTCACCGGGGAAGAAATAATGGACTTCGCCATTGTTCACCGGAAGGTTATTGGTAAGCAATAGGGGTGGCTGTATCGAGGGAGGCCCCGTCAGATCGTCGCCGCCTACCTTGACTTTATCTGCAAGCAACCAAACATAGTAGCTTTTGCCTGCTTGAGGAGAGGGAACATTTCGCAAGTCAATCTGCATCTGATCAGCAATCCCACGGGCAGTTCCAGGTGTGATCTGTCCACTACTGGCATAGAATGCCTCCCCCACAATGGGACTGGTTGGAGCTAGCAGCCTAGGAATAAAAGCAATGGCCAGTCCTGCTATGACACATACAACCAGTATTGCAGCAATCAGAGTGATTATACGACTATTGCGTTGTATCTTTGGTCCGGGAGCAGGATATGACTGAGCAGAAGTCATGGAAGGAGTATCTGGCGATGATACTGTTTGTATGGGAGATATAAGCCCAGGTGTTATTGGTGTATTTCCTCCAGTCTGATCTGTTTTTGGAGAAGATAATACTGGTAAATACTTACCAGCATTATCTGATTTCTGCTGTGTCGATGTATCTTTAGGCGGTCCCAGAATCTCTGGTATGGTTACCCCTAAGACTTGAGCGACGGCAACGGTGATAGCGGCAGCGCTGGGGAAACGTCGTGCGGGATCTTTCTCCAGTCCACACATAATTACATGATTGAGAGCCGAAGGAACATTTGGATTGATCAGCGAAGGCATAATAGGAACTGTATTACTATGCTGGGTCATGACATCAATTGGCGTATCACCCTGAAACGGCACAACTCCCGTCACAACCTCATAGAGAATGACTGCTAGCGAATAGAGGTCACTGCGCTCAGTAGCTGGAAAGCCCCGTACCTGCTCAGGAGAGATATAGGCCGGAGTGCTGAGTTGCATGCCGGTTTGCGTTATCGATGATGCATTTAGCAGCTTGGCAATCCCAAAATCTGTCAGGATAGGCTCTCCCATCGGATTACGTCTAGTGTTGCGTTGATCGAGCAGTATATTTGTCGGTTTAATATCGCGGTGAATCATTCCCTGGCGATGTGCATGATCAATAGCCAGACTGATTGATGTAAAGAGATTGACGATCTCTGCTGGAGGGCAGACCATGCCTTTATTTGAAGTGTTGCCAATATAATGAGCTAGCGTTGGCCCTTCGATATAATCCATAACCATATAGGCAATAGGATGCATATCAGGACTACTATCCTGAGCAGAAGCAGCTGGCTGGAACACCTGAAAATCGTGAATTTGCACAATATTGGGATGATGCAAAGAGGCAATAAGCTGGGCCTCACGCTGAAAGCGCTCCAGGAATGTTGGGTCATCGCGCAGATTTGGGCGCAGCATCTTAATAGCCACAAAGCGCTGTAACTGAGTGTCTAAAGCTTTCCATACTTCGGCGGTCCCACCATGTCCTAAGCACTCTACCAGTTCATATTTATCCAGACGCTGCGGAAGTATGTTCATCAGAAAGCCCCCCCTAGACAAGCATTACCTGCTTTACTTCCTATACATGCACTAATATCAAAGGTTGCCAGACTCTGATTCTTGTAATGGATTTGAGCGACGCCCTCCTTCACCTGTCCCGTGTGGGGATCGACCTGACCAACAAACGCTTTGGTGGCCTGTGTAAACATATCATTAAAAATGGGAAGCGTTTCCGGTTGTATTAATTGATCAGCAGGCTTGTGAATTAGCTCCACGGCGTCTGCATGGACGGCAGTAAGCCAGACTTGCACGTTATTAATAGCAGTATTAGTCTGCAAAGCTAATTGTATCTGTTCGGGGGTAACGCCTGGAGATCCTGCAATATCACTCAAGTGTGTACCAATGTGTTTCAGATATCCTGGAGGTTGCTGTTGTGGACTGATCTGGAGCAAGCCAACCCGTGCGATAATCGGATCTGTCAGGACTGGAGTTTGGGCTAAATCGGGAGGTAAATTCTCGGTCTCCACAAATTGCGAACTATCCAGATAATCCAGAATACGTACAAGCTGTCTACGTATAAGTTCAGTATTATCATTAGCAACAGCAAGGTCACGTGCGCTACCCGTCCACTCCAGGATTTTGAGCGTATTTCGATAGAGCCAGGTGTCCAGGCCCCCGACTAAATTCACACTCTTGAGTTTGGGATCCTGTGAAAGCAAGTGTCGCAGGTGATCAACCAAGCTAAAGCGACTTGTCGTATCTTGTGGATTCGCAGTATGTGAAAAGATGCCAGAGTAAGCCCAGGTAGCTGTATCCAAGGAAGGATTTACTGGCTGTGAAGTGGCATCTTCTGCCGTTATGAGAAAACGGCTGTATTTACTGAGCAAGTTGGTATGATCTGCATCTCCCGTATAGTCTAGCATCGTCCGACCGTTGTGAATTGTCAGTGTACCAATTAGCAAAGGCAATATATCTATCTCAGTATCAGTTTCAGCATCAGGTAGCAACCAGGCATAATAGCTTTTCTCTGGTGGAAGAGCGCTTATATTTTCTAAGCGGATCTGAAGATGATCTGTGATGCCGCTTGAACTCGTCAAGTCCATCAGCCCACTGCTAACAAAAAAGGCATGCCCAGCCAACGGTTGTTGTGAAGGAATAGGAGCAGGACGCAAAAATAGGAGCCAAACCCCAACACTGCCACCGAGCAATATAAACAGTGCCAGAATAGTCAAGGCGATAGAGAAACGATGCCTATGCAAACTCCCTATCGGCAAGCTCGGTTTTTTGAGTGGGGATATAGTCCTAAAGACGCCAGATGTGAGAAGTGGCGTCATCGATTCCGGCGCAGTACTATTTATTGTCCCGTGAGAAGAAACTGGCAGTGATGAAACATTTTGCACATCTGGCATGCCACTATGGTAGCTCGGCATCGCGTCATATATAGGGGGGGTTGGTCGTGTAATTGGTGGTGGAAGAAGAGGGTTACTGGCAGATGTTTGCACAACATAGGGCAAGAATGGTGATGATCCCTGGCCATCGGTAGGAAGCGGTCTGGCTTGCGGATATGTCCGTTGCGGTAGCGGACTGAAAAAAGTGGGACTATTCATCTCATCATCATACGGATTTTTCTTGATACCAATCTGGCCTGAGACCTGCGAGGTTGGCATTTGGAGCGCTTTAGCCAGTGCATGGATCATCGCAGAGGTTGATGGGAAACGCCCAGATGGGTCTTTAGCAAGAGCACGCATGATCACTGACGTCAGTCCTGGCCCGATCGACGGATTGTATAGCACAGGTGAAGGTGGCATGGCGTTCAATTGTTGACTGATGACGTCAGCTGTTGTGGGACCACGGAAAGGAAGTGTCCCTGTACTCATCTCATACAGAATAATACCCAAGGAGTATAGATCACTACGGACATTGTTTGTATCACCCTGGATAATTTCTGGGGCAATATAACACACTTCTTTGGGTGACAGTTGACGAGGATCATAGGTGTTGTGCATACCAAGATTCACCAATCTAGGATCACCCAAAGGACTACTGGATTCACTATTCTTACTGAGTAAAATAGCGTTTGGAGTGATCAACCCATGGATAATGCCTTGCTGGTGAATGTAGTCGATGGCCTCTCCGATTGGAGCTAGGATGTACATGATCTCGCTGGACGAAAGCCTTTTGTGTATTGGGTTGAGTGTTTGGAGATACTCTGTCAGTGATACACCCTCGGTGTAATCCATCACAATATAGGCCTCACTATTACTGCTGAGAGCGGAAGTTGTGCGAGAGAGGATTCTCATTTCAGATATAGCTACAAGGTAAGGATGGCGCAGCGTCACGAGGGGACGTGTCTCGCACAGAAAACGAGGCAGGGCCTCATCTGCGGGCAGCGTGAAACGCAGAAGAGCGATGATAACATAGCGGCGTTGCTGAGCATCAAAAGCCTTCCAAACCTCACTTGTCGTATCTCTTCTGAGGCATTGCTGTAGCTCGTATTGATCGAGATGCTGTTGATCACGGCTCATATGATATACTCCAAGTAATGGTAGGTATCAGTCGCATCAAGCATTCTACATGATCAGTATACAAGGAAATATGTACTCTTTCTGCAAAATGAAAGCCGCAAAGTTGGGAAACCGATGTAATTATGCACCAGTTGATCAGAAATGTCAATCTAGCGGCTCACAAATAGAGCCACTAGTCAAGTTGCCTTTTTGGCTTAAATGCGGATATACTTACTTTGAAGATTGTATGGAGGCAAGTATTGAAAGTTCATGACGTGATCAAGCTGGTAGAGTCTGAACGAGCATTACCCATGATACAAGTGCTAAGATGCCAACAAGAAGCCATATCAACCAGAGGAAGCCACCATTACCACGACCACGATAACCTGGGAAGCTATACCCAACCAGCGAGATGACTGCTACGAAAAGCATCATCACAGCATCCGGCTTGAGACAATTCATGAGGAAAGACATTTTATACCTCCTTGTCTGGCTCAAAAGGCCAGTCTAATTAGTATACGTAGGAAGAGACCCTGATGAGGACAAAAAGAAGCCCTGACGGTTACATCAGGGCTCGTGTGTTGGCAGTTACCTAGTTAAATCGGAACCACCTGCCGAATTTGGCAAAGCCGCCATTATTTTTCCAGCATGCATAAACAGCAGAATTATTCTGTACCTATCATACCTGTAGAGTTACCAGTTCTTTACGTTCACAAATGTATCCCCATTTGTGTTTAGTGTTACTGCCTGATTTTGAGGATTCACATCTCCATCGCAACTACCACCTGAATATCTCTCCAAGCTTACTATCGCATGCAAAGCATCAACAGGAAATGTAGGGTAGTCATGATTTTGCTCTGAAAGCGATATACAGGGAGGATGAGGCTTGCATACACCATTCTTAGAACATATTTTCACGCGTACAGAGCCAACCGTTACATTGGATGGTCGGTTCAAGTGTAACGTGGTAACAGTTGCGGCATGGGTTACATTCACATTCATCAGTAATCCAAACACACCACACAGTACTACTGGAAGGAATGCGATATGTATTGTTCGTGCAATCCTTGTCATTTTGATAAGAACTCCTTTTCTCTGATGTCTCCTCAATGTATGCAGAGACAACTATCATAAACACAGATGCAAACGGTCAAAAGGCTAGACTCAACATGAGTGCTCCCAGTTTCTCGCACTCGGCCAAATGATGTCACTTTTATGAAACGTAGCTCACATCCCTGTGTTCTAGCCTCATTCACATCACTAATCTCAAGCATACTCTGTGGATAATTCCTTGTCTAGGATAAAAGAGGGACAATTTTGACGCAAAAAGATACACGTTGAGAGTATAACTCTCATTCCAATATAAGGAACTCATGGAACTGGCACTACAGCCACATTTAAGAGGTGGAGATACCCTTGCGACGAAATACGAAGCGTAACCCGCCAGATGCCCCTGCCTGCATGCCAGAGCCGAGCACAGCAATTGTACCTTGAGCGGTAATTTCAGCATGCACCTCGAACTCTTCGAACTGAAATTTGCCAACTTTGTCAGGGGCTTGCTCCAGAATGCTGTCCATCTGGTTGAGGAACATGTTGACATTGATAGATAACTCTTCGATCTTGAGCTGTTTAGGACCGCTACCTCTGGTAGTGACAGGGTCACTCGTAACGACCCACATCTTATCTTGTTCTGTGCTATGTTTATTCATGACCACTCCTTCTCAATGTATATTGACTGTTCTAATTAACTATTCTAAAGGATGGCGATGCGTACAATGCATATGCCAACCCTAATGGGTTATGTTGTTGATGCCAGAAGTGCTGGCGTGTGGCTTGTAGTGCATCACCAATGGTTTCACTGGCTAATACATGCGTATACAATTCTTTAACGAATTCGGCAGCGAATAGATCTGGAATATGTAGTTCGGTTGCAAGTACTCCGCGTACGCCTCGCTTCAAGAATGCGGCGGGCCAGTTTGCGGTAGAGTGCGGATCGATGACGCTGGTCAGACAGGCATTTAAAATAATGAATGGATTGCCCTTGATCACGAATTCGCGAACGTTGAAATCTTTGATAGAGATAGGAAACTCATCGGAGACACGCAGACATGATTGGTCAACTGGCTCTAGTTCGTGAGCATGGCAGGCAAAATGTATCAAATGACGCCTCTGTCTAAGGAAGCGTCCAAAATTCTCGAAACTTTGCTCTCGTCTGTTAATATCGAGAGCTGCTAAATGTGAGAGCTTGATGCGTTTGCTGCGATGGAGGCTCTGTAATGCTGGAATCTCGTGTTGAGCAACATATTCTAGCTGATCATATGCTACTAGTCCTACTGCTGGACGTGATGATTGGATAATGGGTGACACGAGATCATCAGTGCTGAGATCTTGAATGATAGCCCGTGCTACAATATGGTTCATACCCCAGAAAAGACGGATGTCTATGTCTGTGAAGGAACCATCATATAACAATTCCCAGGGAATGGCAAAGCTGTCTGACGAGATTTGAATGATTCTGCTCATTTTTAATGCGCTACGTATGAGGTCACGGGTAGGGCCCTCATGAAAAATGAGTTTGAACACATAATTTCCGGTCTCAGCCAGTTGTGCTAACGCTCGACCGCTAGATTCCGTCGTTGTCAGGTTATATGCTACCTGCTCGATAGCCTGCTGTAATTGTGTGTTAGAAGATTCTACATCATATGGTGTAAGTTGCAGCGGAAAGCGATGAAACTTACCCATGCCAGCTGCCAGAGTACCCATGTAACCACCATTGCCATTGGACTGGATGGTCAACTGGATATCAACAGGAAAATCACCAAAAGAGGGTAGCCCCAACTTTTGCTCAAGAGCCATCGTATTCATTCTCCATATCTCAACCTGTTGTTATTGCAACATCCACAGCGGATCGTTCGAGAGTCTCGACCTCAAAGCGAATGGTTTTGAGCCAGCGCTGCTCATGGTAGAAGTTGATAGCAAGAATGCCACGCCCCGGTGCCATAAAATGAAATGGGAAGGATACAAGTTGTGGGTCAGTCTGGCGTGGATCATAGTGCAAGCGTTGATGCCACGTATCATCCGCTACAATGTTGTCGCTGGTATGCAGCACGAGATCAAACCAAATCGGATCAGTACGACTCTGCCTAGATAGAGTGAAAGGGGCTCCAATAAAATGGGCTGGTCGGTTTTGTGCCATACCGGCCTTTATGGTATAGGATTTGCCAACGGATGCACGATCGTTCTCTCCCAACTCCGCTCGCGCAATGGCGAAGAGTGATAGCCCTCTCTTTCTGGCCTTGCGTCTAAATCCCGCTCCCAGTCCCAGAACTATCTTACGCCAGGACATCCAGGGTAGAGTTGGCTTAGCTGTGATCTCTGTCGTAGAGGTGGCAGTAGGCGGCACAGCCAAAACTTCCATTGACTCAGTTACAGGTGGCACTGGATATGCTGATAGCGAGCAGGTAGTCCAAGCGATCTGCTCAATTGCCTGATCTAATTGCTGAGATGGTAGGATTTGATCAGACTGTAGGGACTGTGTCTCATGTCCTAAAGTGTGAATATATGCCTGCTCTAACGCATTAGCAAATGTCAGTACGCTATCGAAGCGTTGCCTGGGATCTTTCGCCAGTGCCGTCATGACGATCTGCTCAATATCAGGCGCGATCGTCGGTATCTTCTCACGCAGGGGCAGTGGAGGGACCGTGGTCTGTTTGATTGCTATCTCGAGGGCGTTTCCTTGAAAGGGGCGCTCTCCAATACTGTTCAAATAAAAATACCTTCTTCTAGGAATAGGAAAAAAGG
>Ga0137458_1000032_pt1 | contig 15500 bp, 7 predicted proteins | sample EasRivERMGT642_2_FD_102311 | JGI IMG/M metagenome (GOLD analysis project Ga0137458, IMG submission 102311) | Soil microbial communities from meander-bound floodplain in the East River, Colorado, USA - East River MetaG ERMGT642_2 | ecosystem: Environmental > Terrestrial > Soil > Floodplain ... | reverse complement strand
TTGAGAAATAATGAACAATTGCAGGCTGATGAGCAACAAACTGCCAATATGTTAAGTATTGCTCAGAAGGCGATAAAACCCGATAAACCCACTAGTCCACAGCTAGCGCTAAATACTATCCTTGCGGCCAGTATGAGCTTGTTGCTAATGATCGTGCTAGTGCTATTGCAGGACTGGCTGGATGTCACTATCAAGACCGTTGACGACGTTGTCCAGCTAGCTGGATTGGAACCATTAGGGAGTATCCCTCTTGGTACCTCCACCACTCAGCTATTCGATCTCAGGTCGGAACATAGCGATGAAATAAAAGAAGCCTACAGTATGCTGGGAATAACTTTTCGCATGCTCCGCCAGGGACAACGAACCATTTTACTGACCAGCCCACGTTCAGCAACTGGCACTACGGCAGCTGCAACGTACTTAGCACTCTCGCTTGCCAAGGCAGGTATGCGTGTATTGCTCGTAGATGCCAACATACATCATCCTTCACTGCATAATGTCTTTCTTCATCCTGAAGCACCTGGCCTAGTAGAAACCCTACAGGATATTCATTCATTCCAAGAATCATCTACTTTTTTACCGCACTTATGGCTCAATCAATGGAAAACGCACATACCTAATCTCTGGCTACTGCCAGCAGGACCTCCCGGACCATATTCCATCTCTTCGTTGCACGAGCCTGCATTGGGCCTGCTTCTAGAACGCTTATTGAGTGGTATACCAGATACGCCAGAGCATTTACACCCTGGATTGGTGGATATTATCATCTTTGATGCAGCAGCATTGGAAAAAGGAACCGATGCGTATCTGCTAGCAGCTGTTGCCGACGCTACAGTGCTCATTGTTGAAGCAGGCAAGGAACACAAAGATACACTTCATCAGCTCAGTGTCACCTTTCAGCGGTTTGGAGCACCAATACTGGGAGTTATCGTCAATCGGCAGCAAAAGCAACATAGAAGCTACTTCTACGCGCCCCGCCAAACCTCTTCTAACGAAGAAAGAAAAGTCACAGTGCCTCCATCGCTTGACCAAACTCGATTTCTGCCATTGCCTCAAGAGAATACTAGTAGCGCATCAGAGCAGAATATCAGCGAAGAAATACTGCAACCATCTAACGAAGAACATCTGCCATTGCAAGTAGCATTATATGAAAAAGATGCAAATGATACATCACAGATTGAGATTGCATCAGAGCTAATTCATAGAAGAGGTATGGATGCAGTCGAGATTGAGACTGTCGCATTTGAATTGCCAGAAACACCCGTGCCTTTACCGCTGTTTGCATACTTAGATACTGTTGCTAGTATACCGACTCATCCGACTGATGAAATACCAGATGAACCCTCTGGCAGGTTACAATTTGCCCCACTTTTGCGCTTGAATCAAGGCAGAGTCGGCGGAAAGACTTCTGAACCATAAGATAGTGTGGCAGCTCAGTGTGTGGAGAAAGGTTAGGTGACGGATGTATTTAAACATTCAAAATCTACCACTAAAGGCAAAAGCAAAAAAACCTTCTGAAATGTGGCCATTAGTATCGCGTGCGAGGAGCAAGAGGCTACAAATACGTATGCCGATAATATCAGGTGTATTATTATTACTAATAAGCCTTGGCTGTGCGCTAATGCCATCACCGCTGGTTATCATCGCCTGTTTTGCTGTACTAGTTATTGGTATAGGAGCCATACTTCGACCACGCTTTGCCCTGCTACTCCTTGTCATGAGTGCAGGTTTGCCAAGTATAACCTTACCATTGCCGGGGCATAATATGCATCTGGTAGAACCAGTAACTGTCCTGGTTTTCCTGGTGATAGTAGTGCAACGGCCATCTGTACGTTTTAGCATGCCACATCTGCTAGGGCTGCTCTTTCTCACACTGGCAATTATCTCATTTGTGCATGTTCCAGAACTGGCAAGCAGCTATAGTCCCTATAGTGCAGATAAGCGGCTGGTAGCTTTACTAATTACTTTTGCTGCTTTCTTTGCTGGTACTTGGCTAGCGAATGCGGTAGAGGATGGAACAGCATTTCTGATAGCCATACTACTGGTCAGCATGCCACTTTACGGTGTGGGGCTAGCGCAGGCAATGGGTGTGCATCTCTCACCACTGTTAGAATCGCCAAATGCGTATAATCCCCATATAGCACAGGGACGACTATGGGGACCTTTCGCTTGGTCGGTCAATTTTGGGATGTACTTGGTCAATCTGATGGCTGTAGCTGTAGTTTGCTGGCTACAAGGAACACGACGCAGTCATCAGGTGATAGGCTTTGTGATGACAATTGCCACGGTACTAGAAATCATTGGTAGTGGCACACGTAGTGCCATTACTGCGGCTATCGTGATTATTATCGTTGCCTGTCTGATTTGTAGGCGAGGTAAAATATTGGGCTTCAGCTTACTATTAGCAGGTACAATGAGTATCTCCTTTTTCAATAAGATAATCTTGCTCTTTAACCATGATATATCCTCGACGGATAATCGCTTGCTGCTGTGGAATGAAGCGATCAGGCTTATTACTGCTAACCCCTGGCTTGGCATTGGTCTGCAACAGTTTCATTACTATTATGTGCAGCTTATCGTTGGGAAAGCGACGGAACTGGATCCACTGGGCATTCATCCGCATGAGCAATACCTTGAATGGGCAATGGAGAGTGGGATGCTCTGGCCTGTCACAGGAATGCTCTTGCTCCTTAGCATCATGGTAACTTGCTGGAGAGCATATCATACCATCCCAGATAAGCAGAAAAGCATTGTCCTAGTCGTCTTTCTAGCAGTACTTGGCAATAGCATCATGGGTTTCGTCGATGCGCCACTAGATCAGTTAGAAGGAGCAACCGTACTCTTTCTACTAGCAGGATTAGCAGTAGGCCTCGCAGGAAGTGCAAGTCCGAAACCTCCGCAGCGATTTTTCGGCCTTGGAGTAGGATGGCCCTCACCAACACACGGGCTAAAAAGTAGATTCTATGCACAAAACATAATACCAGCAATAAATACAATCAAAACACTGGAAATTGAAGATATAACGGCGACACATACAGATAGTATGTCAAAAGTGCAGAGAAGCAGTCGCTCGGTTGTCATTCAGCTGCTATCATGGGGTATTGCGTTACCACTCATCTTCCCAATGACGGCTCTGCTGACCCGTTATCTGGGTCCAACTCAGTATGGCGAGTACAGTTTAACCTTTCCCTTCCTAACAGTCTTTGCCCTATTGAGTGGAACCGGCATGGACCCATTAATCATCCGCCAACTCAGTCGTCAGCCGCGTCGTACTTGGAGCGAGACACTCAGTTATGCTGTGGGAACGCGGGCAGTATCTACAGTGCTGAGTACAGGTCTGGCCGTAATTACTGCATGGCTACTGCCAATTGGTCCAGAGCAACGCTCACTGTTCCTGCTAGGTAGTTTCACACTCTTCTTCAGTTTCTCATGTAATGGCTTGAGGATTATCTACTCACATGGCTTCAGAGCTGAGCAGAGAGTAGGACTTCTTGCCCTACTTGAGACTAGCAACCGTATCATCACAGCGGGTCTCATTGCTCTGATTGTCTGGCTGCATTGCCCACTATTATGGGCTTATGCTTTGCTAGCCTATTCTGATCTGCCTATGTTTTTTGTACAGATTTTATTTGCCAATAGGCGTTATGGCATCATTATACGCTTTAGTTTGATGCGCTTCTGGCAGCATATGTGGGGAAGTTTGCCACTACTAGGACATAATGCCTTAACATTGTTAGCTGGTCAAATCGATATATGCGTATTGATGGTGGTGTCAGGACCGACCAGCGCTGGGATCTATGCCCTAGCTTCGCGTATCACCGATCCACTCATCTCAATTGCCTTTGCTTACGTCAATGGAATTTATCCGTTGTTATGTACGACTGCTGATGAGGGACGAGAAAGCTTTGATCGCCTCTGTTATAAGGCAATGCGCCTGTTAGCTCTGGCTATTATTCCATTAGCAGTCTGTGTAAGTACGCAAGCAAGCCCTCTTGTGAATCTATTGGGTGGACAACGCTTTGCAGCTGCTGGCATCGCTGTACAGTTGTTGATGTGGAGCATGGTATTCACTTTCTTCAACCAACTGGCCGAGCGGATATGCACGGCAGCAAATATAGAGCGTAGGGTGCTGATTGTAACCATTATTTCGGCAAGTGTCAATCTTTTGCTCAATGTGATACTAGTGCCGCATTGGCAGATCCTGGGAGCGGGTCTGGCAGCACTGAGCAGCGAAGCGGTGGCACTGAGCCTGTTTGCTCTGCAACTCAGGCAGCATATCCACTTAGGGCCAGTGACAGGCATGCTAAGTCTCGTTCTCTTGAGCAATCTGCCATCGCTCGCGCTTTTACTTTGGCAACATCGTATGCCACTCCTGCTATCCCTACCCCTAGCCTTAGGATTGACTATTATCAGCTATGTAGCGACACAAATACTCTCTTTCAATGATGTGAGGCAGATGATGCATATATTCCTTACTAGAAAGGATAAAAGATCATGAACAAATAAATAGAGTATAGCAAGTATGGGTAAAGAAAAATTAGGGTTGTAATAGTAGCATCTTAATGACTAGCATACGTCCATTTCCCATGAGTACGCTTATAGGATATATAGGAGGTATTATGCGCATTCTTTTTGACCTGCTTATTGCAGAGCAACAATGTGGCAATGCTCTCGTCTCCATACGCGAAATGCTCAGTATAGTAGCCAGCAATGCTCAGGAGCACGAGTATATTCTCGTCACAGGACGGCCAAAAGACTACCAAAGGCAAGCAGATATGCCAAACGTCTGCGTGTACCCATTGAAGCTACACTCAAAGAATGGAGTTCTGATGCAGCACCAGTTACAATTTCCCAGTGTGCTATGCCGTCTGCGACCAGATGTGCTGCATGTACCGAATGGTATAGCTCTGATTGGTTGGCATGGTCCGCTCGTCATAAGCATTCATGATACCTTCTGGCTGGAGGGACAAGATCCGTCTCTGCCCACCTATGCTCAGTATTATCGGCGTTACCTGTTGCGAGAGAGTATACAACGGGCTCATGCAATCCTCGTTTCATCCGAACAGATCTATACAACGCTGGTCTCTGCATGGTCGATCGAGAAACAGCGTATTCAATTTATTGCAGAGAAAGCAGACAGGAAGATCATACCTCATATCTATCGAGCTGTTTGTGAAGGCAAGCAACTCAGTATACTATCCACCAACCGTGCTCAATTAAACGATAGTAACTTGCCAGCTAGGCAAGCAGGAGAGCAGCAGCCAAGTGTTAGCATTATTATCCCAGTTTCGCGACCAGCAAGGGTAGAATCTGTACTGCATGCGCTCAGCAAGCAGCAGTATGCGGGTAAGTGTGAAACGATCATGGTTGGGCCATCTGTAGAAGCTATAGCGCGACGGTGGGTGTCTGTTAGGATAGTAAATACGACACTGATAGAAAAGCCTGGCAAGGCTCGTAACCTGGGTGCAACGCATGCCAGAGGGGATATACTATTATTTCTGGATGACGACATTGTGGTGGCAAACGATTGGATTGCTCGAAATGTGCATGCGCTCCAGCGACCCGGCATAAGTGTAGTTGGAGCACGAGTGATTGGCAAGTCAGACAGCTTCTTTGCTCGTTGTGTCGATTATACAAATTTTGGACATTACCAACATAGACATCAGTATCATGGTCCCGTCGCTTCCGCGAGTATGGGAGTGCATAAAGTACTCTTCCACCGTGTAGAGGGCTTTGACCAAACATTAGGCTCCGGTGAAGACATCGATTTTTGCTATCGCATTCAGAAGCAGGGCAAGCACACATACTATCAACCGGAAATCACTGTTATCCATGATCATCGATATAGCACACTGGGCGCATTGCTGCGCTACAATTATGCCCATGGACTGGCGGGTGGTCTGACAACAAAGATACGTCACCCAAATAGCGGATTGAAGAACGTTCTGCTCTATCATGCACGTTTCCCTCTCCTTTTTTTGTTGCTGCTACCAATCATTGCAGCTATAGCTACACTTCATATAGTGATTGTAAACATCAGAGACCAGAAGCGAGTGTTGCTCTATGCACCATTTATCTTGTTGGGAAAATTGGCCTATGAATATGGCATTTTGGTGAGATTGTTTAAGGAGAGAGCGCGGAAGTAGGTGAAAAGGCTGTTTAGTGCTCTGCGCCTTCAACTGTCCGCAAATTGTGGGTAGTTGAAGCTATCTCAGATTGTTAGCAATACTTCCCTCTGACATTGGGAACATAAGCTGAATGAGTTAACTATGTGGATTTTGCACATATACATAGCAAAAATACATGCTACTAATACTATTGAGAAATAAAAAATCCTATGGTATGCTTCAAATCAAGCACAACGAGTCAGCAGACAACTAAATTATACATCTTGCGAAGAAGCAAAATCTCTGCAGATCTACTCAAGATACTGTAGTTCCTCCTGCTGAGGTGTGAAACTTGTCTATGCAGATTCTCAGTTTGTAATTATGCTCCAAGGAAGGATGCATCTATGCCAATGCCGAAAAATTCCAATGATGTTATAAGCACCATAACCTTTCAGACACTTGTCTGTCCCGCCAAGCTCGCGGTCAATATCTTCCAGTCTTTTCATGATCGCATGGCTCAAACCAACACTCTCCTCAGCCTAGCCACCCTCATCAAAGAACGCAGTCGGGATTTGTCATTAGCTGCCTCGAACTGCCCCACAGGGGAGCAAAAACGGATCAGAAGCAGCCATCGGGAGCATGCTCTCGCTGGTCTCTTTCTGCACGCATGTTCGAGATTATCCAACCACAAGTGTGCCCATCTTGCTCACAACACCACGAATTCAACCTCTCCCCAAAATTTTGAGATGATATGTATTTTTGATAAATCGTTTCTAACCAACTAAGGAGAACGATACTATGGACAAACGATACAGAGATGGCGGCTCCTGGACAGAAACTCTTCCTCCATCCAAAAATGAAACGCCTAAAAATCGCCTTATGTTTAGGGATGTAGGCCAATTTGATTTAGATAATACAAAAAATTTAGAAAAAGCTTCTTATAAAGATTCCGGAGAACATCTGGAAAAAAACCTTGAAGGTATAACTGCTAAAATAGCAGAATTTGGATTTAGGGGGATGAACGCTTTAGCACAGTTCCCTTTTTCACCGCATCCTCTGGGGCGGCAGGATAGTGAAATTGGGAATGCTCAATTAACACAGAGTGACCATGAAACAAGACTGATGAATCATGGTCTAGCATTCCAATTTCAGGACGCATTCGAAAAAGCGGCGAGCTTTCATTTTACTGACTCAGAAGCATTTCAAAATGCAAAAGACCTTGCTCTCGGTAGCATCGCGAAGATAGATAATGTGCAACGTAAAAAGAAATATTTACTTGAAATATTAGGTGGTAAGACTATATTAGATGTGGATGAGCCATTGAAAGAGTGTCTTGAAACCATCAAAGAGCTGAAGACAGATACCCCAGTGAAACTTAGCATGTCTAAACTTAAAATTAAAGCATATGCAGATAATATCAATAAACAAGCAGAAGGCATCAAAAATAAGCTCAGATCTATTAGCGAAACCAAGCAATTTATTGAGACTCTCATTAAACATGTTGGAGCTTCAAAACCTCTCGAAACTTTAAAAAGGAATTTAGAAACGTATGAAAATGTTCTAGAAAGTGCCACAGAATTAGAAGAGAAATTTTCAAAAAGCATAAAAAATGTATTTAATTCAAATAGTCCTCATAAAATAGTTGATCTAAAAGCTCTTGAGACGGATGCCAAAGAGCTTATTAAAGCTAGAGGCGCTTTATCTGCCTTTAATAAAGATTATACTAATGAACAAAAAAATGCTGCAAAACATGCGTTCAATGAATACATCAACTATCTGCAACAAGAAACTCAGGATAAATTTGCTGAGTCAACAAAGCAAATTGAGAAGATAGAGCAAGAATTTAAAGAAGCAGTTCAAAAAGAGGAGGAAGCGGCCACGGTAGCACACCTCATCATAGACCGCAGCCAAGGAAGGGTCAGCATCAATAATGTTTGGGTAGACGTGCGCGAAATTAACAATCTCGACTTTTCTAAAGAAGGCCAAACCACCGTCGGCTGGAGGCCCGACATTCCGGAAATCTTAATAAAAAAAGCCCATGACGTAGAGTCGGGGCAGAAGCTTGTTGAGGACAAGGTTCTTCAGGAAATCTATGCAAAAAGACTCGGCAAAGTGGAGAAAAGCACTGGATTGGGAAAATGTACCTTCGAAATATCCGACAGCGATTTTAGCAAATTCAGTACCCCAAACCGCAAGCTTGCAGGCAGAAGAAAAGCGGTCTTGACGATGAATTACACAAAAGATCATAATGACAAGCCAGTAGATCAAATTTGTGAGCGAATAATAGAGATTGGAGAGATTGAAAGGCAGATAGCGCCGTCAAAAATAGAGGAAAAAAAAGATGAAAATGTCAGTACCATAACAAAAACATATAAATTTCAACTGGATGGCAAAAATATAACAGTTACTCGAAAAGATGAAAATATGCTAGACACACGGTTTCGAGGTGGTGGTAGCGAACAAATAGAGACTCAAAAAGTTACTCAAACACAAGTTGTAGAAGATGCAAAAGGCAAAAAAAGGACAACAACAAGAAATTATCGTTTGACACAAATAAAAGAAAAAACTGGTATTATCTCAAAAGAAGAGATGGAATTATATACTGAGTATGGTAATGCAGAAGGAGAACTAGTAAAATCAATACATGAAATGCCAACAGAAACTCTCAAAAGCATAACTATTGATCTATCCACGACAAATCGCAGAATGTTGGCCGAATCAATGGTATCGATAGAAACAAAAACGCTGCCCGATAGCCCAATCATTTATCATAGCGAAGTTAGACCCAACCCCGAAGTAGATTTAAGGCAGACGGACAGGATCAACCTGGATGCCAAAAAGTTCTATCTCAGGAATGGCAGGACGATAAACCTGGACCCTACTAAACCGAAAGGACCTGACTGGCTTAAAACCAAGGATGAGAGGACTTATGTTCCTAATTGTGGCCTGATATTGCAACTCACAGGCCCGACGCGAAGTCATCTCGTCCCGCTAAATTATGCTGGCTCGGATAACCTGTTTACGCAACAAGACAAAGACAAAGAAAATGCATTAATCGAAACGGTAAAAGAAAACCAAACTAATCTCCTATGTGATCTAAAGCAGAGCATTGATCTGGTATCTAACAGCATTGGTTCTGACACATTTGATCCAGAGATTCTACAAAAAGCTTTTAGGACCGCAGAAATGCGTGATAATGAAGTCAACCGTCAAATTGCTTTAAATAAAGAAATGATCATGAATCCACCGGAAAACAGAAATGATTTGGCTCAACTGATGAAAAGTAGAGAGGCATTTCAAAGGGATGCCGCGATGCCCAAAACGGTGGATGGTAACAGTGAGCAAACAAGAAAAATGACTGAGGATACCAAAAAATTTTGCCGAGGGTTGGTAGACGCTATTACTGACAAAGGCAAAGACCGTGAACTTCTTACTCAAATTGTTGCAGACCAGCAAGGTCTAGACAAACTTGTAGCGTATGACGAATATAATCATGCACTCTCCCTCGTCGATAACAAGACCCTGGGTCTGATCGATGATGGAAAAAAGATCTTCGATACGGATGATGGTAGAAAGATCTTTGGTCTCAGCGAGGATGATAGTAAGATCTTTGATCTTACCAATCCTACGACTGTAACCGAGATCACAGAGATCTCTAAAAAGGTGAAGAACAAAATACCAGAACTCACCACAGACATGAATGGGAAGATCAAAAAACTCACTGATGACATAAAGAAAGAGATTCTAGAGTTCCAGACAATGAATAACAAAAAATTCATAGAAGCTTTAAAAGAAGATAAAATCAAAGATTTTTGGGAAAATGTTCAAGCCATTGCAGAAGATGTAAAAAAAATAAAAAATGGCATTGATGGTGCGATACAGCATGTAGAGCGCGAGAAAAACAGGAGTGATAAGGATATTAAGCAACCTGCCCCAAATCTCGCGCAATCTCAACATGCCCCAGATTCCTCGCAATCTCAACATCCCACCAATGACGAGAACACGGAGATCATTGATTCCACCAATCAAAACATCGAAAAACTACTCAAAGAATATACAACAACGCATATGAAGAAAATCGAAGGGAACGCTATAGAGATTGCCACCAAGATACCAGCTATAGATAATATAACAAAGCTCGCAGGTATCACCGATAAAGAGATCATACAACTCAAGGAGCAATTTGCCAAACTCAAACAACTCACTGATGATATGGAGAAGGGAGGACTCCAAGAGAGGGAGATCCACGCAGCTGATAACCCAGTAGTGGCTACAAACCTCACTACACGAGAAGGTATCACAAAAGCCAATGATAAGTACCTTGGTATAACCTATCGTCTTAAGACAATGATCAAAGATCTCGAAGCACGTAAGGGAAAGATCAACCAGTTTATCGAGTGTGCCAGGACGATTGAACGATTCGTTAAGGAGAGCCAGGAAAAGCTTCCAAGGCTCACAGAGCAGAGCCAACAACTCACCGAGGATGCAGACAAACTCAATGTTCTCGTCAAGTATGAAAAAAACCCCGAAACTGCCACCGGCAAGGAGAACCTCAAAGAACTCACCGCAGCTCTCACCCAGCAAGGTGCGAATAAACTCGAAGAACTTAGGAAGAAGAACACAGAACCCTCCAGGCTTCCGGAGGAAACCAAAAAGCTCATCCACGATGAACACATTAAGCTTCTAGATAAGATCACAAAGGTGATTAATAGTGAAAACATTAAAGAATCCACTGAGACTCTGAACGAGATCAAGAAGAGTCGCGAGTACATAGAAAAGGGCAATAAGTTTATTGATGGTGTAGATGAACATGCTGATCAGATAGAGGATGTTATGCATCTCATCAGTAACATGAAAAAGATCGAAGCTGACATTGACAATTCGTCCGATCTGTATGCAAAAAACTGGCTTAATCTCAAAAGGGCAAAAGCAGCTGCAGATCACAACAAATTCAAAGATATAAAAGAAGCAAAAGTCAGCACAGCTATCAGTAAGGAGGCTGCTCGCCATAATAAAAACTGGCTTATCATAAGAAATGCAATAGAAGATGAAGGAATTAAAGGTGTGTATTCATATATAGCGAGTTTGAAAGCACCCACTCTCTCTAACATAAATAGCCTAAAAGGTGCAAGAGAAGCCCCTGAATGTTCTTGGGTACAATATCTAGAAAGTGTGACAAGTCAAGCTCACGGTGACTACGCATCGATAAAAGTTGCATTATCCAAAGCAGAATATATACGACAATACATAGATAAGCATGAAAAAATTGCCCAAGCTGTGATCAGCCCAGAGGTATCACCAGAAGAGGAGCAAAAACAAATGAAAATGCTGCAGGCTATGCAAGATATCGACGAAACCTTCTTGATAACTCCCGCGAGACCCAACTTGTCTAGAGACTTGCTTGCGAGTATGCAATCCCAAAAAGATGATAACTATACGTTCAATCCTGACAGATTGAAAAATAAAAGTCCTGAACAGCTGAGTAAGGAATTACGAGTTCTAACAGGAAAAGACCTTGAGTATGCTATGAGGGATGTGGGTAAGCTAATTGAGCAAACAGATGATCCTATTCTCAAGGAGATATATAGAAAAAATGCACCTAAGATGGCACTGGCAATGGCAAAGAGTGCATCAGAACTTAGAAAACAACTGATAGAGATCCAAGATTGGTGGCAACGGCTTCCCGAACTAAAAAAACAGCAGAGGCGGAACTTTTTGATGAGTCTTATTGAAGCTACTATTCTCCAGGTGACAAATGGACAGCGGTATGTGAATGATGGTCTTGGCAAGATAAATGGTAGCGTGGTTAAAGGGATAGTGGGATGACCATAACGCCGCTCTATCCTTTCTGAAACAGTTTAGCTAACGCTCTGACACGAGGCTCCTGCCCCCACATAGCGAGCATATGCTCATAGAGTACGTAGATCTCGCTCAAGGCCAGATCGCTACTGATTGCCTGTGCTGCTTTAGCTGCCGCTTCCAGATAAATGCAGCTCTGTATCATATTGCCGAGCACAAGCGAAGTATACGTTCTATGTTTGAGAAATTCGGCACGCAGACGTGCTGGAGGAGTAGGCTTCTGCTCATCTACTCGTGCGAAGGCATCCCAGGCATGTTTAGGTTGACCCAGTCTGAGAAAGACCATACCTTCATATAAAAAGAGCATAGTAAGATCATATTGTGTATAGGAGAAACAAGTATCTTCTTCCGGTTTTAGAGGAAAGACCACAAAGGCCAGCTTTAAGAATTGTAGTGCCTCTTGCTCTCGCCCCATGGTTGCCTGTATTTCTGCCAGTCCTGCAAAGATCCAGCTATGCAGAAGTGGAGAAATACTATCAATACCAGCATTTACACGGCGCAGAGCATCATTGTATGCACTCAGAGCAGATCCAACCCGTTTACGAGCGGAGAAGATGGTTGCCAGACGAATCTGCGCAGCAACATAGACATTCCAATCCTTAGAAAGCTGGCTGTAAACAAGAGCCTGTGTTCCGTTAGCCTCTGCAGTAGCAAAATCCCCGCGTTGCAGATCAAGCAATGCAATGAGTTGATAGACCTGTGAGGTAAGACCGGCAGCCATTTTCTGATCCGGTCCAGGTGAGAGTGTGGGCTGTCTTAAGCTTGCCAGATAGGTAGGTGCGGTATGTTCTAGCTCAGCCTGACTCCCAGCCATGTATTTTTGCCAACATTCAGCAATACTAGCAGCCCATTGTGCAAGCGTTTCAGCAGATACCTGCGGATCATCGGAAGCAATTAACGAAGCATTATCCATATTGCTATGCAGCTCTATCTGTTCTGCCGCAGGAACATCTTGCCGAAGATCAGAGAGATGAGTGAACCCTAGTTCTTTGGCTGACATCTCAAAGACTTGGCAAAGCGCAATAAGAGAAGATTGGCAGGGTCTCTGTCTGCCCGCTTCCCAGCGAGTATAAGTATAAAGGCTAACTCCAACCTTGCCACTTACAAACTCAGGTGTCCAACATCTTTCGATGCGGGCAGATTTTAATAAGTTGTTCTGCTTTTTCATCAAAACGTGGCATAGAGGCCCTTCGCGTTACACCCAGGAGGGAAAACGCTGTTCCTTCTTGCTGCCAACCCCCCTTTGCAGAGAAACGATGGTCATTGGGAGCGCTGAACTCCCACCAGTTTCCCGGGATACTTGCTGATATTCTTATTAAGTTTATCTCACTTACACGCAACTATCAATATGGTAAAGTATGGAAATCTCGTAAGCATGATGAAAAAGGCTATAACCATGAATTTAGAGAATATATATCTAAAAGGAGCATAGGAACATTACTCCAAGGAGCGCATCGTACGCCATGGACTAGGAGGGTAAGTAATCACAGCAGGCTCCCAGTCAGGTTCCCCAAACAAGATCGAAGCATTCCATTTTGAATTTTTGGCGTAGAAGCAATAACGAATCTGCCAGTGTGGGCCGATCTTCTTCTTCTCATAGCAAGCTGTTTCGACATCGAGCCGGAAAGCTAACAATTGAGCATAGTAAGGTTGGAGATGATATTCCATTGCATCTGTATCAAGTTCATGCTCGATGAAAGACATTTGTAAGTCAAAACAGTATAAGTAGTCGCAGACTTCCGGATCACAATCTTCTTCTGCCATCTGATAAATGAACACCAGCATGCCCAGCATCTCAAATTGGTAGTATGGTTCTTGTGCACACTTATCTAGATTAAAAGAGGGAAGCGAAAACATCTCGCGTATCTCTGTGGCGAGATGTTGCAGTGATTTGTCAGTCTTAATACAGATTTGAAGTGACATCAAAGTCCATCCCGTCCCCTTTGGGGGTACTCCTGCCGATCACGGCATGGGGTACGTCGCGATCAAGCGAATTACGTCGCGATCAAGCGAACGGAAACAAAGGCTCCGACCTGAGCCGTGTGTTCAATAACAGTGAGTATAGCATGCGTGTCAATATACTAATAAATGGGTAGATAGGTAGCAAAAAAAGTGTATGCTATCTTGACCCGACAAAGATAGCTGGTGTTCCAGCCCATCAACTGTCTCACTGCTTATTTGATAGCAGCGCTGCCAAGAGGCAGGGATGGCAAAACTTTTGAACCTCTTGACTCATCAGAACGGATGTGCTATCTTACCGCTAACAAATGTACATGAGCATTATTCTGTTCACCAGCATTCACTGGGAACCATGCGGGTTTCCCATATTTTTAGGAATAGAAGGTCGTCATTGTCGCTGCGAGTAAATCCATGACTTCAAAACGATCCATGGCACCTCTGCCTCCACCAAAGCAGGCAGAGCCGATCATTCACGGAGACCGTTCCACGCTCCAGCATTGGTTGATGCACTACTGGGAAAAACTCCAGATCCCAGCGTCCGAGTTACGCTTGCTCGCCATCACACAAGATCGTCAGGAATTCAAACAATGGACAGGGAAACGACTCAATAGCATGGCACTTGGTTGCTACTGTTATATCAAACCTCTCTCTGTCGCTTGCCAGTCTAAAGTATCATCAGGAGAACAAGTAGCACATCGCCATATCATCTTCATCGAGCCAGGTATGCAACCAAGATCGATAGAAGTAACTATTGCGCATGAATTAATACATTTAGCTGACCGTATAAAGGGCACTCCTCGTCGCCATCGTCATCACGGGTATGATTCTATTGCAGCGGATGAAGCAGCGATTACAGGCTATACACTAGAAGATTTGCGCACACTTTTGCATGCCGAAAGTGTAGTACGAGAGCGTGAGCGCCGTGAACGCCGTCCGATTCGTTATGTGTATGAATGTACCAACTGTGGCAAAAAATATCCCAGAACGCGGCGCTACTCCCAGGCTGTTTCATGTAGTAGTTGTGATAAAGGATATAATCCTAGTTTTAAATTATCATTATCAGAATTAGGTGATAGTGATTGCACGAATTTTTACTAGCAGAAAGTGAATAAGGCTCAATGTGATACTTGTATCACATTGGCATGCCAAGTATCCACTGCATGCTTAATTGCAGCTGTATATGCATGCTCATTATTATGATCAGCTGCTGGTGCATACTTCGGAATAATCTGATCCACGGTAGTGAAGCCCCACTGAGCGACGTACAGATTGCGAATCAACGCATACCAGGCCTTAAAACCATCTTCCCAGCTATCAAACCAGGCAAAATTATCTTGACAACGAAAATTAGGAATACAGCGTAGATTGCCTAATGACAGACTATCTACTGCCTCACCCTTGGTGCCAAAGGAACTTTCGTGCATAAAGAATGCCAATGCAAAAGCTGGATCAATGCCGTACTGTACCCCTAGATCATACAATTCTTGACCTTTTCCTATGGCAGGAGAATGATATGCAGCAAGCACCTGATTAATAAAATTCACGCTAATCGAAGGTTGACCTAGTACGGAGTCA
>Ga0137458_1000031_pt1 | contig 15653 bp, 20 predicted proteins | sample EasRivERMGT642_2_FD_102311 | JGI IMG/M metagenome (GOLD analysis project Ga0137458, IMG submission 102311) | Soil microbial communities from meander-bound floodplain in the East River, Colorado, USA - East River MetaG ERMGT642_2 | ecosystem: Environmental > Terrestrial > Soil > Floodplain ... | reverse complement strand
CCCGGAGGCGGCAGGATGACCCGGAGCCCCGTCGTGGGCGGACTGACCCGGACAATCTCCCCGTAGCGCGCGCCGTACGTCGCCCCGGTCTGCACCGCGGACACGAGCGGGCGGCGCTCGAGCAGGGCGATGTCTTGGAAAATCTTCTTCTGAATTAGATTGAGCTGCTTGCGGAGCTCGCTCGGATCGTCCGTCTCGATATCCCGGGGCTGAAATACGCCCATCGCTCAGGCTCCGAAACGGCCACGGCTACGGCGGTTCGCTCGGACTCTCGGAACGAGCTCGGCCAGGTTCATGTTGCCAGCGGATTTCTTGATCTCGCCCCACACGTCATCCTGGAGCTTGATCGCGAGCGCCGCGGTGTTCTGCGCGTCGTCATCCTTTTGCGCGATCCTGAGCACGACCGCCTGAATGAGCCACGACAGCCACAGATCATGCCCGTAGAAGACATGGGCAACGTTGGTGATGTCCACCCACGCTGCTAGGTACCAGATGCGGTAATTGCGCCCACCGGTGGCGAGGGGGAAGAGCGCGATCTTGCCCGCGGTGATGGCCGTGGTCGTTTCGAACGGCAGCGTGATGGGCATCCAGTGCGTCGGCGCCGAGTCGACCGCGCCGAAGTCCTGGAGGTCGCGGCGCATGGCAAAGTTCATGGGCCTGAGCGGTCGCCACGTTTGCCCGTTCAGTACATCGATCCCGTAGATGCCAACGGCGCCGTCGGGCCAATTGACTTCCAGATACTGCTCGGTCGGCACCGGGGGAGCCGTGGGCAGCGCGGCGATCGTGGTCGGCACGGTCAGCCCGGGCATGCCGAGGTCGGCTATCTTGGTGCGGAGGCGGCGCCACTCGAGATTGATCCATTTGATCAGCGTGGCGTCCGGGTGCCGGTCGAGCAGGCCTTCGACGCCGGCAGCCTCGCGGCAGTCCGCGAGCAGGACGGTCAGGGTGCGCGAGTTTGCCATGGCAGGTTAGCGGCCCACGTCGCCCTTTTGCACTCCGCCGGTTTTCTGGTGATTCGTTCGCTGGACGTATACGGAAATCACGAGGAAGAACGTGTTTGAGAGCAACAGGAACGCCGTCTCTGTTGCCGGGCCGTCGCGTAGGGCGAGCGAGCCCGCAATGTACAGCGTGGCCCCCGTGACTGCGACGGCAATCACACTTTGCGTCAGCTCCCAGAGCCGATTGATGCTGCGCTGCCCCGCCGTGATGAGGTCATCGGCCGCCGTGGTGGTCGGCGCGATATTGACATCGCCCACCTGAGCCGGGTGGCTTGGCGCCTGCACCTGCGTCGAGAGCTTGACGCCAGCCGGCGGGACCAGTGGGATCGTCTTTTCGTCAGCGGACTCGGTCGGCATGGGGGAAGCAACGCGGCCCGGGTGGAGATGTGCGAGGGGAGACAGGCCGGGACCCCCGCCCCGGGCCGCGAGCAGGGGTAGCGCCCGATTACACGCCGAGGATGAGCGGCTGGGCTTTGTGAACGCGGCAGTTCACGGCCCAGTTCAGGATCTCCGCCTCCGCGGAGGTCACGGTGATCGTCACGTTGTTGGTGGCCATCGCCACCACCGATAGAGGCGTCGCTGCGAGTCCAGCGCCCGCAACCGCATTGAACTGCACCTGATCCACGCCCGCCGTCGCGCCGTTCTGAATGACGCGCAGCAAGGGAGTGGTGCCGCCGCTTACGGCCGCAATACGCTTCAGGTAGCCGGTTTCGTCGGCGGATGCGCCACTCACGAAGCACTCATATTCGACGATCCGGAAGAACCCAGCGGGGAACGTCACGCCCTGAGCGGTCAGATCGAGGATGGTGCCCGTCTCGGCCGCCGTCGTGCGGCCTCTCACGCGAAAGTTCGCGCCGCGCCCGAGGGGGAGAGTCATGTTCACCGCGGCGAGGTTGCCCGCGAGCGCCGCCGCAAAGACCTTCCACTCGTCTTGATCGATCAGGGTCGCGTCGAAACCGGAGGCGTCGAGCGCCTGGACTGTAAAGGCCATGTCAGATCATGCTTTCTAGGTCAGCGCCCATCCCGGGCATTGGCATTGCATTCGCGTCGTCTTGGACGAGCTTGATGAGGTCGATCAGCGCCTGTTGCTGATCGGGCTCGGTGAATCCGAGGGTGACGGCAAGGGCGGCCATCTCGGGATCGAGCGACGCGCCCATGTCTTCCGAGGTGGCGCTCAGCGGGTCGACTGCCGCGTCCGGATCGTCGGGCACGTCAAAGTCGTCTTCCGCGTCATCAAACTCGCTCTCGGGATCATCCTCGTAGTCCGCGCCCATCTCCTCGGGCTCGGGCTCGGCCATGAGCATGGCAAAGTCGTCCGGCGCTGGCTTCTTGCGCTTCATCATTCGAACACCAGAAAGCAGAGCCGGATCGTGGTCGTGGTCGGATTTTCTTCCGTGCCCGCGAGCTTGTCGGTCGCGACGATGACGCCGGTGCCCGCCGCGACCGATGGCGTTCTCAGGTCAAAGATGTGCTCGGTCGTTGGTGTGCCCCGCAAGTCCTCGCCCGAGCCGAGCAGGATGATCCCGCGGTAGTGCTTGGGGAACGTGAGAGCGGCAACGCCGGCCGTGAACGTTCCCAGTGACCAGCCTGCGAGGGCCCTCACGGAGGTGTTGACGCCCGTGCCGTTGACGGTCGTGAACTCGAGGTAAGCGAGGGTCGCGTCGACGAGCCCGCCGAGGATCCGTAGTGGCTGCGCGCTAGGCCCCATTCTGGCCTTTTACAGCGCCACCGGGAACGGCGCGCGCCCGGTATCGGTGAGGAGCGCGTCCTTCTTGAGCTTGAAGCTCGCGTTGGACGTCCACCGCATCTCGTAGTCGTCCTCGGTCGTCTTCCGAAGCATCTCGACCCCGTCATCATCGATCAGATGCGGGAAGCCGTCATAGTGCACGATCTCCCAATCGTCGGTGTTGGTCGCCAAGATGTAATCGTTCGGCATGTCGACCTCGTCGATGATCTCGTACGCGCCGCTCTGATGGTCGAGGCTGATCGTCGGGTAGCTGAACGTGGCGCCGCTCGAGGCGTAGCGCTTGTCGCCGCCTTCTTTGCGGCCCTTGGTGTATTTCGATCCGTCGCTCATTCGCATGCGGCGGGATTCGAGGTGCCGGGAGAGCTGCCGGAAGCGCTTGGTCCCGACGAACATCTCTTTCCCGCCCGACCAGTCCGCGCGCTCGCGACCGATGTCGAACAGCTCCTCGAACACTTCCTCTTCGTTCAGGGTCGTGACGTCGGCAGCGACGAGCTTCACCCCGCTGAGGCGCGGGTCGCGCAAGCGGTCAACGTTCTTGAACACGTCGGTCGCGTCGGTTGGGGTGACCCAGGCCTGGATCGAGTCGATGCGATGCCCGAACTTGGCGCCCGTGTCAATGCCGCCCTTGAAATCGCCCAAGAAGTAGAAGTGCAGGGTCACGCCCTCAGTCCAGCCCGCGGGGGTTGCCGCTGCGCCCTTGAAGCTCGTGGCGACCGAGATGGTGGGGGTGTTGCCGTAGCGCCCGGTGAGCGCCGTGACGAAGCCTTTGGAACCGGCACCGAGAAGCACATGCGCGGGGCTCGAGCCATCGTCCACGGAGGCCTGGAGCTGGTCGGCCGCCACCTCGACATGGGCCACGCGGTTCACGTCCCGGGAATCCAGGGTGATGACGCCCGCCGAGATGACGCCGCGGAACAGATACATGCCGGGCGGGCCCAAAGTGCCGCGATTCATGCGGCTGCCGAAGGCCTGGAGCTGGTTATCGGTCTTGACCTGCACCGTCTTGGCGTACGCGCCTTGGTGCTCTTTGCTCTTGCCCGTCGCCGCGATTTCGTCGTGAAGGATCAACATGTTCCCCTTCACCTTGCCGACGTACGATTTCCACTCGAGGGGCGCTAAGTTCGCTTCGTTGTCGTTGCTGATCGACTGCGCGTCCGCTCGCGTATGAGCCCATGCGCGGCCGCCATGCAGCAGCGCCGGTTGCGAGAAATTCTCGCCTGAATCCTGGCGAACGGAGAGTTTGTCGAGGAAGACCGTCTTCCTCTTGGCCATCGCCTGGATGCGCCCGGGCTGCTCATACTGTTCTTTGAGCCACTCGTTCAGAATCGTCAAAACCGCCATGAGAGAACGTCGCTTCGCTGGTCAGCGCCAGCATCAAGGGTGGGACTTGTCTCTCAGCGGATGACGTTCGCCGGGGCCGTGCCTCGGTTGCCCGAGTGGTGCCTGATGTGACTCAGGACTTCCTCGACCATGGGCCGAGTGCCGCTACTCTTTCAGACCTTTTCGCCTACGTCAAGCAATGATACCGCTTTTTTGACGTATGCTGCCCCGCATGGCTCAAGACTACTGCCGCGATCGAATCCTTCCCCGGGACCTCCGCAGGCCCGTTCAGCTGCGCGAGATTGGCGGGCGCACCCGAGCCATCACCCCGCTCCGAAAGCTCTGGATCAACGGCAGTACCTTGCGGGTGCGGTTCATCGGCGGGAGCACCACAGAGCGCAACATGGTGAAACGGATCGCGCCCCTCTGGGCCGAGTGGGCGAACCTCAAGCTCACCTTCGGCGATGACATAGCGAGCGAGATCCGTGTCGCCTTCGACCAATCAGCGGGCGCCTGGAGCTACATCGGCACGGACGCGAGCGACGTCCCGGCAAACGAACCCACGATGAACCTCGGCTGGGTTGACCAGTCCGTCATCCTGCACGAATTTGGTCACGCCCTCGGGCTCGCGCACGAGCACCAAAACCCGCAGGGTGGCATCGTGTGGAACGAGCCCGCTGTCATCGCTGACCTGAGCGGGCCTCCCAACTATTGGGACGAGCAGACGATCCGCCACAACGTCCTCGAGCGCTACCGGTTCGACCAGATCAACGGCACGGCGTTCGACATGGACAGCATCATGCTCTACAGCTTTCCGGCGAGCTGGACGCTAAGCGGGTTTAGCGCGAAGGCAAACGAGGCGCTCTCCGCGGTCGATCAAGCGTTCGTCGGCAGCGCTCAGATGTACCCGGGCACGGGCGTGCCGCCCTCGGTTACGGAACTGGTCGTGTTCGAGCCCATGCCGACTGCCGCGGACATCGGCGGCTTTGGAGAAGAGGACCGGTTCCGCTTCAAGGTGTCATCGCCGGGAACCTACACGGTCGAGACGACGGGCACGACCGACGTGGTGATGAAACTGTTCGGTCCCAACAGCATGACGGCGCTCGTTGCCGAGGATGACGACTCGGGCGCCGGTAGCAACAGCCGCATCCTGGCAAGCCTGCCCGTGGGTGAGTACTATGTGCAGGTCCGTCACTGGAGCGCGCGAGGGACCGGGAAGTATTCGATCCTGGTCAAGCGCCCGTGAGTCATGGCGAGCGGCCGCTGTGGTGGACGTCACCCATCGTCGAACTCCCGCCCCAGCGCTTGCTTTATCTCGGTCACCAGCCGCAGCGCTTCCTTGGCCTTCATGACGCAGCGCCGCCGGGCCTCGAGCGTGCGTGCGCGTTCGGCTTCGACGGCCGCGGTTGCGTCTTTTCGTAGCGCGCTCTTGAGCCTGGCTTTGACGCGCTTCTCTTCGGCTTTCAGCTCTTCGAGGCGAGCGGTTAACACCCGTGTCTCGTCGGCCACGTATTGCCGCCGGTCGGCGGCATGGGCGATGCGACCGAGCACCTCGAACGGGTCGAGATCGGCTTTGCACTTCGAGCAGTACAGGCGCCGCGCGAGGCCGTCGATGCAAGCGTGGTGCTGCCAACACCTGCCGGCACCATATTCGGATCTCACCTCCGGGCCAGACTCCGAATCGAACAGCCCCAGCACGGGGCCAATGATGCCCGCTACGTCGATCTTGTCGTCTTCAGGCACAGTCCACCTTGAGCAAGAGCGCCGCGAGCTGCACGCGTTCCGGCGCCGATAGCCTCGAGTAATCCGCCCGCTCCGCCGCGTCAAGCGCTCGTGAGTCAGAGCCGGGTCCGCCGGCCCTTGCTCGGCGCCTTTGCCCGGTGCGTGCCGGATGCCAGTCGCCGCATGCGTTCGGCATTGCGCTCGGCTCGGGCATTCTCGAGCGCCTCCTCTAGCGCGATCCGCTCGTCGTCCGTCGGCCTCGGTGGCTTGCCCGGGGTCACCAGCGCCAGCTTCCGGAGCTCGAACAGGGCCCAGAGCACCGGATCTATCGCCTCGTCGGGGATGCCCTCCCGGTGGCTATCCCTCTCGTCGTTCCAGACCATCTGCTTGGCTTGCAAGATGAAGTCCCGGCAACGGACCGGGTGAGCCTTGAACTTGCCGTTGCGCAACACCGCTTTCAAGTCGCGGATGAGCGGCAGCTTGCGCCGGTTGTTCTCGGCAGGCTGCGCCGGTATGCCGTAGTTCAGGAGCGATTTGCAGATCGTGGTCGCTCCGTGGCCCTTGCTGTCCACTCGCACGTGATGCGTCTTGTATTTCCGCATCAGCCGCCGGAGCTCGACGGCGAGCTCGTCCACGTCCAGGTTGACGGCGGCGCGCGCCTCGAGGCAGCGGATCTCGTCGCTATCCCAGCGCTTTTGCAAGACGGCGAACCCGCACCCGTCGCGGTCGCCGAGGTCCGCGGCAATGACCGTCTTGACGCCGCCCGCGGCCGTGAACCATGCGTCCTCGTCATCGTCCCAAAGGTTCTTGGTTTCGCTGAACTGGTAGACGTAGGAATTGCCGTCGTGTACCCAGCGCCCGAGATATTCGATGACGAACTCCGGGTCATCCTCGCTCCAGCCGTTCTCCGCGAGTTGGTCGTCCAGGTACTTGCGCGCGCCGCCCGGGTATTCGATGAAAGGATTGTCGAGGGCATTGTAGCGATAGGTCGGCCACGGCTTGGCGCGCGCGTGGACGGCTGTGATCTCGTCCTCGTCCTCGTCGACCTCGCGCGTGGCCTCGTACCAGAAACCGACCAGCGCGTTGCCCGGCGTGCCCATCAGCATCAGCTTGCCCCCATAGTCCATGAGCGTCGGCTTCAGCGCGGATCGAATGAAGTAGCGGATCAGCTCGTCCTCGAATAGCTCGAGCTCGTCGATCACGACCTTGACAAAGCGCTTGCCACGCGCGACGCGGTTGGCCTGCTTTTTATTCTCGCACCCGGTGACGATGACCGTAAACCCGTTAGGCCACCGCGCCTCGAGCCGCGTTTCGTTGAACTCGATCCCGACGCTCCAGCGCTCGTCAAAGTCGTGGAGCCTATCCCAGATGATCTCGCGCGCGCTGCCGATGGTGCTCGCCACATACAGGGCCTTTTTGCCCGCGTGCCGGCGCCAATCGCGAGCGAGCCAATAGATGCAGCCCTCCGTCTTGCCCGCGCGGCGGCCCGCGACGACCGCGACGTTGGTCGACGTGTCATTGACCGCGGCGTGTTGCTTCGGGTGGAGCGCGCGCCGCCACTCGTCCCACTCCGGATCGAGAGGTTTTACGCCGAATAAAGCCCCGACCTCAGCGAGCGCGCTCGGGTCGAGATAGGCGGTCACATCTGCCGAGCGATCAGCGCCCCTCGACCAGAGCCGCGAGCTTGTATCCGGTCAGGTACTCTTCGTGCTCGTCCGGTGTGACGTATTCGGGAGCTACCGGATTGGCTGCGCGGTCTATGCCTCCCACGGACCCGAAGGGGGCATTCTCGGATCTATCTTGCATGCAATCGCTGTAGCCGCGACGGAAAGCATCTCCGGTGTACACAATCCTGGTTTTTCCACCGTGCCCGTGGATTTTCTCCACCGTGGCCAGGTCCGGAAACAGCGTCGTGGTTTTTGGCTCGTTGATCCAGCGCATCACGCACCAGCCATCGTCGAACACTGCGCCCTGAGCAATCACGCCAGTGCCGCTCACGCCTGTTTCGTCCTCGGTTCGGTGTAGCTCGAATGTTCTCACCGGCCCTCCAAAGGGAGTACCAGATTCGCCAGCCGCTTGACCTCGACCCTCAGCCGTCCGATCTCCCCCGGATCGTCCCGAGTCTCCGCCGGGGTCGCCTTGGGGCGGGGCAGCCCCTCGAATCGCACGTCGATGACCTTGCGTAGGTTCGTCAGGTCCGCCTCGAGCTGGCTCAGCTGGCGGCGGTAGGGCTTGAGGAGCTCATGCGGATCGGCCTGCGTCTCGCGGAGCTCGTCGAGGACCTTCATGCGGTCCTTCATGCCCCGGGCAATCTCGCCCGATGCGCGGACCTGCTCGGCGCTCTCGCGCAAGGACTGGTCGAGCACGCGGGTCCGGCTTTCCCAGGACGACATGGCTTGGTCGACCTTGGCAAGGGCGGCCGTGAGCCGGTCGGAGATACGGCTCACATCCGTCTTGAGCTCCGAGCAGGCCCGAGCGGACGCCACGCGGTTCTCTTCCACGACGGCCCGAAGCTCGATCAGCCTCGCCGCCAGGCCCGCGTTCTCGTCTTGCGAGATGCTCCCGTCCGCGACGGGGAGTAGTGATTGTCGTTCAGGTCGCGCCATCGGTCTGTCCTTGCGGCAAGGCCGCGTAAGCCCATTGCTCGAACCGGAGCCGGAGATCGTCCGGCATGGCGGAGGCGAGCTGGGCGATGATGTGACGCGAGCTACCGGGCGGGAGCTGGGCCGCCATGGTGACGAGCAGGTCGACTACGTCGCTTTCGTCGCCGGTGTTTTCGTTCTCGCGCTTCTCTTGATACTGCCGGTAGCGTTTGCTCATGAACCACTGCGGGCCGAGCGAGCTGCGCTTGATGATGACGCGCTGTTCCTTGCCGTTGTCGTCGGTCGTGATGGTCTCGCGGGATACCTCGGGATCGCAGACCTCCCGGATGAGCTCGGCGCGCGATTCGCCTTCGATCTCGCCGAACGCCACGAGAAGCTTGGAATAGAGCCCGTCCTCCTCGCTGAGCGCGCCGCGCTTGAGCCATTTCGTGAGCAGGTGCGGGTGCAGGCCGCAGCGCGTGGCGGTCACGTTGCGAAAGTCGCGGCCCTCCCGGTGTACTCGGCAGAGCTCGGCCAGCATCTCGTCCGTGAGGAGCGGCACGCCTTTCATTCGTCCGCCACTCCGCACACGGCGTGATCGAACTCGAGCAGCGTGTAGACCTTGCCCGCTAGGGTGACGTTCGTCGGGCGAGCGATGCAGCTGTACAAGATGAGGTCGCCCACCTTGCACCCGGGCGTTTGCCACATGGGTTGTTGGTCGATGCGAAAGCCTATGGGCGAACCCTGGTCAATGACGATGCGAGGCTGAAAGCCATTGAACCTGCCCGGGCCGACCGCCACGACCTCGCCCATCCGGGTGCGGATGGCGCCAATATCGTCCGCCTCTTGCCCGTCCTTGCCGGTGCCAGTGACTTGGCCAAGGTGGAAAGGCAGATCGCCCATGACGGCGATCCGCGCGCGCTCCTCGTTCTCGCGCACTACGATCCAATCTCCCACGGGGCGCAGCTTGAGGTTGTCGATGTCTAATTCTGCCATGATGCAATCGGCTGCTACGTAGAAGTGATCTTGCTGTCGCAGGTTGACGCGGAACGGGATCGCTCGCTCTTTGACGTAGCACATCATGCCTACGCTCACCTCGACGGGCTGATGCCCACCGGGCAGCCAGCGCCCGGGCCCGACCTCGATAATCTCGACCAGGCGAGCTTGGTTTCTGGCCCCGTCGAGTCGTATGCCCGGCGCGACCATGGTCAGCCGGGAACTGTGCAGGCGCTCCTCGACCAGTGGCCGCTCGAGCACGGACACGAAGTGATGAAACGGCGCGGTCCGAATCTTCGCCGCTGGCCTCGGGTCAGCGCTGGCGCTCATCGCCTGGCCCCCGCGTTGTGCTTGGCCCAGATGCGGTCGAACCGGGCTTCGGGGCTCTCGCTCAGGACGCCGTTGTCCGCGCGCTCGGAACGGGGTGTCGAGTGCATGCCGTTCCGCGTGGTGACCGGCGCGTTGTCATCGTCGCCGTCATCCACGACGCTGCGCAGGCGCTGGACGCGCTTTCGTTCGTAGTTCACGAGCTTGTCGGCGACCGCTTCGAACGTGAACCGGGGGGTCTTGGTGGCCTTGTCGGCCGTCTTGATCAGGTAGGCAAGGATGCGTTTACTCCCATTGGGCAGCTTCAGCGCGGGGTGGCCGTCGAGCTCAGTCTCGATCTGCTCGACATAGGAGGCCCGGCGCTGGACCAGCTCCCGGTTCTTTTCAGCCAGGGTCCGGGTATTCTCGCGCTCTGCCAGCGCTTGCTCGAGCGCCGCGACGCGCGCATCGGCCGCGTCCGCCCGCCGAGCCGCATCCTCTGCCGCCTGCCGGGACGCGCGCCCCTCGGGACTGACCTTGACCCCTCGCACGAAGAGCCGCATGGCCTCGTCGTGTGGCTTGCCGGAGGCCTTTTCGATGATCTCACCGAGCCGCGTAAAGTCGCCCGCCTCGACCTCGCGGAGCGCGCGCATGATGCCAATGGCGCGATCGACCTGCGCGACGGTCAGCGTCGTGTCGAGCTTTGCCTCTTGGAGCTTCTGCATCACGTGGATCGCGGGGCGGAGCTTGCCGGCGGCCTCCGTGATGCGCGCCTCGTTCTTTGCGGCGGCCGCCTTGATCTCGGCCCGGTCCGCGGCCATCTTCTCGCGCGAGGCCTTCCACGAGGCGCCGCTGAATTCGCGGGGCAGCTCACCGAACGCCTCCTTGGCGGCCTGCTCGTATAGCTTGCGGCTCTCGCCCGGGTCAGCCTCTTTCTTTGCCTTCGCGTAGAGGTCGCGGGCCTTGCCTAGGTCGGGCTCCGTCTCCGTCTCCGCTTTCGACTCCTTCGGCTTCGATGGTTTGTCCGAATGCTCGGGCGCAGAGTGCGTTGATCGCTCTTTGGACGAATTCTCTTTCTTGGAGTCTTTCGTTGGCTCTTTCTTGTCGGAGTCTTTCGAAGGCCGGGCTTTTGACTCTGCAGAGTCTTTCGATGGCTTCGCTTGTTTCTTTTCGGGCTTCTCCTCCTCGAATCCCTTGGCGTCCTTGCCGTAATGTTTCTCCCATATGGCGTTGTCCTTCAGTCCCTGTGGCTTGCTGAACTCGCTGCCAGCATCGGGCGTGGTCGTGCTCGGGCCGTCGCTGGTGTCATCAGGCGGCACCGGGGCCCTCGTTGTCGTCGCCTAGCGCTTCCTTGCGCGCCGCGCGAGCCAGGTCGGTGATGAGTCCCGCTTCCTCCTCCCACCCAGGGCCAAGAATCGATGCAAACTGCTCAATCAAGCGAGCTGCCTCCGCTGCCCTCTGCTGGGGTGTCGGCAACGACTCCACGCGCTCGGCGACGTGCGCCCTCAACTCTGCCATCTCATCATCGCTCAGCATGGTGGTTTCCCTTTCACGCGGCCGCCCGCCGACCGCTGCGCCTGTCTCAGTCATGGTCTTTGCTTACTTGAGTATGTCCCTGGCCTCTTGAACGAGCGCCGCCATTCGTTCGACCACTGCCAAAATAGGCTCCCGAGTGAGCGGATTGGCCAATCGCGCTGCCCGGATCGCCGCGAGATTGGTTGCCACGGCGCTATCCCGGATCGCTTTCTCCTCATCGGCGCTCAGCACTTGCCCGCCCTGGCGCACGCGCTCGGCATTCATGTCCCGGATGGTCCGCTCGGCGCGGCGGTTGGCTTGCACGTTGGCCTCGAGCAGGTGGCGCCGCTCGTGGTCGGTGAGATCGACGCCCACGGGCTCGCCCTTCCAATTGGTCTCGAGTCCGGGGAGCTTGCTCATGCCGGCGGCTCCAAAGGCCGCGTCCACGCGCGCGGCTTGAGCGATCTCGCTTGCCGTGGGTCGCTCGGAGACGGTGGTGATCTGGCCCGCCTCGTAGACGGCTCGCTGACGCGCCTCCTCGGTCTGCTCGGGGATCGCCTCGTACGCTGGCACTTCGCCGTACACCGCGCGATCCTGCTCTGCCTCCGCGCGCTTGCTGGCCTCTTGCGCGTCTGCGATGGCCGCGTCGACTTTCGCCTGCGCTGCCTTTTCGTCGGCCCGGACTTGGGTCGACTTGCTCGTGTCGTGTTTCATGCTGAATCCTTCTTTGGGTTATTGGGTCGCGGAACTACTTGGCTTCTTCCCAGTCGGCGGCGAGGAGATCGGTTTGCGAGCAGAGCCAGGGCACGAACTCTCCAGCCGCCGTGCGCATCATGATGTAAGGGAGGAACTTGCACACCGTGCCCTCTGGCTGGTGCGTCGCTTGCGCCGTGTTTGCGTTGATCGGGATGCCTTGCGGGTAGCCATGCTGATAAACGATGTACATGCCCTTGCCGTACCACCCGGCACGGCGCACGGGCAAGCCTGCGCGCATGTTGCTAACCGCCCAGCCGATGTCTGATTCTGGTTCCATGTCGTTCTCCCTTGTTATGCTGCCATTGCGCCCGGTGGCGCTGCCATGGGCGGTTGCGGTTGCCCGCCTAGCTGCCCCGCGGCGGCCGCCGTCCCGCCCGCTTGCGCCATCAGCCCCGCTTGCTCGGTCTGCGCCGCGAGGCTGATCTTCATCAGGTCGTTGAGGTAGCGCTTGAAAAACCCGATGCGCCTTTCCTCGACCTCGTCCGCTTGCGCGTTCAGATAGGCCCGGTTCACTTGCACGATGGCGGCCGGGATCAGCATGCTGCGCACCGGGCCACGGTAGAATCGCCGCCCGCGCATCTCGCTCGGCTCGGCCATTAGCCATTTGTCGATCTGGATGCTGATCAGCCGCTCTTGAGCGTCGGTATTGGTCTTCGCGGCTTGCTGGGCATCGAACCAGCGCAGCGTTTCGAGCCGCGACGCGCCATCCACGATGCCTCCCTCGAGCAGCTCCTGGTTCAACGCGAGCTCGCTCTCGGGCGTGTCCTTGCTCTCGCTGACCGGATAGATCTGGACGTCATAGGCGTACTTGTCGAGCACGCTGAGCACCTTGGCGTCGATCTGTTTCATGAAGCCAGCGCCCCTCCAGTTGATCGCAAAGTCCGGCTTTTCCTTCTGCATCTCTTTCGCGCAGCGGATGATCTGCCGGCTCGCTTCCACCGTGCTCGCGTGCACGTACGCGCGCTGAATCGTGCTGAATCGCTCGTTGATGAGCGCCTTCCGGATGCGGAGCGCGGCTCCTGACCACTCGCCCTTGGTGTCGCCCGCGGCGTGTAGCTCACTGATGCCCGGCAGCGTGTAGACCTGTTCGATGTAGAACCGCACGAGCTCGAGCGCGAGCGGATGAAACGGCGCGGGCGCTTCGTAGATGGGTTTACCTTTCATGCCGCTCAGGCCCGGGATCGGGATGCACTCGTGGTCATCGCCCACGGCCAAGAGCTCGCGCGTAATCTCTTCGGGGTCGTAGAAGATGAGCCCCTTCGGCGTGAGGCGCTCGGAGCGGTCGATGCTGGAGAGGATCTCGTTCGCCCGCAGGATCGGCGCCACGATGGGTTTGATCAGCGTGCGATGCCAGTAACTGGTTAGCGACCGCATCCCGCCGACCATGACGAACGGGCCATCCTCATACTCGTACGGCCGCCACACGAGGTGCCGCTGGCCGCCCTTGAATGCCACGCACTGCACCCCCTTTGCGCCGCCGGGCGACGCGAAGCGCCAGCCTTCGGTCACGGCCACGCGCACCTCGTCTTGACGAAGCCGCCGGTCCTGGTCGTCATTCAGCGCCTCGAGGCCGAGCGTTTTGCCCCGGGGTGCGGCCGCCTTGAAAACATCTGCCTCAAAGTCGGGATAGGTGCCGCGCACCTCGTCCTGATACGTCTCGACGAGGCGTTCTGGGTCCCAATAGGTGACGTGCCCCATGCCGCTCGGCGCGTCGTAGACGGCTGCCGTCTGATCGACCCACATGCTGAGCGTGTCGTGCACCTCCGCCTGGATCTTGCCCGCCTTAGGGTTGCTCATGAATTTGACAGCGGCCGTGCGGGTCGAGGCTAGGGCGAGCCGCAGGGCGAATCGGAAGACGTCCCAGAGGTCCTGGAAACGACCTTGCCGCTCGAGATACTGCCCCTCGAGCAGGCGCCCCGCGAGCAGGGCTTGGCGGCGCACGTCCCACTTGGCTTCGACCGTGACGATCTGAGGCTTGGTGTTCTCCAGGCCCGCGATCTTCGCGTCCAGCGTGTCCACGAGCGACTGGGCCAAGTTCAGCGTGATGTCCACGGGCTCGCCGTCAAAAATGGCGTCGTCGCTCGTGTTCTCCGCCATGCCGCGCTGGCCAAAGCCGGTCACGGTCCTGCCCTCGTACAGGCCCATGAGACGGGTCGCCTCGCTGGCGCGCTTGCTGAAGCGCGGCTCGTACGTCGCGGCCATCTCGCACAGCGTCTTGTGCCCCTCCTCGCACGATTGGCGGTGCCAGCACCGTTTCCGGAGCGAATCGATCATGTTCGGCGTTGGCTCACGTGGCCCACAATGGGCCAGTGGCACAACTGCGTCAAGTCTTACGCACCTCAGGCACGGATCAGACGAGCCGCGAGCAAGTCACCGGTCGAGCTCCAGATCAGCCGACACGACCCCGCGCAGCCACCCGAGCAGGGCGAGCAAGGTCAGCCATCCCGGGGCCCTCGAAGGCGTTCGGGAACAGGCGGAGGGGCGGGAGCTGGGTCATGGTTGCCGTGCGCGCGAAGAGTGGTTTACCTGAAGCGCCCTTGACGATTTTCCGAATTGACCCCGGCCCGCTCCCGATCGACGCTCGCCACGCCCGTCAAGCTCCGATGTGCGGTCCCGGCCTTCCCACCCGGATTCCGGCTCCGCGCCCACTCCGCCCGGCTAGCGGCCGCCCATTGGGAGTAGCGATAGCGGTCGCAAACGAGCAGCAGAAACGCCGCCTCCGCCTCCGATGGCCCCTCAGATGGCAGGTCGCCGCCAGTCATACTCGGTGAGGAGATGATCGTCGGACCAGTCCCGGCGGTCCCCGGGTTTCCGCATCAGCTTAACGAGCCGGCCTTCCAAGCACATGATCTTCTGCTCGCTGCCCCGAAAGCGCCTAGCCACCACCCAGTAGAGCAGGCACGCGAGAACGAGCTCCACCACCGTGGTCGCCGTCGCGATCTGCCAGGGTTGAATCTCGAGGAGCACACCCTGAGTCTAGCACGATCGGTGCCGCGGGATTTTGCGGCAAAAGGCAAGGGTATACGCCACAGCGCCACATGTGAGCGCCAGCGATGCTCGACCTTCCTGGCGGATCGGGCCCGGCTAGACCCGTAGCGAATGGCCGCTCAGGAGCCCGAAGGCCTGCAGGATCCAGAGCCACCAAGAGCACGATCACGACCACTCGCAGGATGCGCGCGATCGTCGCGTCCATCGGGATTTGCTGGATCGCCCAGAGCAAAAGCCCCACGATGACGATGGCGACGATGATGCTGGTGATGCTCACTCGGGCGGCACACTATCACGGGCCGGCCGTCAATGCACCCGGACCGGCATCCACTGGCTCCAGTCTGCGTCGCCGACACGCTGTCGGTACATGCCACGGTCGTACTCCAGGCTGACGAGCTGCCAGTCTTTGCCGTTCTTTGGCAGTTCCCAACGCAGGCCGTCATCCTCGAGCGTAACCGTGCACCATTGCCCTGGGGGTAAGCCCATTCCGGCTCGCAACATCAGTGCACCCGCCTGCCCCGCTCATGCCCGTAGCGGAGCCCGAGCATGTGGCCCAGTGTCTCCGCCTGCTCGAGTGTCATCTCACCCCGACGCACGGCCGCGTTGACCTCGTCGGCGAAGGCGTTGACCTCGTCGGTCAGGTAGACCTTGTAGTTCAGCGCCAGGCCGCCATCCTCGCGGCACGCGGCCGTCATTGCGGCCAGGCGCCGCGCATGCGCGCTG
>Ga0137458_1000030_pt1 | contig 16119 bp, 24 predicted proteins | sample EasRivERMGT642_2_FD_102311 | JGI IMG/M metagenome (GOLD analysis project Ga0137458, IMG submission 102311) | Soil microbial communities from meander-bound floodplain in the East River, Colorado, USA - East River MetaG ERMGT642_2 | ecosystem: Environmental > Terrestrial > Soil > Floodplain ... | reverse complement strand
TAACGAAGCGGCGGGCGGCGGTCCGGTATTGGGTCGATGGTTTTAAGAAAATCAGGTTGGCGCAAATCAATTCCGCGCTGGATGAGTTGACAGTCGAAACCAATGAGGCGCTGGGGGCGTTGGGCTTCCCCGATGCGCAGGTATCATTCGCCATCGAGCGCGAAACTAAATCAGGAAGCACATCGCATGGCTTTCAGGCGATGATCACGCCGCCGGGGCAATCATCGGCGGTGCCGTGGGCTGTGTGGTCCGGCGGTGAAACGCAACGGCTGCGGCTGGCCGGTTTGGTCGGCTTGATGTCTTTGATCCATAGTAGGACTACGTTCACACCGGGTTTCGAGATTTGGGATGAGCCGACGCATATGCTATCGCCCGCTGGCGTCGATGACCTGTTGACGTTCCTGGCGGCGCGGTCTTCCCGGCTGTCCCGGCAAATTTGGCTGATCGATCATCGGGCGCTGCCATCGGGCCGGTTCGCGGCCACGGTGCGGATCGAGATGACTGCCGACGGTTCCCACATCCAATCCTGACCTTTTCCTTCGACGCTGGCCGTTGAAATCCGGGCGCTGGTGAGCGCTGGCCGGAGCCGCGCTAGGTGTGCCGCCGGGCTGGGGTCAACGCGCGCCACAGGTCAAATTTTGGGGCTGTGCGTAACCCTGTGGAAACAGGGGACAATTCGACGCCAAAAAAGTTGCCGGATCGGCTGTTGCTGTCTAAAAAATGTTGCGATATTGTGCATTATCAATGAGTTAGTCCTATTGACAATTCACTGGCGGAAGCCCACTTTAATGGTGTCGGGACTGCCGGGAGGACCCCACGGAGAAGGTGGGACAGGGACCGGGACGGCCTGACGGGAGCAAGGTGAACGGGGGATAGCATCCCCGTCGATCCGCAAAGGCCCAGAGTTCTAAGGGCCAATCCCAGGACGGTGAACGATCTGGCGGGCCGCCACAAAAGCGGGCCGCGTAGCTATCGGTCGCCCCGCTTGCCAAAGTCAAATACCCCGAAGTCGAGGCCGCCCCCTAAGACGGGATCGCGCGAACACAGCAAGCTGGCGTGACCCTGTGCGGCGCGGTTGCGAGCGTGACGGGCCTGAGCCTCTTGCCAGCGTAGGGAGCCGGTTGGTTGTGAAAATTGAAGATGCGCAGTGTGAAAGCTGCGCATCGATGACTTTCATGATGGAGGATGTGATGAAGGGCACGACTTTGAAGGGCATCGCGAAGTACAACGCCAAGGTCAAGTCGCTGGCGGCTGTGTACACAAATCAGGCGGCGTTCGCGGCGCAGATGGCCGCGTCGCTGAGTGATGCGATGGCGCGGGCCAAGGCGTACGCGTTGGCTGAGACTTTTGAGAAGCGGGCGGCGGCGACGATGGCGCTGGCGCTGGCGTAACTGATGGAGGATGTGATGGAGGGCATTCTAGCTTTCGTACTGATGGCGGTGGCGCTGGTGTTGTTTGTCGTCGCGCTGCGCAAGGTTCTGTAGTTCTAACTGATGGAGGATGCAGTGAAGTACACAAACGCGATTGCGTTCGCTTACCTGACCTTCGCCGTTGTCGGCTGGGTGGCTCTGTTTGTCTTGAAGCTCAACATTGGAGGCTAGCGCGGCGAACAGCGCTTAGGTGATCAAATGAGCATGGTGGAAGTGATTTTGAGTACTGAAAGCAACCGCAAGAAGATGGAGGCGGACTATGGTTATGAAGTTTCCTTGGCATCCGAAGCCGCAGGACACCAAGCTGGTCAAGGTGGTGAAGAAGACGGCGTTTTGGGTGAACGTCAACGCCAACGGCGGTTTTTTCGCATGGTCCCTTTTTGGAGCGCACACGGCGCTTGAGCTTGCGGCTGGCGGTGTCGCGCTGGCTGTGGCGCTGAATGAGATTGGCCATCTGTTGGAGGAAATGGCCAACAACGGCGGCGGCTAACAGTTGGGGATGCGCGGCTTTGGTCGCGCATCGGTGACTGCTAGATGGAGGATGACGATGGCTGATGCGATGCAGGTTGCGAAGACAATTTTGGAACAGCTTGGCGGCAACAAATTCCGCGTCATGACTGGCGCGAAGAATTTTACGTCTTACGAGCATGAAGGTCCCGGCTTGTCCTTTCAGTTGCCGGGCGGCGGTTTTACGAAGAGCGGGATCAACTACGTCGCGATCACGTTGACGCCTGCTGATTTGTACACGGTCGTTTTCGAGCGTGTGCGCAAGTTGAAGCGCACGCCGGTCGCGAAGTTTGAAGACGTGTATAACGATCAGTTGGTTGAAATCTTCGAACGGGAAACCGGGCTGCGTACGAAGCTTTTCTAATGGAGGATGACGATGGAGACTACCGCAGTGTCTTTTAAGACGAAGCCGAAGCGGTACGACGAAGCGAACAACGTGTACATCAGCGCGATGCACGTTGCTGAATACGGCGGCCACTATTTTGTTCGGCCTGCCGTGACTGCGCCCGATGCTTTTGCGCAGGATGCGTTCGCGTACTTCAACTCGATGAATGGAGGCAACGATGGCTGACTACACTTTCGAAAATCACGGTTCGCTGTTTTTGGTCCGCGCGCACAATATCGACGCCAAGGCGTGGCTGGTCGAGCACACTGATGGGCAGTGGTTCGGCGGTGCGCTGGCGGTCGAGCATCGCTATGCGGCGGGGCTGGCTGAGGGGCTGGTCGCTGACGGCTTCACGGTCGCTTAGCATGGCAGAGAAAATGATCCTGGCCCGGTGCGGTTCGCATCGGGCGCGGGCGCGGCTCTTCTCCCGATTGGGACGCAAGCCGCAGGGCTATTACTCTTTCCGCCGATCTTTCTTTCACGGGCTTTACGAGATCACGGCTGATGAAGTCGCGAAGATCAAAGGCGTCACGGGCGTCACGATCTATCGCGGTGATCAGTCGGACTTGCTGATGACGTGGGACGGCGGGATGTCACTTTAACGATGGAGGATGACGATGAAGGTTTATGCACTGCCGAAAGAAGTGCCTGCGCCGGAAGTCGATTACAAAAACTATGATCGGCACGCCGAACAGGCAAAGGAAGATGCACACAAGGCCGCGCTGAAAGCGTGGCTGATCAAATCCGGGTACACCGGCAAGAACACGGGTAAGATTTTCAGCACGCCGATGGCGGACGGGTACGCAAACTATATGTTTGCTGACGGCTCCAAGGCGGCGCTGATCCACTTGCCCTATGGTGATGGTTGGAACGCGCGAGACGTTGTGTACTTGCCGAAGAAAGAAGTCCTAAAGCGTATCGAGCAGACCGGCAAGCTGGATGCGATGTTTGCGGCGCGGGGCTAACAGTGCTGGATGCGCGGCTTCGGTCGCGCATCAAGGACTGTTAATGGTCCGTAACCTAATTTGGAGGAAGGGATGACGCGCAAAGATTACGTTGCGATGGCGAAAGGTTTTGCTGTGGCAAAGCCGATTGCCGACAAGAAAGCCCCCGAGCTAGCGGTCTGGCGCAGCTTGGTTGAAACGTTTGCTAGCATTGCCGCTACCGACAATCCCGCTTTCGACCGGGCGAGGTTCATGGCGGCGGCGGGTGCCGACTAACAGTTGAAGATGCGCAGTGTGAAAGCTGCGCATCGATGACTGCTAGACGGAGGATGAAGGCTATGAACGATATTAACATGACGGCACGCGCGGCGGCGATCTTGATCGGCAAGTCGCGTGAGGAGCATGAAGTGTATCAGGCGGCGTGGCGTGGCGTGCATCAGGCGATTTCGGCGCGGGCTCTGTCGAAGCGCAAGAAGATGAAGGTGTACGAAGTGCATCATGAAGTCGAGCATGCTCGCATGGAGTTTTACAAGACTGTCGTGTACGCGGGGACTGCGGCCCGCGCGGCTTATGTCGCGGCGAAGAGCGTGGGTTTGGAGTGGGCGCTGGCGTAGTGGTTGAAGATGTGCGGCTTCGGTCGCGCATCGGCGATTACTAGATGGAGGATGGTGATGAACGGTTACGTCTGTTTTTATAAGGGCAAGCGTATCGAAGTGTACGCTGAAACCTTGCTAAAGGCCCGCGATCTGGCGGCCAGCAAGTTCAAGGCGAAGAAGGCTTACGAGGTTACTTGTGTACTCGCCGAAAAGGATGGGAAACAGGTAACGCATGTGGCTGTCGATTAGCTCAGGTGGAGGATGAAATGAAGTTGGATGGATTGAAGATCACACAGGGCGTCAACGCTGTCGGCGATAAGTACGCGGTGCTGATGCTGGATGATGGCACGCGTATCGCGAACGTCATGCTGAACGATGACGGCACGATCAAGTCGGCCACAACGTCCGCTTTCATGCGTACGTTGCTGAGCCTGACAGAAAAGGCGGTGTAGCGATGAGCCGATTAAATGACCCAGAGAATTTCAGCGGGCGCGTCAACTACGCGGCGGCTGTCATATCCAACGGGCGTTCAACGTCGCGAGCGTTCGACAACTGTTTCGAAAACTTTGACGGCGATGAAGTCGTGACGATCTTGCTGCGACGCGCCGAAAAGAACGCCAAGCTGGCTGCAAATTTGCCGCGCTATATCGGGATTGATCGAGCGCGGGAAACAGCAGCGAAGCTGGCGCATGTGAGTACGCGTGATATGCCAGCGCATGCGCACAAGGCGCGTGAGCGGGGCAGAGCCGGAAACGGCTGAGTAACAACGTATCGATGGAGGATGAAGATGACTGACGAAACGATTACCGTTTCGCCGTCCTTCGCTACACGATACCAGCGCGTCAACGGTACTTGGCCGAAAGGTGAGTTGCCGAAGATGACCGGTGCCGAAGCGATCCGGGCGGCGAAGCGATTGTACTGGTTGGTGATGGAAAAGCGATGGCCGGGAACATGGAAGGCCGGGCGCGGCAATCATCGAAGCTACCCGCGCGGTAGCGTGTTCCTGGTCAATCCGGGCCAGGGCTGGCATGACATGGTACACGATCTGTCTCATGCTTGCTGGCGGCGAATGAAACCGGGAGTGCGTCCGCATGCTGCGGGCCATGCTTATATTGAGCGCCTGATGATTGAGCAGGTCGTGACGCAGGGCTGGCTCGACGGCAGATTGAAGGCGAAGGAAAAGCCGAAGGTCAATGTTAAGGCGAAGCGCTACGCCAGCATCGTGAAGCGACTGGCGCAATGGGAGCGGCGCAAGAAGCGCGCCGAAACCGCGATCAAGAAATTGAAGCGTCAAGCTGTTGGATACCAGCGGCGCGGCGTTTCGATTGGATGACAACCGAGGAGAAAAACGATGTCGAAACTACACGAAAAGTCGATGTTCGTGCATCTGTCGATCAGCATGTGGAAAGGGCGAAAGCTCGACAAGAAGACCAGCGACGAAGTTGCACGACGCAAGAATGCCAGCAACGATGCTGGCCGATACTACAAGCGATTGGTGAATGCGCCGGAGTTGAAGGAAATCGAGCGGATTTCTAACGAGGCCCGGCAAGTCACCTATCATTGGACGCTGCCGTGGCTTGACGGCGGTGTACGCATCATCCCGAATGCGAAGCTCCTCGACTACATGAACGCGATGAGCAAGCACAAGGATGACATGCGTGAACAGGTCGAGAAATTTCTGCGGAACTACCCCGAGTACGTCGCCGATGGCGCGAAACACTTGGGCGATATGTTCAACCCGAAAGAGTACCCGACGGTAAAGCAGTTGCGGCGGCGTTTCGAGTTCGATATCACGCTGCAACATATCGCCGACGACAGCGACTTCCGGGTGGAAGGGGCTGTGAACCCGATGGAGAAGATGGAACAGTCCATCCGCATCGACGTTTGGCAGCGGATCGATGACACGATGCAGCGGTTGATCAAGCAGTTGACCAACACAAACAACGGCGCATTCGTTCGCGCTTCGGTTTGTAACGCTGTGCAGGACCTTGGGGAAATTATTCCTCAGTTGAATTTGACTGATGATCCCGAGGTACACAAGATCATGAATGCTGTGAAGAAGAACCTTAACAACCTGGACTACAAGGCGCTGAACGCTGATGATGACTTTCGAGAGAAGGTCGCCGAAAAGGTTCGGCCCCTGGCTGAAAAGTCCCGGAAGATGCTGGAGGATTTGGGCGTCGAGCCCGAGGAAGCCGATCAGTCCGAGGCTGCATAACCCGCGTCCCGTGCTTTGTATAATCAAGGCACGGGCCGGTTTTCTGATGATGGATGACAATCTGATGGAGGATGTACTATGAGGCCAAGTGTTATTGCTGACGTGTTGCCGCGCCTCTTCGAAGCGAAGATGCCGGTTCTGTTGAAAGGCCCGCCGGGCTGCGCGAAGACATCGCTGGTTGATCAGGCGACACAGCGGATCAAGCACGAATTGATCGTGTCGCATCCGGTGGTCGATGACCCGACCGATTACAAGGGCATGCCGTTCGCGGTCGATGGGCAGGCGGACTTTCTGCCGTTTGGCAATCTGCGTAAGCTCCTGATGGCGACGGTGCCGACGGTGTTCTTCCTGGATGACCTGGGGCAAGCGCCGCAGGCTGTGCAGGCTGCCGCGATGCAGTTGATCCTCGCCCGCGAGATCAACGGCCAGCGGGTGTCTGATTATGTGACCTTCGCTGCGGCGACAAACCGCAAAGAGGATCGCGCTGGCGTGTCGGGCATCCTTGAGCCGGTGAAGTCGCGTTTCGTGACGATCATCGATGTCGAACCTAACCCCGATGATTGGCTGCGTTGGGCACGCCGGAACAAGCTGCCGGAAGAGTTGCTGATGCTGATCAAGTGGCGGCCTGAGTTGCTGAGCAAGTTCACGCCGACGGCTGACATGACCAACTCTTGCAGCCCGCGTACAATTCACAACGTCGCGAAGCTTTACGATATGGGCTTCGCGCCGGAAGAGTTCGCGGAACTGTGCGAGGGGGCGGCTGGCCAGGGCTTCGCTCTGGAATTTACTGGCTTCCTCAAGAAGATCGCCGCGTGGCCGGACCTGGATCAGTTGCTTGCCAGCCCGGCGACGTTCAATCCGCCGAACGATCCCGGCGTGTTGTACGCACTGTCCGCGATCATCGCCAAGCGTATCACTAAGGCGAATTTCGGGAACATCATGAAGCTGATCGAGCGCCTAGACAAAGAGTGGCAAGTGCTCTGCGTCAAGGCGGCGGCAGATCGTGACCGGTCGGTTGTCGATACCAAGGCGTATGGCGATTGGGCCGCGAATAACGTTGACGTTCTGATCTAACTCGGTGGCGGGCAGCGATGCCCGCCATCATCAAGCGTAGCGCTTTGGCGGTGCGCTTGATGATGGTGACTGATGGAGGATGACGATGCATGAAATTAAACCTATCGAGAAGATGCGCCGGGCGCGTGTCATGCTGTTGCGAAAGCAGCCGTTCTTCGGCACTTTGGCAATTCAGCTTGAGTTGATCGAGGACCCGGCGATCCCGACGCTGGCGACGAATGGTACTTACATTCGGTTCAACCCGACGTTTATCAGCGCGCTGCCGTCGGAAGTTTTACAGGCCGCGATTGCGCATGAAGTGATGCACGTTGTTTTGATGCATCTGACACGGCGCGGCGAACGTGAGCATGGCAGATGGAACCGGGCCGGTGATTTCGTCATCAACGGCACGCTGAAAGAATGCGGGTTCACGTTGGGTGAGGGCTGGCTGTACAGCGAGAAGTTGCTGCACAAGACCAGCGACGAAGTGTACAACCTGCTAAAGTCCGAAGAGGGCGAAGGCGGCGGGGGCGGTGAGCCGGGGGCTCCTGGTTCGGGCGGCGGTTCGCCGCAGCCGGGCAAGTCCGGTTGCGGTTGGTACGTCGAGTGTGACCATGCGCATGGGGAACAGGTGAAAGACCTGGAAGACAAGACCAAGCAGATGGTCGCAAGCGTAGCGGCGGCGATGCAGGGCGTCGGCAATCTGCCGGGTTCCCTGAAAGCGCTGATCGATGCGATACTCTACAAGCCGCAGGACTGGCGGCAGATGCTTCGGCATTTTGTCGAGGAAGCAACCCGTGACGACTATTCATGGACCCGCCCAAATTCGCGGTACATCGGTCGCGGGATTTGTTTGCCGTCGCTTCGCGGTCGGCGCATCAAGCCGTTTGTCATCGCGTTTGACATCTCCGGTTCGGTTGATAGTGAACTGGTGAAACAGTTTGTTGGCGCGGTGAACGACTTGATGATGGAGATCAAGCCTGAAAGTGTCGAGCTTGTACAATGCGACACGCAAATCCAGAAACACGAAAGCTACCAGCCCGAGGATATGCCGTTGCGCACGATGGAGATCGTTCGCGGTGGTGGAACGGACTTCAAGCCCGTGTTTGATTGGATCGAAGATCAGGGCTTGGACCCGTCCGGGTTGATTTACTTCACCGATATGTTGGTCGGGCAAAGTGAGTTTCCGAAGGGCGGTTGCGACTACCCGGTAATTTGGGTGGTGCCGCAGAACGCCAACGCGAAGACTGCGCCGTTTGGGACCACGGTGAAGATGTTCTAGCCGAAAGCGGGCGCGTTGCCCGCTTCGATGTGTGGTGGTTCCCGCATCGCTGATGATGGCAAACCGATGGAGGATGAATGAGTGATGCATTTCCGAATGGACGTGTACACAAAACCGGACAGGGAAGGGAAGCAAGGCTTCACCCTGTTTTGGAAACAGGATGGCAGAAAGCGGGCGCAAGAATTTCGCGCCAGTGTCGATGAGCGTATCAAGCTGATCGCTGAGCGCGGCGACACCGCCGAAATCTACTATATCGGAGAAGCGAAGAAATGAACAAAGAAAGGCGCAAGCTGTTGGCGGAAGCCAAGGTGAAGATCGAGGAAGCGCAGTCGATGGTTCGGCAAGCGGCTGACGAAGAGCAAGAGTACTTCGACAACATGGCCGAAAATCTCCAAGGTGGAGATAAGGGCAGCAAGGCCGAAGAGGTTGCCAACAACCTGGATGAGTACGCCAATTCGTTGGAAGAGTTGGCGCAAAACTTGGAGGGCATAGAAGACTGATGCATGATTTTGAAAAGGACAAAGAGTACCAGCGTTGGCGTGAGAACGTCAGACGATGGTGGTATGGTTACCTGATCCCTGACAATGATGGAGACGATGATGAACAAATTTCTTTGGCAGCCGGGCGACGTGACCGTGGTGCGTCCTTGCTCTTGCGGCTCTGGAAAAGAGCGGCGGGCGTTGCGGGACGCGCGCGGCATCTTCTGCGCTTTCGTCTGTGACGCTTGCGAGGAAGCGAAGCGGAAAACATTCCGCCCGGATATTTTCACCGATGCGGCATACGAGGCCGATGAGGCTATCGAACCGGAGGATTATTGATGGCCGCAGAACTGACGCCGCGACAACTGCGACGCTTGACGGCTGCCGATCTAGTTGACCTTCACGGGGAGACGAAGCGGCGGCTTGACAAGATCGAAGATCGCATCGAAGAAGTGCGAAAGGAAATTCTGCGGCGTGGTCTTACACACGCTGTCGGTGCCGAATATGAAACCGATGTCACGCGATCCTGGCGAACGACTGTCAGTGTCGAGCGGTTGCGGAGTGAGTTCGGCGTACCTTGGGTGGCGAAGCGCAGTATCAAGACGCCGTACGATCTGGTGGTCACGCTGCCGCGCAAGCGCGCCAAGGCCAAAACGACCGGCGCAGCGAAAGCACGTCGGAAATAGCGACACAACCAACCGGCTCCCTACTCACCGTCCTGGGCGTACTCCCATAAAGCGTTTGCTACTTGTATAGCCCGTTGATTTAGCTCATATTGCGCACCGTTGCCCGAAAAAGTGAGGCGGGCAAGCGGATGATTAAACGCGTACATATTGACGGCGCTACCAACGGGCGGCGGACAACAAACGCCACCAAACCCACTGGATCGGCAAAGCGACCGGGCAAAACTCGGTCGCTTCATTCTGTTTCTGGCGTCGTGTCACCCGGCAAGTATCGGAGCAAGTCAGACGACCCCAAAAATTCGCGCATGATGCCCGGCAAGAAAGCGGCGTTGCTCTTGTCGGACATGATGCGGGAAGCGGCCTCACTCGATGACGACCCGATCCCCGTCCGAAATCTCACGCGCATACACAAGGGCAAGATCATGGTGCCGCCCGTGGTCGATGGGCGTACTTACCGCGCCAAGCGGTTCAAGGAAATTTTCAAAACCATTGTCAGCGATCTAGGCGGCTTCGACCGGATTACCGAGTTGAAGCGCACGATGGCGCGCCGTTGCGCGGCGCTGGCCGTGATCGCCGAAGAATACGAAACCTTTTGGCTCATCCAGGACGGGCTTCTAAGCCCGATCACGCTGGAAAGCCTGATGAGTTGCGGTCGCACGCTGGCGAACCTCGCCGACAAGCTGGGGCTAGAGCGTGTCGCGCATGATGTGACGCCGGGAGGCCGCAGTGTTCCAACAACCCTGGAAGAATATGTCGAGCGTAAGGGGCGGTAGGTATGCAACAGGCGTTGTTAGTGCAGACCAGCAGTGTCGGCTTCCGGCAGGCACTTATTTCATCGGCATCGATTATCGGCAGTCTTTGGGCGCACGGTGATGATTGGAGTAGGGAGGATAACAAGCGCCTGATCAAGCTGTGGTCCCGCAAGCGGTCGGTCGCGGATATCGCTGTCGAGCTTGGTCGAACGTCTGGCGCGGTGTACGAGCACGCGAAGAAGATCGGGCTAGAGCCTCGACGTGGGGCGCGTTTTGATGCAGCCGTGGTTCTTGTACAAATCAAGGGCTACGGCTTTTTTCCGCGCGTGATTTTGCGACGGGGCACTAAAGCCAAGCGTGCCCGCGCTGTTGCCAGCAAGGCAAAATTCAACGAGGCGTATCGCGGCTGTTTAAGCTGTGGGAAATCATTCCAGTCAACCTGGATCGGCAATCGCATGTGCGATGAGTGCAAAGAGATCGCCCGCACCATGCTCTGAAATGAAAAGCCCCGCCGGGTGGATGGCGGGGCTTCCCACGATGATGGATGGATGACTACCTGTCGGAGACTAAGCCGACGGGCGGGACTATAGGCCAGGGCTAACCCCCGTGCCAAGTCCTTTCTGAATTGTAAAACGATTGGTGTAAGCATGGCCACGCCGCCGTTAAAAGCTGTCTGCGGGCTCTTTGCCGCCCTTAAAGATCAGCAATTGCTAGGCGCTGTTCGACGCGATCCGAAAAAGTGGGCGAAGTGGGATGTGTTTTTGCACGCGCTTTTCGGCGAAAGTTTATTGGGGCCGGAGCGTGCCATCTTCGAGAAATTCACTGGTCGAACCCAGCCGTCGAAGGCGATGCACCGCGAAGCTTATGTGATTGTCGGACGGCGTGGCGGCAAGAGTTCTGTGCTGGCGCTGGTCGCAACGTATCTAGCGTGCTTTGTCGATTGGACGCCGTATCTGTCGCCCGGCGAATACGGTACGATCATGATCATCGCCGCCGACCGCAAACAAGCGCGTACAATCTTTAACTACATCAAGGGATTTATAAATGCGTCGTCGTGGCTGTCGCGGAAGGTGAAGGGTGAAACGACGAGTACGATCACGCTGGACAATTGGGTACAAATAGAAATCCACACCGCGAGCTTCCGCGCTGTTCGCTCCTATACCTGTATCGCCGCGCTATTGGATGAAGCCGCATTCTGGCGGACCGATGACAGCGCAAATCCCGATGTTGAAATTATGAAGGCGCTGCGCCCGGCGATGGCATCAATTCCCCATGCGATGCTGTTGTGCGCATCGTCACCGTTCGCGCGTCGTGGTATCGTGTACAAAGCTTTCCGCGATCACTATGGCAAGAATGGGGACAGCACGCTGGTCTGGCGGGCCGATACCTTGTCGATGAACCCGACGATTTCCGAAGAGCGGGTGAAGAAGGAATACGAAGATGATTTCGAAAGTGCCCGCGTCGAGTACGGTGCGGAGTTCCGCGCCGACGTTGAAATCCCGATCACGCCGGAGATGGTCGAGGGGCTAACTGCCGTCGGTTGCGAGATGCGCTTGCCGGAAGCTGGTGTACAATATACGGCGTTTGTGGACCCGTCCGGCGGTAGTTCTGACTACATGGCGCTGGCCGTTGCGCACTTCGATGTACACACGGGCATCGCTGTTTTAGATCGTGCAGAGTGGCGCAAACCGCCGTTTTCTCCCGAAGTCGTCTCAAAAGAGTTCGCCACGATCATCAAATCCTACGGCATCAATTGGTGCTACGGCGATGCCTATGCCGGGGTGTGGCCACAAGAACGTTTTTCAGTCCATCAAATTAGCTACACTGTGTCGGAGAAAACCAAGGCGGACATCTACAGCGAATTTCTGCCTATGATCAACGCGCGTCGCGTGGAGTTTCTGGACTTGAAGATCATTGGTGCGCAATTGACGCTTTTGGAGCGTCGTCCTTCCCGGACCGGGCGGATCGTTTTCGATCATCCGACCAATGCGCATGATGACGTGGCGAACGTCGTGGCTGGTGCGCTGATCTATTGTGCGCAGGCTTTCAATATCGTGATCGATGATACCACGGCCATCGTCGGCGATCCGCTGGCATCCAGCACCGCCGACTTTGGTCGCGAGCCGTCACGCTATCCGGGAGATTGAGAATATGGGGATCGCTAGAGTGACCATGAATGGGCCGCAGCCCGCGAAGCGCAACGCAACGCCGGAGCAAGCGGCGCGTATCATCATAGAGCATGTCGATGGCCGACTGCCGCCGAAGATCGCCAAGGAAGTTGGCGTGCCGCTGCGCGCTGTCAACTCGATCATCTCCACATTCAAGAAAAAAGTGCCGAAGGTGAACGAGGGCGAGATCGCTATCGCTAACCAAGTCGCTGCGATGTGGCGCTTCGGTAAAATCACACCGTTCAATCCATCCGAGCTTGTGACCCGAAAAGGCTTGGAGATTTTTGACAAGATGCGGCAAGACGATCAGGTTAAGGCCGCGTTGGCGTTCAAAAAGCTGTCGTGTCTGGCTTCAGGCTGGGAAGTTGCGCCGCCGGAAGTCGAGAAGGATGATCCCGAGGATGAGATCAGCAAGTTTGTCGAGCACACGCTGAAGAACGTCAAAGGCACGTTGTCCGAAGTTGTGTACAATGTGATGAGCGCTCTTGACTACGGCTATTCGGTTTCGGAAATCGTCTGGCAGATCAATGAAGCGGGCGAGTGGAAAAACATGATCGGCGTCCGCGCGATCAAGACGCGCCAGCCACACATGCTCGATTTCGAAACCGATGAGTTTGGCAACATCAAGCCCGACGGCATCGTGCAGACTGTGCCGGGCATGTCCATCAAATATCTGCCGGTGACGAAGTTCCTGGTGTTCACGCATCAGAAGGAATTTGACAACTGGTACGGTCGCAGCGATTTGGAAGCTGCGTACCGGTCCTACTGGATCAAGGAAAATTCCTATCGCTGGCTGAGCATGTTGCTAGAGCGCTTCGGTATTCCGCCGATCTTCGCGTTGTACAACCCCAACAAGATGACCCAGCAGCAGATCACCGCGCTGGTCAACGTTGTGCAGAAAATTCAGGCCGCTACGGCGGGCGCATTGCCGCGTCCCAGCGCTGAAGATTTGGAACTATGGTCGCCTGAATTGGCTGGCCAGACCGAGCGCGTTTTCATTCCCGCCATCGAGATGTTCAACAAGGACATCGCCCGCGCGCTGCTGATGCCGGACCTGTTGGGCGCAACGTCCGATCAGGGCGTCGGATCGCTGGCGCGGGCGCAGGTTCACTTCGACGTGTTCATGCTGATGGTGGACTTCCTGCGTACGCAGATCGCGGACAACGTGATCAATGAGCAGCTTGTGAAGCCGCTGGTCGATTTGAACTACGGGCCGCAGGACATCTATCCGCAATTTAAGTTTTTGCCGTTCACCGATGAAGTGAAGGCCGAATTGTTGAACACATGGCAGGCGATGATCACGGGCGGCATTCTGCATAACCAGCCCGCCGATGAGGATCATATCCGCGCGCTGATGAAATTTCCCGAGTTGGATCGGGAGGCGTTGCCGGAGGAACCGGTGCCGGGCGAAGTCACTCCGGTCGCCGATCCGAACAAGCCGAACCCGAATGACCCGAACGCGCCTGATGGAGAGGACCCGAACGCGCCACCGAAGAACCCACAGCTTGGGCCGGACGGCCAGCCGTTGTCGAAAGAGGATATGGACGCGAAGAAAATTCCGGCGACGGCAAACTTTAATGTCGAGGTGCATAATCACTATGATCCGAGCCAGCCGCGTGATCCCGCTGGTACCGATACTGGTGGACGTTGGACTTCGGGCGACGGCGGCGCTGCCGCTGGTGACGCGGCAAAGCCCGCATTCGAAGGCGATGACCCGACGTTGGCAACAGTGTTGCCGGACCCAGCCGACCGGAAGCGTTTGATTGAGCAAACCAAGGAAGCGCTGCAAAAGCCGAAGACACATCTCATCGACACACCGGAGCGTTGGGAGTTGCGCGACCAGATCGCGCAGAATTTGTATAATGAGAAGACGGATGCGGTTGACGTGAAACAAGATGGTGAAGCATGGATTGTACTCGGGCTTCCGGGGGCAGGTAAAAATACGTCGGTCGCCGATCCGCTGGCGGCGAAGCACGGCGCGGTGATGATCGATAGCGACGATGTGAAAAAGTTGATCCCTGAGTACGCTGATGGCGTCGGCGCGAACGCGGTGCATGAAGAGGCATCGGATATTATTTTGCCAGCCGTGCTGGCGCAGGCGGTTCACAACAACGATAATATCGTGATGCCGCGCGTCGGCAAATCAGTGGATAGTTTGCGGCCCGAGATCGAGGCATTGAAAAAGGCGGGGTACAAAGTCAACATCGTTCATGTTGCGGTGCAGCCGGAGAAAGCAATCAAACGCGCGATTACTCGCTGGCATCGGAGCGGGCGTTTGGTGAGCGTCGGTTATATGAAGTCTGTGGACGGCAATCCGAAGCGCACCTATGAAACCCTGAAAGCCTCGCAACTTGTCGATAGCTACCAGGAATGGGACAACAACGGCGACAACGTGCCAGCCGTCCGAGTGGAGTGACGAATGATGGAAGATAAAGCACAGCGCATCGAGTGCATGAAGAAGTGGGCGGCGGACAGCCGCGCGCGGTGGCTCGATGTCACGACGATGGAAGAGCGGATGCAGCAAGAGGATGAGATCACCGGGCACGGGATCGTGGCCGGGATCGAAGCGGGCATCGAGGAGAAGGCGCGTACCTACGCAAACCCTATCACCGGGCAGGGAGCCCCGAGTAAAGCACTCCCGCCGACCGGGCTGCGGCGTAAGCCGAACGCCAAAGAGCAGCACGTCGATTTCGCGGCGATCAACCGTGATCTGGATCGGTTGGAAGCGAAGATGCTGGAAAGCCTGCTGCCAGTGTTCCGCAAAATTCGTGCTGATCTGATCACCAGTGTACAAAAGAAGTTCAAATTGGAGATCGCCTATGTGAACGCGCTGGAAAGCGTTCGCGGCACAACGAAGTTGGGTGAGCCGTTCTTGTCGGCGGTGACGGCGGCGTTTGACGATGGCGGGAAATCCTTTGACCGGGACGTGACGGCGCTGAAGAAAATGCAGAAGCCGACGAAGCCCAATTACAAGCCGAAGGATGCGATTGCGTACTTGAAAGGCAAGTCTGATTTCTTTGTGACTGGTATCAATTCCTGGTTGACGCAGGAAACGAAAAAGGCGCTGTTGCACGCCATCGATGTTGGTGAGCCGGTGCGCGATACCATTCGCAGTCTGCAAGATATATTCGAGCCGTTTGTTGGCAACCCGAACGTGATCCGCGATACCGAACAGGTGACGCCGTATCGTTTGGAGACTATTGTCCGCACCAACATCACCGACGCTTTCAATCGCGGGCGCATCATCGCATCGGAGCGCAGCGGTGATTGGTTTGTCGGCTTCGAGTACGCTGCGATCCTCGATATGAAAACGACCGAGGTGTGTCGGTTCCTCGACGGCTATGTGTTCGCCAGTGGCGACAGTTGGCTGGAATATTTGAAGCCGCCGCGTCACTACAATTGCCGGTCGATCCTGGTGCCGGTGATGGTCGATACCAAAGTCGATGAGGAAGATTTCATCACCGATGAGGTGGCCGGGCAGGCGTTGGAAATGTCCGGCGAGGGGTTTCACGAAAAGGATGACGCGCATCTATACGGCGAGTGCCTGACAAAGCATTTTGCCGCAGTGTCATCGGACCCGCCGAAGCGTGAGCATCGCCCGTTGGGTTCCGCGTTGACGCTG
>Ga0137458_1000029_pt1 | contig 16196 bp, 12 predicted proteins | sample EasRivERMGT642_2_FD_102311 | JGI IMG/M metagenome (GOLD analysis project Ga0137458, IMG submission 102311) | Soil microbial communities from meander-bound floodplain in the East River, Colorado, USA - East River MetaG ERMGT642_2 | ecosystem: Environmental > Terrestrial > Soil > Floodplain ... | reverse complement strand
GAATATCCTTTCATATGAAAATGGGAAGAGAGAGCGTTTTAAATCAAACACGATGCGTCACTACAGAGAATGATACCCAACGCCAGCCAGAGAATGCCAGGGTGAAAGAGGGACAGTTTCTTCTGAGCTGACCATGCTCCTTGCTCTAGGCTAGAGTGGGCATTGACGGGGCATGAATGGGATGATACAATAAGAGAGTCAGCTCTGTGCGCGACAAGCTCTTAGCGTTGACAAACCTATTGGTAGGTAGTATAGTATGAGTAACGTTGATAATTTTGAATGGGATGATAGCAAAGCTGTTAGGAACTACATCAAGCACGGTATTCGGTTTGAAGAAGCAATTAAGGCGTTTCGTGACCGATTTGCCTTTGAACGAATGGATAATCGAGAAGATTATGGGGAAGAGCGGATTAACTTGATAGGTATGTGTAACGGGTTAATTATCCATATTACCTATACTGAGCGAGGTAAAAATATTCGGGTAATATCAGCACGAAAGGCAAAGAACCATGAGCGAGAAGACTACTATCGCCAGAATACGCAGTGATGGCACAGTTGTTGAAGTATTGAGTGACGGCAGTCAAAGACCATTTCCCGAGATACCTATGCGACCGATGACCGAAGCAGAAATTGAGGCTGCTGCTCTCAGTGATCCTGATGCCCGCCCGATGACAGATTACGAACGGCGAAATGCTAAACCTGTGCCACGTGTAAAAACATTGCGGCGTGCGCTTCAACTGACACAGGAAGAATTCGCCTCGCGCTATCACATTCCACTTGAGACTCTGCAAGATTGGGAGCACGGACGCCGCGAACCCGACCAAACTGCCCGTGCATATCTCAGGGTTATTGCGGCAAATCCAGAAGTTGTACAGCATGCATTGCAAGCCGAACCACATCTAAAAAGGTAGACACAGCATAAACTCACGTTTTCGGCGGCACAACATACTCATAAGCCCCAATATCACAAGCTTTCCCCTGCGGACGCTTCGTCCCCAGCTCATCCGTCAGATATTTACCTAGATTACAAGCACTTGGCGGAATACGATCGATAGCCGGACTTCCAGGGAGCAATCTATGCGTCCAGGGATGTAGCCAGGACCGCCCGCCATTATCGCGCAAGATGGCATCCATCCGTAGGCTAGCACTCTCAGCCGCCAGATCACTAGCATGTCGACGGTGTGGATCGGCAAAAAGTGTCTTGAGAAAGTCCTGCATCAAGTTATACCCATCCGTCGTCACCTCTCCCACAATGCCAGCTCGCACGGCAGCCTGATTTCCCACGACAATGTTCCCTTTCATGTACAGATGCGCAGAAACATATTCTCTTCCCCCCAGCATCGCATCAGTCGTTACTATACCACCACCATTACCTTGTGCATTATTGCCGTATATCGTGCAAAAGCTTACCGTCATATCACCGCCTTCGTTGACCATACCACCTCCATCTGCATATGCTGTATTATCAGCTATAGTAGTATTCGCCATAGTAATCTGGGCACGCACACCAGAAAAAATTCCTCCTCCACTGAAAAATGTCGCTGGACCTTTGTAATCGCTAGAAGCATTGATAGCCGTTGCGACATTGTTAGAGATTGTACTATTGGTCAGAACAAGTGTTCGCGCATTATAAATGCCTCCTCCCTGACCAATTGGACTGCCTACTCCGCCATTTGCCCGCTCACTCGCTGGTTGAGGAACTGTCGCCATCGCAGTGTTATGCGCCATCATGCTATTCGTCATGGTGAGATGGCCCTGATTGCTCACCCCTCCACCATTGCCCATCACCTCATTATCTGCGATCAACGTGTTGATTGCGGTGAGATTGCCCTTATTCCGAATGCCACCACCACTGCCAGAGGCCCAATTGTTCGCGACAATACTGTTCTTCAGCGTCACCTTGCCCTGAATATCATTGACAATGCCCGCGCCAGCTTCCATGTGAGACGAATCGCATTGGGGAGCGATACCATTATCCATCACACTGCTATTTTCCACGACCAGCGTTCCACTATTATTGATACCACCAACGGTATCACAGGTTGATGTTGTATTATATGCAATCAGACTATTGGCCAAGGTGAGCTTGCCACTATTCTTGATCCCGCCACCAATATACCCTACAAGTCCAGTTTTGCTCTTGAGAGAGGTTGTATTATGTACAACTCCTACATCTTTTAATGTTAGATTTCCCTCGTTTGTTAGCAGGCTCTTGCCTTCTATCGATGAGTTTTGAAAGCTCATATCCTCTATGGTAGCCGTCACGCCGTGCTGAATCACTACCGTAGAGCCGCTATTACCACTAATCCCCACATCATGTTCTCCCAGGCCAATGATGTGCAAGTTGCGGTCAATCGTCAGATCTCCATGCTGTAAACGAATGGTCTTGCCTTTTAAACTTGCTTCAAAGCGAATTACATCGCCTGCATGTGCCTTACTGATAATCTGGCGCAATGATCCTGGTCCATCATTGGCATTCGTACTCACGATATTGTGATGGCTGGCTTGGATACTGAACAGTCCGATCGCAGCGGCAACCAACAATAGTAGACATGCTACCATACCACTGATGACACGTATTCGTATCTGTCGTGCTCTGCCTGCGCGTATAAATGACATTTCCTGCTCACTTGTCATATTCCGCTTCACCCAGAACCGTGCCTCTTTCAATTGTGAGCCTCGGTAGAGTCGGTCAGCAGATTTTTTACGCTTTTGCCATGCTATAGCATCCTGGCTAATCACTTGTCGTAGATGCATATCGTCACGAGCCTCGCGCAACCACGTTGCCAGCCTCGCCCACTCCCGGATCAATGCCTCGTGGCTGACCTCTATGGTCGTAACGCCCGCGATCTCGCTCGTCGTGAGCAGGCGGGCTGTAATAAAGGCATCAATGGTTTCTCCCAGCAGACGGGTCTCGTGGGTATCGCTCAGCACAAATTCTGAGAGAGGCGCTCGTCGGCGCGTTGTATCCTGTTCCGACATACCAGGATCGATCAAACGCAAAAAGATTGCCCGTGCCCGTGTACGATACTCATCTCCAGGTAAACCAATATACGTCTGATCCGCCCATTTTGCCAGTGCTCCCTTTACTCCACCGATATGCTTATAAGCACGCATCGTCAAAACATGCCCCTCTCGCAGTTGGAAGAGCAGTTCGAGCGTAAAGGATAGGAGTGGCAAGGCACCCGCCTGCTTCTGAGTCTCGAAGAGCAAGTCCCCGACCAGGTCCCCCTCGAACTCCAGTTGGACCGTTGGTAGGGCCGCAGGTTTCTCAATTACTGCACGCAGGTCCTGGAGATCCATCGGTAGAACGGGGATGCTATGAGCCTCGATCAAACGACTCAGTGCCGGGTGCAGCATTGGTCGATCGGCATAATCTGCACGCAATGTCAGCAGCACAAGCACAGGTCCTGACGGTTCCGTTGCCGCAGTCACCAGCAGATCAATGAACTGATGCCGCTCCTGCTCAGAAACCATGTTGCTGAACACCTCTTCAAACTGGTCCACCAGCAGAACGACCTTCCCATCCGATTGAGCGACCAGATGGCGAGCCAGTAAGTGCAAGCCGCGCGTGGAGTCACCTTGCAGGTCCTCACAGATAGCCTTCAAGCTACTCTGGGGCATGTGCAGCGCAAAGGCCAGCGCGAGTGCCTCTAGCGGATGGACTCCCGGTACCACTGGTTTGAGATATATCCAGCTTGCACTCCCGGGCAACGCATCTTTTTGCAGCCGTGGCAGCAGGCCCCCCATCACCACACTCGACTTGCCTGACCCGCTTGGTCCCAGCACAGCTACCAGCCGTGTCCCAGCTATGCTAGGCAACATCGTCGCCAACATCTCGCGCACAGTTTCTACCAACTCATAGACTAAAGCGTCCCGCCCAAAGAAATCATCGGCGTCATCCTGCGTAAATGCCCTCAACCCCTTATAGGGATTGCGTGGTTCCCAGGAAAGATATCGCGCTGGCAGTAGCGGTATATGCGGTGTCAATAGTGGGATATGCTTTTTCAGACAGGCCACTAGCTCATTGAGGGCACTGGAGTAGTCACAATTTCTAGCATCAACGACATCAATGATTGTTTGTTGTACCCAGGACTCCAGGAGTAAAGTTGCAAGATCTTCCCCTTCTACCCAGAAACAGATGATCTGCTGTCGATACATTGCAGCCTGATGAAGATGATCTTGGACCATGCGTGAAGAACGTGTGCACGACGAAACGACCACCACGACAGCCGAGGCTCCACGAACTGCATCCACAGCCGACTCGTGATCGAAAATCGTCGAGGCCATGCTCTTCTGCTCATTCAGGCAGTGAATGCCCCGTACTTGTAGGTCCGCTTGCAGGCGTGCAACAATACCAGCATCGGCAGGGGGTGCAGACAGAAAGATCTGTATAGTATGGAGCGAGATAGGAGGAAGACCAGCCGAGGAGAGCCGTTCTGACTCCCTAGCGGAGAATGCCACCAGCATCTCTGATAGAGAAAGCTTCCCGGACGCTGTAGGAGAGGGCACAGCAAGTGTCTCGGGCAGAATAACAGTACTTACTCGCGCATGACTGGGCAGAGCAAGCTCAAATTCCTCTTGATGACCTTGAGCTGCCTGTTCCAGAGCCTCAGCAAAAGCCTGCACATTGCCAAACCGTTCTGCTGGGTCCTTTGCCAGGGCCTTCAGCACAACAGCATCCACCATCGCCGCAAGTTTGGGGGACCGCTCGCACAAAGGGCGTGGTAGAACCGCGATCTGCTGATGAATAACCTCCCAGTAGGACCCTGTAAAAGGACATTCCCCACAGAGCCACTCATAGACCATGGCACCAAGCGCATACTGATCACTCGCATATGATGGCTTGCCACGCAACTGCTCGGGTGCCATATACGGCAGCGTCCCAGCCAGTTCTTGCGTACTGAACAATTGAGGCGAGGGAGTCAGCAGAGCCAGGCCGAAATCTCCCAGCAGTAGGCGATGATGTGCATCGAGCAAGATATTTTCAGGCTTGACATCCCGGTGGATAACGCCATGACTATGAGCATAGTGCAAGGCCCGGCTGATCTGGCTGACATAACCCACAACGGTCGACAACGACAGGCATGACCCACACGGATGACGTTGCCGCAACGTACCGCCTGGCGCGTAATCCATCACCAGAACTGGCATACCCTGCTCAACAAAAAAATCGAGCACACGCACAATATGTGGATGAATTAAACGTACGAGGGTTTGAGCTTCGGCCTGAAAGCGCTGTGTTTCCTTCTCGGAGAGTGAGAGTTGCAGGATTTTGAGTGCGGCATAACTCTCAAGATAGCTATGTTTGCCCAGATAGACTTCGGCAAACCCTCCCTTTCCCAATAACTGGAGGAGACGATAATTTCCCAGTTGCAGCCCAACACGATTGCTAGTCATCCAATGCTCCCCCAGATCCCTCACGACATGACGCTTTTCCTCTTCCTATTTCATTATATCACACCACCAACACAGCCCAGGATACTTCCATCATTGTAGTCCTGCCTGTTGGGTTTATCCTAATTCGCTTGACATATTTTCGTTTATAGACGAAAATGAAGTATGCATGAAATTCGCCACTACCTCACTACGGAGGGTAAAGACCCGGTTCTTGAATGGCTCAAGCAACTACGTGACCCTATCGCCAAGACACAGATTATCACCCCCGCGCCAGAAGACCCTTTCTTGAGATATGGGGATGAATGGCGCGTCCTTTAATGGGGCTTGGGCACCGGTGGTACCTTTTGCCTAGACGACTTTCCGGTTTTCAAGAGATCGGTTAGAATAGGTACGTAGTATGTTGACTTTGTCGAAAGTGAAAACCAAGCTTTTCGATTGGTCAACAGACGGACAACTACCCTGGGGCTCAGGGAAAGTCAGGCCTGTGGAGGCAGTGTAAGACACCAAAGGCCATGCCTTTTGCGCAACTCCCAATGAAGCAGGAAAGCCCATTCGCGAGAACGGGAAGCCCCCGCCCTTTAGGCGTGGGGAGATGTCACCAAGCGCATGAACCGGATAGAACAGGGTAACTTTGGCGACCACCGATTCTGCCACGATGGAGCTAATCAACAGTGATTGAAATGGTACTCAAACGTATTGAAACATCTGTTTCTTGGGTACATGCTTGTAGAACAGAAGCTTCTAGGCTCAAAGTGAACCTAGCGTGGCATAGCTCGACCACGGATAGTAGGCTGACCGTGCAACCTTAATTCTTTCGCGTGAAATACTCGTCGAAAAGAGTGGATCACGGATAGTGCTAGCGTACATGCAGCAACTGGAGTATTCATCTCCGGTCTTTCGCTCTCAAAGGAACCTGGGAGCGGTCACTTGCCCGGCGAGGGCCATACACCCGAAAGGGTGCGGTGTATTGCAGGATGGTGGTCTTGAAGTAGCAAGTATGGGGCTTGCTCAACCCGCCTGAGTGCAGAAACGAAGATGTGGTAAACACGTTTTACTACGTTTAGGAAGGCAGACCTAATGATGAAAGATAGACCGCACGACGACGCAATAGGCGAACTCTTCCGCGAAGATGCAGATTTCGCCACACATTACTTGAACGAAATTTTAGAAGAGGGCGACCAAGCGGATCTTCTCATCGCGCTTCGCCAGATGGCGAAAGCCTTCGGCGGCGTGACAACCATCGCCGAGAAAGCGCATCTGAACGCGACGCAGCTTTACCGGACGCTCTCCCCGGAGGGAAACCCGGAGCTACGCAGCTTTACAGCAGTGCTGAAAGCAATGGGAATGCGGCTTGCCATACAGCCGCTCCATCATGCCTGACCGGCCTTTGACACCGACCCTGTTGGAGCCTACTTATACCCTAACAATACATTTATGACAGCAAATTCATCACCAGTCCAGTCGCTAGTTTTGGATACAGATAGGTAGATTTCTGTGGCATCCGATCATCCGCCTGGGCAACCTCACAGACTTGTCGCAATGGTATGCCATTGCCTATATCAGGGATATGGAAAACAAGTTGATATTCATCTCCTGGAGCATCTCAATACTGTTGCCACCAAAGGACGGGAGCCAGATTTAACCATCTTGCTTGACATTGAGGCTGAAAAGGCTCTTGATCGCAAGAAGAGCGACCTCGATTGCATGGAGCAGCTTGATCTACTGAGGAGTGCTCGTGCCGCTTATATCTCTCTTTCCACAAGGCATGCCCACCGCATTAAAGTAATACAGGCAGACGAACCAATTCATGATATCCATAGGCAGATTGTACATATGGTGAAAAAAATAATTGGACCGTGACAAAATTTCAGGATGTCACTTTGTTCGTACCATATATGTCACATTTATGTATAATCTATCCATAATTATCATCATGCACTTGACAAACATAGAAGAGTTTGAGTATACTTGACAGTGAAGACCACTTTCTGTTGGTTTTAAACTATTGCACACTAACAAAAGAGGTATGAATAACACATGGATATGAGACCAAAGCAATGTAGAGATACGCAAAAATCGTCAAAAGTAAAAGAAACAAAGAAGTGCGAAACATCTGAGCAGCGTGCGAAAAAGTACTCTCCATTCAAGACTCTTGTTGTTGGGGGACTGCTTGCCACAAGAGGAATGATAAGTGCCGAGGGTCGACAACTCCAAAATTCAGAGCAGAACAATATCACACGGCCTGAATCAAATTCGATCCCTGTCCCACCTGGTTTTTCTGACTACCTGAGAGGCATGAAATTGCCAGAGAGCACCATTCGAGATGTTGAAAGGCGGGTGCTCTCCGAGCAAAGACGCAAGCTAAAAGCTGTTGTTAGAAATCTTGATTGCTTAGATGTATCAGCTTCAGAGGTAACGGGATCAGTCGTTTCATCGCTACCCGATACTACTTTACCAGGTGTAATGGAACGTGCTGACTTCGTCCTGAATGTTAGAAACAAATGTCCAGTAAAAATTGATGGTGTTGGGTATCAGGTAATAGTGCGTGCCGAATGTGCCCCACCCGCCCAGCCTCCCGAAACTGCACGAATTTATAATTATCTTGCTGACCCAACCTCAATCGGAGTCGGAGAAAATTCTGGCAGCATGGCAGGTGATCCAATGAGTGCGCTTGGAGGGTGTCAGAACTTTGTCAACGACGTACCAGTCTCTTATAGCCTGCCAAGCAAATTCGAAGTCCAGATCAGTGCAGATGGAATAGAACAAAACACTCTCCAATCAGTCTATTCACAACCCAAAAACACAAAGTTGATTTAGGACATGAAAGAAAAGTCTTTAGAAGAGGCGATTGCTTCCGTCAGCTTTCTCGTTTATGGGCACACTTGTGAGGTACTAGGGTTGCAGTGCATGGGTTACACGTTATCCACCTCCAATCCCGTACTCACCATCTCTTACAATAACAGGCGGTATATGCCGCGTCATGTCCTCAAGCTTCCTGCATTTTGTGTGGGAAGCGCCCAGGGATCACAAAAGGCGTATAAAGATCTCGTCTGCCCTCCACAGTACGATCCACGTATCGTACGATGCCCAGTTATCATCGGCCCAAGTAACACAGACGATCCTTTGCAGTGGGTCAAACCGGAAAGACTCAGAGAAGAGTTTATTCTGGATGGAACGCACTTTATTGGAAAAATTATATACTATCCTAATCCACTCTTTTTCTCAAGCAATTCTATCACGTCTGACCAAACGTACTTAATAGTGCAATCCAACGGCCCAAGCCTGGAAGAATTGTATGAACTGATCAAAGCACTGCATGTGCTTAATCCAGACCTTAGAGCTTAAAGACTCTATTGTCGATAGGACCGTGAGAGGAAATAATTTCCTTCACTTCTAGCAAAATATCGGCACATAACAGAAATACCATCTCGATTGGCTTGAGATGGTATTTCTGCATTAGGCGCGTACTAAATGCGATCACCAAGCGCATGAACCGGATAGAACAGGTAATATATCTAAGACAGCAAATTCATCACCAGTCCAGTCGCTAGTTTTGGATACAGATAGGTAGATTTCTGTGGCATCCGATCATCCGCCTGGGCAACCTCACAGACTTGTCGCAATGGTATGCCATTGAGCAATAGAATAGCCTGCGCATCTTGACATTGTAATGACCTCCATGCTTCTTGTATATCATGTGAATAGCGAATATATCTGCCCGCCGCTATATCCTCTAGCGATAGACCTAGCAGTTCCTCTAAGATCAGCGTTTGTACAATTGCCACATCCAGTTCATTCCAAGCAGCCGAATGCCCACTGCGGGCCATGCGCTCTCTGCCCCGCTGATTGATGCTCAGTAGCAACGTCTGCCCCTGAGTTTTCAGTACCAGCGAGGGAGAGTCTTGCCCGGCCTGATGCAACGTTGTCAAAACCTGCTCATTTGCCTCTTGTGCATCAAGAGCTTGCACTGTAAAATACTGTGCCAGTTGAGACTGTGATACTGTATGAAGCTGATCTGCACTCAGATCAAAGAGCACACGATGAGTCGGAAGAACCAGCCAACCAGGATCATCTCTCTCGATCAGCGCCATCAGGACAAAATTGGCCCCATCCAGTGGGTGAAGTTCCCGCCGCTGCTGATGAACCTCATCGCGATATTGCAATGCCGTCGTATAGCGGTGATGCCCATCGGCAATATACAATTGGCGTAGTGCAAAGAAATTATGAATGAGCGTCATCACATCAGGATCAGTGATTGGATGCACACGATGCTCTTCCCCCAGCTCATCAACGATTTGTACCTCTGGTGTATCGGCATAACTGCTCAGGAGATGACGTATCTGGCCCTGTACATCTTCATATATACCCATAATCGGACTCAGATTCGTTGCGCATGCATGCAGCAATTTTAAGCGCTCATCTTTATCTTTCGTACGTATATGCTCATGAGGAAGAATGACACGTGCACTCCAGGGTTCCAGACGGATGCGGGCAAATAAACTTGTGCGTGCAAAAGTCTGACCCGCATAGGTGAAGCGCTGCTGATAGACATAATAGCAGGGTAGCGCTTCCAGATGCAGAATACCTTGTAGACGCCATTCTGCAAGAGTTGCAGCGGCTCGGGTATAGACATTGTTGAGTGTATCATCCGTAGGCTCTTGCCGACCCAATTCCAGGCGAATGACATTGTAGGGATGCCGTTCATAGTAGCGTGCCTGTGCCTCTGGACTGATCACATCGAACGGGGGAGTAATGACCTGGGCCAGGTCGCCTATTTTATCGCGCGTATAGCGTAACCCTCGCAAGGGTTGAACATCTGCCATCTGAGCATCCTTTCACTCCAAACGTTGCTAGTTCAGGAACATTTGACGGCATTATACTACCGTTGACTCTATTTTCCAAGTACTAGCTCACCCCTAGGCTCACAGCGTTTTCAAAGGAATGAGCATGCTCCCTCATGCAATATTCTCCGATTTGAGGCAACTACCCCTAGTCTCAATGGGGCCGATCAACGTGACGCCCACCCCCCCCATCGTCCCCTACCATCACCCAGCTAGGATTGAAACTAGAACGGTCACCAAGCTGTCACCAAGTTGTCATTGAGTTGTCATTGAAAAGACCCCTTTTGTGCACTATGCTTGAAAGTGTAGCGTGGCTCGTTCAATCGGCTGCCCTAGAGCAGTTCAAAGCTAGGCAATCATTCCAGCTTAGCATCAATGACCTGGAAGGAGATATCTTATGGTACATCTTTTTAGTGCAAGATCTAGATCACTTTTCTTGCGCCCAATTGTACTAGCATTCCTACTATCCCAAATATCGCTATCTACTGCACTCATATCAAACTATGGTGCTTCGACAGCAAAAGCCATGTTTATGGATAGTACACAGGCAAAATATCTGAACCTCTACCTCCCAAATGGTACGCAAGGCTATAAAGTAATGTCCGAAGGGCAAAGCTGGAGCAACTGTGTTACAGATATTAAAACGCAGAGATGGGACTCAACGAAATTTACGCTGTGGCCCAGTCCTCTTGCGGGTGGATCACACGTCACAGTGAGAGCTTTCACCACGGACAATTGTAGTGATAACCCGCCCTCCCAGACATTTACTATCCCATACAACGTAACAGACGAAACGTGTCGACTCGATATAATGCATACCAGGATATCCGGTTGTGGCAGGATTGCTAACACCTCTGTAAACACCATGATGGTTTGGCCGCCCGCAAACGGCACTGCCGTCAACTTCATCTATAATCAGAAACCAAGGGGCATCTGTCAGGATACCAAACCTCTGAGCTGGGGCGATAACAACAGTAACACTTTTATAACACATACTTCTGTGAATGCCGGATCAAAGATAGAGTTCATTGCCTACAACGGTAGCTGTAAGAATCGAGGTAATCAGCTCGTCGATTTATCATTTACCGTACCTGATACTGGAACGGCAAAAAACTCAACATGCTGGATCAATCTGCAACAGCAGCCGAATGGTTCGATCAGCGGTTGTACGAATGGTTTCTAATGGTTACGAATGAGGAAAATTGTTACAGCCGACACTCCTGCATCTCCCAGCAAACCTTAGGGCCCTTCCAGGAACAACTTGAACAGGATAGTGCCATCAAACCCCAGAATGGGTGGTCACGTTATTTAGGGAAGGCCCCTTAGGAAAAAGCCATACAGACAGAACCGCTTCCCTCACAAATTTGGGGAAGCGGTTCCACATCTCTCACCGCCAGAGTTGACAACCACCCACAAGTCCTAGTCCAAGATAAGCTAGATTGACTCATAATGATACAACGTGTAAACTCTGCTTGTAGCATAGACAGATTGGATAGTCTGGTTGATGAAATCCTCCTCCTACTATCCTTCTCGTTTTATGCATATTTGAGGCAACTATACAAGATTGAAAAAAATTGCAGGAGGTGGTTGGATGCAAGCTCTATCTCATCAATTAGCAGGACAAGTACTCGGAAATTACCGTATTGAGCGTTTTCTAGGGCGGGGACGGTTAAATACGATCTATTTAGCTCGCCATCTTACAGAGCAACGGCTTGACGCACTGACATTCTATAATGTTCCCGAGCGGTTTTCCCCTGATGCGCGTACACGTTTCCTGTCGCGTTTCCAGAAAGAGGCCACAGCCATCACCTCCCTAGATCATCCGCATATCCTGCCAATCTATGATCATGGCGATATGGCAGGCAATCCCTATCTTGTGACGCCATATATGATGCATGGCTCACTAGTCGATTTATTAAAACAACACGGGAAGTACGATCATCATTCGATCTTGCCCATCCTTGAACAATTAGTCTCCGGCCTTGCCTATGCTCATAGTAACGGATTTATTCACGGAACATTGCGTCCATCGACGATTGTCGTAAGTGAAGAAAATGCTCTGAGAGTTGCGGGCTTCGGCCTAATGCATATGCTACAACTTGGTGGCATTGAGTCTACTGAGCAGAAACATATTCCTTATATACATTTGCTCAGTATTGCTGAGACATTGCTAGTAGCGCCGCAATATGTGGCTCCCGAGGTTGTACAAAGCCAGTCTATCGATGCACGCTCAGACATCTACACACTTGGCTGTATCCTATTTGAACTATTAAGTGGACAGCCACCATTTACAGGCAAAGATCCGTTAGATATTATGCAAAAGCATATCACAGAAACAGTTCCCTCACTGCATGTCCAAAATCCAGAGGTACCTATTGCACTCGCATCGGTAGTCAATCAGGCCCTTGAACGCGACCCAGCCCGGCGTTTCCAGCATGTTCTAGAGCTTATTGAGGCTTTCCGGCAAGCATCGAGAGGGGCAACCAGCTACGCCACGTCTGGTATCAAACGTCAAACCAAGGTGCTCAAAAACAACGCCTCCCTGCAAGATACATCGTATGAGAACTATGCTTCAAACACATGGCAGTTAGTGCCACCCATTGTGACTGGTAAGCATCCTGCCGTTCAGATACCTGAGCAAGTGCCAGCTTCACAAATGTCTATCAATACTGACCGTTGGTGTGTACTACCACCTACTGCTGCTGGACAGTCCCCTACGGTAATCAGTGGCAAGACCCCCTCTGTTTCTGCTTCTATGCCTCAGCAAACTAATCTACCTCTTTATTCAGAGCAAGAAGCAATTTCAGGCATGCCAACGCAGTCTATCAATATTGGTGCAGCCTTGCCTAGCGCCCCTGACCAATCTCGCATAGCAACAAGTGGAAAAATGCCTGCAATCTCAGGGAACACATCACCTAAGACCATTTCAGAGATGCCAACGCAGTCTATCAATATTGGCGCAATGTCATCTGCTATCCCTAAACAATCGCTAACAGTGACAAGTGGGTTAATACCTGCTATTTCAGCCAACACTCCAAAAGTAGAAAAAGCACCATTAATGTCAAAGCAACCATTAAACGCGGGTCTTCCTCATACTCCGCCATTACGACCTCAAAAGATGATATCTCCGACAAAACAGGAACAACCTGCACCTATAGCATCCGTATCCCCACCATCTGGCAAGGCCAAATCAAATGATAAAGACCCCTCTTCGCTTGTCAAGGCCCATTCCTGGTGGTCACAGCCTGGAGTAGCATCATCGCCTGAACCGCAAATCCAGCCGAAGCAGCCTGACCGTCCAGAAGTTCCACGCGCATCGTTGCATCTGACCAATCCTGACACAGTGAAGTGGGGAAACGATCCATCTATCGCTTATGCTTTAGCAACCCCATCTGCCCCTACACCCCGTAAGATCCAGCGACGGAAAGCCATTGCATTGCTCGCTACTGGCGGTATGGCAGTCGTGGTAGGTGCAGCGGCATTAAACCTGAACAAATTGCAGCATCTCTTAGGTGGCGCACATAACCAGGCAGCCCAGCCAAACGCCGCTAACATGGCAGACTCCCAGATGCGCGTGAAGAACACTCCCCCGCAGCTGGGACCTACAGGACTCGTGCTCGGGCATACGACGATGGCACTGAACTCTGCCAACACCTTCACCAATCCAGCGGATGGTCAGAGCAGTCTGCTCATTCATCTGTCAGACAATACATTTGTAGCCTACGAGAAGGCCTGTACTCACGAGCAGGTCCCGGTGGCCTATGATCCCGCAACGAAACTGCTGGTCTGTCCCGCGCATGGTGCTATGTTTGATCCAGCCAATGGTGGTGCGGTAGTGCAAGGACCTGCAATGCAACCTTTACCAAGTGTCAAGATCAGTATCAATGGGGATGGCACAATCACCCCCATGTGAGGTTGTTTGTGTCAGACGGACAGTGAAACATCTACATACTTCACAATATCCCGGCGGAAAAGATGTTTCCAAGAGAAGAGGTATGTACGAATGAAGGCTAGAAATGCATGCCAACGTTGATACCATACTTGGCATGCATATGAGGCTACTAATACTTTGGGAAGAGGAAGCTTCTTTTCTACCAAAAATTCTATGTGAGACTGTAAAGCTTCCTGCATGAGCTGTTCAATCTCTTCCCTTGTTTCCGCAACAGCAAAGCAGCCAGGAACATCCGGGGAGTATGCTCCACAGGAACTTTCGCCTTTTTCAATAACTACTAAAACTTTTATCATATTCTCCATGTGTTTACTTCCCCTTTGTTTTTCCCTTTATCTGTGCCTGTTTAAAAATCTTCTTCAATGTCCCGATTGGAACCTCATTCCCAAGCTGTCCGGTAACAGTAACAGCTCCCTTTTTCGTTGGGTGTTCAAAGTGCCTGTGATCGTCTGTTGTATGATCATGATACCACCCATCCGCTTCAATACGCTTGATTACATCACGAACCTTCAAGCTCTTTAGCCTCCCTGCCTAACCTATACTACTATGAGTATATAGTTTCACCAACAAGCATGCAATATGCTCTTCCGTACACGTAATATAGATGAGGAATTGTTTACTATTGCCTATATAATTTCTCATGCCTATTTTTGGGGACACAAATCTAAAAGAGGAAGTATAATATCTCTCAGGCCGTTTAATATGCACTTTTAGAGCAAAAGAGGGATGGTCGCCAAGGCAAAGGGGCCTTAGCGACTAGTCTCTGGGATCTTTGAGTAAGCGTGCAACCTCTTCCAATACTTCTTCTACATCCAGTTCTGGTAATTCATCTACAGTATTTGTACCCATGCGTGGCTCAGTCGTATATCTCGTGCGGTCCATATGAGCTACATCCGCAGTCTCCTCGTCTGTCTCTTCATGCTGTGGTACCTCCTGGAAAAACTCATGCTCACAGGCTTGTAACGCTTCATCTACCGAACAGTTTCCATAGACGATACGGGGCAGAAGACTATGATAAATTGATGCCGTTTGCATAATTGCACTAAAGGTAAGACGAAACTGTTCCAAAGAAATAGTGTTATTGGCCAGAGGAACCGTCTCTTCCAAGCGTATCTCGCCATCCTCCAGATCCAAGCCAAATTTTCCGAGTGCGATACGATAATTGACAGCCATGAGCGCTTCTAGACATTCCAGACGATTACGAGATGTTGCTGTTGCCACATGTGGTACAATCAACATCAGCTTGCTTGCGCTTCCCCTCTGATGAATGCCAATGACCATGCGCCATTGTCCATTGTCTCCATGAAATGATAACTCGATGGTATGCTGCTCGCAGTCGAGATGCGCGATCTTGATGCCCATTTGTTTGAGGTAGTCTGCAATGTGGGTGATGCCAAAGCTATTTGCCATCGACTCTCCTTGATGATTACTGCTATACTTAATATACAAGGGGCATAACACAACTGTACACCCCTTGTCTGAGTATAACATACACTGACCAGTCTGTCTCCTCGTGTAGCTGACAGCCTCCCACTATATCCCCACAACGTACTATTGGATACCCCCACTCTCAGAATGGTGAGCAAATGGGTATGTGGCGCACACCCTCACGGCGTCCGTGGGTTAGGGTGGGTGGGAGGAACTGCGGGCACGAGGTACGGGCGCAATGAATTGGGCCCCTACATGACAGGCAATGAATTGCCACACGAGTGTAATGCAACAGAAACGCAATTTATTGCGAGAAGAGGTAGGGACCCGATTTATCGCGTCCGCTTATTCCCCTCAGTCATAATTTCCCTGCAAGAGGAGGCCAACCATGTACATACAACTAGAGCAAAATGTCGTCACTCCGCAGTTCTTGCAAGCCATCAAGACAGCCATCAAGATAGCTTCTGAGCTTCCAGAAGACCAGCAAAACGAGCTTGCACAGCTTTTACTTGAGGAGATGGCAGACTGGCATTGGGAAAGTACTCCTGAGTTTCGTGCTGCTATTAAAAAAAGTCGTG
>Ga0137458_1000028_pt1 | contig 16278 bp, 21 predicted proteins | sample EasRivERMGT642_2_FD_102311 | JGI IMG/M metagenome (GOLD analysis project Ga0137458, IMG submission 102311) | Soil microbial communities from meander-bound floodplain in the East River, Colorado, USA - East River MetaG ERMGT642_2 | ecosystem: Environmental > Terrestrial > Soil > Floodplain ... | reverse complement strand
TCAAAAGCCTGAAATGACAGAGGATGCGTTAGCGGATTTTATCTATGAACAACGCACAAATAAATACAGCGTATCGTTAGCCAAAGCCATCTGCGCCAAATTCTTACCGTTGAAAGGAGATGAGGGATGAATAAAATTAAACATAGGATCAGATATATGCACACAATAAGCGGTTGTCCTGCGACGTATGTAAAAGGAAATCAAATTTGTTTTGCAGGAAAACAACCTATTCATTTATGCAGCACCTTAAAACAAATAATCAAAGAACGAAAATTAACATATAAATGGCGTGATAGCAAATGTTATAAGCAAGACAATGATTATGGATATGTAAAAGTTGTTGCCTGAAAGGAGATGGAAGAAAAATGCTAATCCACGTTAAATCCAAATGCCTATGTTGCGAGAAGATGGTGGATTCACTAAGAATAAGGTTTTAAGGAGAAAGAATGAATAAACATAAAAGAGATAAACAGGGCCGCGCGATTAAAAAAGATGGAACGGTATATAAAACTTATCGTAATTACGTTATATCATCTTCCGATGAGCGTAAGGCTAAATCAGCCCATCTTGAGGTTATGCAAGAGTATGCCGATGAGGTGGTATGATGATTGGAGGAATAGTTGAAGCACCTAAGTGTCCGTAAATTTAAAGCCGCTATTTATGATCACCTGAAGACTGCAAGAAAAACAGATCAGGCGATAATGATATATATGCAGACAAATAGACAAAGTAAATATGTCCAGCCATTTATTATTCTTCCAATAAAAAAACAAATAATCATTGACACATAGGGGTGAGGCCCGCTTATAACATAATTATCTAATAAACAACTTCCCGGCCAGGAAGACAAATATTTAAAGCCCGCTTTCTCGCGAGAGGGAAGGTGGGCTTTTTGTTTGGGGTGTAAAAAGGTATGACAACAAAACAGATCCTATATCGTAAAAATAGACTAAAGGGCATGGATAAATATAATGCCGCGCGGTCCGCTGGATACTCGCATTATACATCACGGATTGCCTATCAAAAACTTGAAAAAATTGAGAAAGATATATCTGCCAAGTTTTTAAAAGCGGGTCTTACCGATGAGAAATTGATCGAACATGCTCTTGCGGGATTGGAAGCGGAAAAGGAAATTATTATTGACGGTGAAAGATACGGCGACACACCCGATTGGCAAGTTAGGCATAAATATTTCACAAGTATTTTGCAGTTGACAAAAAAATTAAATACAGAAGTTAAGAATGGAACCGGCGAAACACGGATAATCATCATCCGGGCAGATTCACATCAATCTGGAGTTATCCCTGAAAATCGAATTATTGATGTATCAAGACCGTTATCTGTTTAGCACCAAACGATTCCCTGCCATGGTCGCATCTGTCGGCACAGGCAAATCGATGATGCTCCTGCTTAAAGCCTGGAACTACGCAGAATCATACCCAAATTCCCTCCTCATCATTATTCGCAAAGAGTTCACCGATCTAAAAGATTCAACTATCAAAGATTTCCAGACCTATTTCGGCGTGACAGTAGGGGCTGATAAAGACTTCAAAATGAAGAACGGCTCTATCATCATGTTCCGCCATGGCGCGGAAATGGCTGTCCTGAAAAACATGAACCTTTCTTGGGCCGGAATCGAGCAGGCCGAGGAGTTTGACACCGAGGACGTATTCACTTACCTACGTGATCGCTTGCGCCGGCAGAGTGGACCATATCGACAGCTGTGCATTATAGCCAACGCCAATGGGCATAATTGGATATGGAAGCTATGGATAAACGGCGCTGACAAGACCGAGGTTATCAATGAGCCGACCGGCCAGATAGTACGCGAGAAGGGCGAGGAATATATCTGCGTGGAAGCCAATATGTTCGCCAACGAAAAGAACTTGCCCAGGGATTTCATCGAAGACCACAAGAAAATGAAGGACGATGCGCCGAACCATTACATGCAATACGTTATGAACAGCCATGAAGAAATGGACGCCGATGACCGCTTATTCCATCCGCAAGACGTTTACAATGCGCCTAACATTATCATCCCTGAACAGAACCGGGTATTAAAGCGCGTCATGGGCATTGACGTGGCCAGATTCGGCAACGACGAAACCATATTCACGATCCTTGAGCAGAAAGACATTTATCATTGGGAACAGGTATTTCTTGAAGCCAAGATGAAGGTTGATACCGTGTTCACCTCGGGGTATGCGATGGAATTGGAAAGGCGCTTCGGGCTTGATCTGACCGTCATTGATGATATTGGTGTCGGTGGAGGCGTAACAGACAATTTACGCAGTAACGGCGGCCGGATACTGCCATTCATCGCCAATGCCGAGGCATCGGTCAACAAACAACGTGATTATGAGGACAGCAATACCGAGGGTTTCTGTATGACCGCTGACTTGCTCAAAAAGGGCTGGCTCAAGTTGCTTAACGATCATATCCAAGCCGAGCAGTTGATGCAGACCCGCTTTAAATACAAGGGCGGGAAACGGCAAATCCTGACCAAAGAGGAAATGCGCACCAAGTACAAAGAGATAAAGTCGCCGGATCGCGCGAAGGCTTTAATGATGGCGGTCTGGGGAACGGACAAGCGCCCGATGGAATTGAGCGAACAATCAACGAACTATCCGAAGTACGGCATCATGGACAACGATGTTGTTATGGTTAACACGAACCATGACTTTCCGGCATTCGGTATCACATCATAACAGGAGGAATAAAGATGCAAGCGATCGCAGCGGTAGGTTCAGTTTTTGGGATAATTAGTTCGATAAAAAGTTTATTCTCGAAACCAAAGTCCCCGGCAGTTCAGCAGATGCCAAAAGCTCCTACAGAGGCAGACGCGCAGGCAAAGGCGTCCGATGAAGAAAAGAAGCGCAGGCGGATGATGTCGCAGACCGATGCAACACATGGCCAGGCACTCGTTCCTCAACTCAATGTTCAATCTAAATCATTACTAGGTACATCCAACGCCTACGCATGATACCGACTATTAACATAGAAAATAAAGTCGTCATTCGGCTGGCTTCCCCAAGCGATCTTTTGGATATTTACAAAGTCATCGACACCTATGACGGGGCCATGGAACACGATAAGAACCGTCTCAAGATAAGCATTCGTGAGATCCTTTACTATCAAGGCGTGTTCGTTGGAGTTTATAACGATGAGATCATCGGAGGAGTTGCCGGATATGCCGTACCAGCACTGTTCAAGGACGAAATATCCTATTGCGCGCTGTTCTTCTACATCGTTCCGAAATACCGACATCTGGTACGTGGGTTCATCAAGGAGCTTGAATTGATACTCGTAGGAACCAAGTGCGCCAAGATTGTTTATGCCTTCCCGACCGAGAAGAACGACCCGCGCGGTGGACGCATGAGAAAGTTTATCCAACTTATGGGCTATACCGAATTAGAAACTCACTTTGAAAAGAGGTTCACATGAGAACCAACGTCGAACTGATATGTTCAGATAACGACCACTACACAAGTATGAACGACAATTACCGTTCCTATTGTCAGGAGCTTGCGGACTTCGGACTGCCTCGCAAGTCATGGATAAATTCCATCCGCATTCAAGGCGACCGCGTTAAATTCAATTTCCTTTACGACAGTACGCTTATCTTATCCAGCCGCACGACCGCGCACGGATTCCAGTCAAATCTGACCAACGAAACAATGCGATGGGCCGAGTACGAAGCCATTGATGAAAACGACATGAAGAGTCTTGAGAACCGCCAATGGTTCAAAGAGGTGAGCGATAAAGGCCTTGCTATGTTGCGCCGGTCGAATTATTACAACGTCCAGCTTGAGGATTGGCACAGCAAACTCATCTTCGGGACAGGCACCTATTCAATGCTTCCCGACCCGAAGGACTTCGTTAAGTTCAAGAACATTCCTGTCGGTGAGGTCAACCGCGTTGTCGATGACAATGGACGCCTTATGGAAATATACGTTAATTTCAAATTGACCGCGCGCCAGGCGTACAAAGTCTTTGGCGAAGATGTCGGTGAGGCCATTCTGAAGGCATTGATGGACAAGCCATATCAAGAATTTGAGTTCTTGCATTATGTCAGCGAACGCTACGACCGCGACACACGCTATAAAGATTCTATCAACATGCCTTATAAGTCGTGCTGGATCGAGAAAAAGAGCAAGCATCTGATGCAGGAAAGCGGATTTGAGGAGATGCCATACATTAGCGATGTGTTCTATTCCGATTCCAACGATCCCAACGGTTTCAGTCCGGCAATGGACGTACTGCCATGGGTCAAGCTACTGAACGCCATCGCCCGAACAGTTATCAGAGCCGGTATGAAACAGACAGACCCACCGCTGTTGCTGCCGAACAAGGGCATGATACTGCCCTTGAATTTCAATCCCGCAGGAATGAACTACCGCGATGCCAAGACGCCCAACGATGCCATTCAAGCCCTGCCAACGACCAGCGGACGGGTTGAAGTAGGCGTTGAGCTGATGAAGTATGTCGAGGAGCGCGTCAAGCATGGCATGTTCGTTCCGTTATTTCAAACGCTTAACGACATCACCAAGAACCTTAACATTCCCGAAACCCGCCAGCTCATCAACCAGAACATGTCTATCCTTGGTCCGGTCATTGGCCGTGCTGACTACGGCACATTAAGCCCGATGTGGTCAAGGTTGTACAGCATGATGAACCGGGATGAATTGATACCGCCGCCGCCGCCTGATCTGATAGGTAAGGGATTCAAGATGGCTTATCTTGGCCCGCTGGCCAAAGCGCAGAAGTCAGCAGAACTTGCCGATGTCCAGACATTCCTGGCCGAAGTCCAAGCCATCGGAACGATCTTGCCTCGCGCATTTCACAAGATCGATGAGGACGCCACCATTGATTATCTGCATCGAACACGCCGTATCGCACCGGAGATACTACGCTCTGAAGATAATCTCAAGCGTTACCGCGAACATGTTGAGGAACAGGAACAGATCATGGCTTCATTACAGACAGCCGGGGCCGGGGCGCAGGTTGTTAAAACTGCCGCAGAAGCGCAATCCATAGGAGCAAAGAAATAATGCTAATAACTGTTAACAACAAGCGGAAACTTAATATCACACTGATATCGGTCTATGCGTTGCAATACATCTATGAACCCCAGAAAGTCAGCGCCGATAACGTCCGTTCGATGATGGAGTCTGTCATATATTGGTCGAACCATTTTCAAACCAAGAGCGAACTTAAATTTGATCCGTTGATGAACACCATGATCGAAGTCGGATTGAGCGCGGTTGAGCAGGAACTTTACAACCAGCTTCAGGACGTTGCCTATTTACTCGAACTAAACGAGAAGGGTTTGCTTGAGAAGCGTAAGGCGACATTCAAGGCCCACAGCATCGACTATAAGAAATTCCACAATCTTCCCGGCGCGCATACACCTGAAAGCCTGGCGAAAGCCAAAGCCATGAAGGACGAGTACGACCGGCAGAATCCGGAGCAGGAAGGTTTGATAAGTGCGAAAAAGAAAGCGTAAGATCGTGTGGGTTTGTACCCAATGCTGTTTCAAGAGCATGAAAAAGAAGCCGTGTCCGTATCACGGTGAAACCGACAAGCAGAGGTGGGCGGAATGAACGGAAGAACATCAAGAAAGATAAAAGAATTTGCTTTACGGAAATACAATCAACTTGATGAGAGGCGCAAGAAAATTCTTACGCCAAGAAGGATATACCGGGCTTTGAAGCGGAGATACAACGAGGCGGGCAAGAATTTCAACAAGATGGTTCTGGGGGTGACGGGATGAAAATTAAAACTGTATCTCTATCTTCAGGTGACGCATTTCTTCAAGACGATAATTCACCAACAATGATTATCGTAACAATATTGATGGAAGATGGTAAAACAATTCAATTTCCTTATGACGCCAGTAAAACATTGAAACAATTGGATGCTGACATTTTGAGAGCCGCTGAAAGATATGACAATAGAGTTTCATTGAGAGAGGTTCAACCTATCAAAATTGATTTAAAGCCTGGTGGAATTAATCATTTTGAATCGGACGGTTCGCCATCTCCAGAAAATACTGCCTATAATAAATCAACAAAAATCGAACTTGAGGACATTGTGGAATGCGTCAAGGTCTATCCACGCGATCCGAACATCGAAGCCAGCGCCATTCCCGTTATCGGAAAACAATACCGCGTATTCGACAAGTCAACGGTCCAGGGCATCAAGTTTTTCGAGGTTCTTGACGATGCTTCGGATAACAAGAAACTCATTAAGGTCTATTCCGATGAAGTGAAATTAGTCGCAAAGAGACCGCCGCTACAACCCGGTCAAGAAAGGGTGATGAATTTCCAGACCACCCACAAATGCCCCTGCGGTGAGATCAATGCGTTGCAGATAAACAATGAACAAAATAAGTATGTTGGCGACTGCTCTTGCGGTCGGCACCTTGAAGTCGATCGTGCTTTGCCGGCAAAGTAAGGAGGCGTAATGCAGTTAATTTTAAGGAACTCAAAGAACGAGGTCAATGTCCCGTTTCATTCTGGGCAGATCGTTGACCTTAACGGCGTCATCTTCAAAGTGTCGAGCATCAATCTTCAAACCAAGAAGATTGAACTTGAACCGGCGTCTATCGATGATGTGAAGATACATTTGCAGAAAACAACACCGGCCGATGTTAAGGCGCCGAAGTTATCCGAGGCACCCAAACCAGAAGACGCGGCATGATCTCTGAACTGACCAGAGAAGTTCGGGAAATGGACGATGAGAAAATGGCATCTGTTTATCGTTCTGTGTTTGAAAATCCCAACGGCCAGATCGTACTTGAAGACATGAAAAACAGGTTCTTTGTGAACGCGCCAACATCAGTTTTCATCGATGACCTTGGGAATAAGATCGTTGTAGATGACGGCACGATGAGGTTGAACGAAGGCATGCGCATGGCCTATCAGCACATTAAGGCGCGCATTGATTACGAAGAACCACTTAAAAAACAAGAAGAAGGATCAATAGTATGAAAGGAATCAATATGATACTGGACACTCTAAACCGCATATTGCGACACTTTAGACCCATGAACAACAGAGGACACATTCTTATTAACCGCGACCCTGATCCTGTCGATGCAGGCGGCGGGGAAGGTGGAGCAGGTGAAGGAGCCGGTGCTGGAGCAGGAGCGGCCGGTGCAGGAACATCCCCTGGATGGTTAAGCACATTTGAAGGTGTTGAGGTTGACCATGAAGTCGTCAACCCAGAAACAAAAGCGCGTACGATCGAAAAGCTATCTGCCAAGAATGACCCGGCTTTCAATAAGTACAAAACACCGGCAGACTTTTATAAGGGTTTCCGTGAAATGCAGAAGATGGTCGGAAAGAAAGGTGTCGTTCCTCCGGCTAATGAAAGCCCCGAAGAACTCGAAAGATTTTATAACGACTTGGGCCGTCCCAAGACACCGGCTGAATACAAATTTTCTGAAATCGCTGACTTACACCCGAAGATCGGTAATGTCACGGAGATCAACGGTTTCATGTCCAATGTCTATCATAAGCTCGGTCTAAGGCCGGAGCAAGCCGATGGCATGCAAAAGGAAATCCTTAATGTCCTCTCTGCCTCCGCCAAAGACCAAGAGGCAAAACAGCAGAAGGTCATTGATGATACGAGCGTACAGTTACGAAAAGACTGGTCGGGTGATTACGATGCCAATTTGAAGCGTGTCGGCATGGTCGTTTCTAAAGCATTGACGCCTGAAGAACTATCCGCTCTTGGCGGCCCTGAAGGTCTTGGTAGCAATCCGATCATTGCCAAACTTATCCACAAGCTGTCCAAGCCGTTGAGTGAGGACACCATTGCGAACTTGGGTGGAGGTAGAACGTCCGAAGGCGGTGGCGCAGGGAACGAAACACCACAGCAAGCGATGAAGATAATCTCTGAAATAAATACTGATGTCAACAGTGATCTGTATAAAGCATTTCGTGATGACGCTAACCCGCGTCACTCTGAAGCCGTCCAGTTGCGGTCAAGAATGTATAAGATCGCATATCCTGACGGTAGTTCGTAGCAAGCGTTTGATAGAGGCACTTGGCTTGACCTAAGACGATACCCGAAAGGCCGTCAACCGAATAGCCGATCTTGAATCAAACGCCACGAAGTAAAGTATTGGGACACCCCTTACCGGCCCCGCTTATGTAACACCCAGCCCGATATTCGGACACCTGGTTAAAAAAATTAATATAATTTTTTAAATCAGGAGGGCTGAGTGAAGCCGGGCTCCTACCAACGAACAGAATATCACCGAGAATTGTCTAGATTAAATAATCTTGGCAAGAAACGTTCTGTCGAAAGCAATGAGAAAAGACGCCAAACAAATTTACGTCTTGGAATAAAACCACCATTAATGAACGGTGAGTTAAATCCAATGTACGGAAAGCGTGGCGAACTATCACCACATTTTAAGGGCTATAAATATTGCTCTGATTGTGGGAAAGAGTTGGCTTCAAGGCAAGCAAAGAAGTGCGCTCGCTGTAATAAATTGAAATCAACAACATTGCTTTTTACACAGATCAGGAAGGTTATTGAATATCGTCAATGGCGTTCCGACGTTTTTACTCGTGATAGTTTTACCTGTCAATGTTGTGGAATTAGGGGCGGTCAATTACACGCACATCACATTAAAAAGTTTTCCTTAATTTTAAGAGAAAATAAAATTAAATCTCTTTCGGAAGCTATTCAATGTGTTGAATTGTGGAATTTGAACAACGGCACAACTCTTTGCTCTAAGTGTCATTCAATGGCACATAAAGTAAAAAGGAGCCATTAATATGTCCGCACCAGATACAGCATTTGTACGCCAATTCAAAGACCAGATCACCCACTTGGTCCAGCAAAGAGATCATCGTCTTGGCGGGACGACGATGGTTGATATGGACTTCAAGGGTGAAATGAAATCTTACGATCAATTAGGTTCTATCGACATGGTGGAAATTCTTGGCCGCTACCAAGACACCCCTATCCAGAACCCTAACCACCAAAGACGCTCTGTCACACCGAGCTTCTTCGTCAGCTCAACACTGGAAGATCCCAAAGACGCCCTTCAAATGTTGGTTGATCCTAAGTCACCGTACATGGAAGGCAAGAGAATGGCCGTCAATCGAAAGAAAGACGACGTTCTTATCGCGGCAATGGGCGGGTCTGCTTTAACCGGCAAACTCGGAACATCAACCCAGGCATTCGCGGCCGCAAGCCAGATCGCCGTTACCTACGGGAGCGGTGCATCCAATTCCGGCATGACCAAGGCGAAAGTCTTGCGTGCCAAGAAGTTACTTGATGGCAACGAAGCCGATGACGGCGATCGTCATGCCGGCGCCACGTCAAATCAGTTCGAGGACTTGCTTAACATCACGGAAGTCGTCTCATCTGATTACAACACGGTGAAGGCGTTGGTGGAAGGTTCCATCAACAGTTGGGTTGGTTTCAAGTGGCACAGATCAGAGCGTTTCCTGACCAACGGCTCAAGCCATCGCTTGTGCTATTTCTGGCAGAAGAACGCCCTGACATTGTCCGTCCAGAAGGATGCCCAGGGAAGCGTTGACAAGCGTGTTGATAAGAACATGGCTTGGCAAGTTTATATGTGCGTTTGCCTCGGTTCAGTTCGTATGCAGGAAGAGCTTATTATCGAGGTTGCATGTGCAGAATCATAAACCGATTTAGTTAGGTCGGGTTTGAAATAGTTTCTTAAAAATTAAAAAACGGAGGCAATATCATGGCCACAGTAAAAGGAGTTGTAGCAACAGCGATCGCCGCAGGGGGGCTTTCAAACGCCTTCCTTCAGGGATTGGTGGACGGACGCGTCAAGTGTATGCTTGACAGCTACGTCGTTTTAGGTACGGAAGCGGCCGCAAGCACCATCACGCTTGGTGGGAATCTTCCTGTCGGGGCGAATGTTATCGCCATCTTGCTGTCGGTTGAGGACGCGCAAGCGTCAGCAACATTCAGCGTTGGTGACGCTGGAAGCGCAACACGTTACGCCAGCGCGCACACCGGATTACAGACAGCAGATACGGCTGTCATTATCCGAGGCACAAATCGTGTTATCACCGGAACAGATGACCAACAGATCGTCCTGACCACAGGCGGCGCTACATTGACCGCTTCATCAGGTGGTTTGAAGATCGCTGTTCTTTATTCGATGGATTAAGGCAAACCTTAACATGGAGAGAAAAATGAGAAAGTTAATATCATTAGTGTTGGCGGCCTGTATGTTCGCCACTCCATCGTTTGCCGCCGTCGGCCTGAAGGTAGACAGTACACCGACAGGCACATGCACGGACATTAATTTCACGGGAGCTGTCGTGACCAATGACGGAAGCACTTGTGAAATTCCTATGGTTCTTGCAGGCGCAGCAAATGGTGGCGCAATATCAATGACGACGACAGACACGGTTGTTGACCCAAGTTATGCTTTGGTCAAGAAGGAACTCGGTGTCCAGGTTGGTTTAGCTGGAACTCTGGCGGATGGCAGTCCTGGTCAAATACTGACCATCTTCATCACTGCCCTAGCAGGTTCAGGTACATTCATTGTTACGCCTACGACAGCAACAGGTTTTGCTTCGATCACTTTCGATGCAGCCGAGGAGTACGCAACATTGCTGTATTTGGACGACACCAATGGATGGATAATCCAAGCAACGAACGCAACGATCAATCAGTAAATGAATGGGGCGGCCTAACCCGCCGCCTCTTTTAATATGACGAAGATATTATCCTATATCGTGGGTTCAATAATTGTCGGCTTCTGCCTCTTGCCGCACATCAATATCAATCTGATGGCTCCGGGTGAGTGGTTCCAATATCTTGTCTATCTGTTCGGGTTCGCTTCAGTTGCTATTTTATATTTTAAAATAAATTGGTTCATCAGGTTATTACCGGCGTTCTGCCTCATCAACGCCATGATGAGCTATGTTCCGTTGCTTTCGATGATCGCCTGGATGCAGATAACGGTCTGTTGTTATTTTTACGTTCTCTGTTGCCGCGTCAAACACTTCGATATTATTTTCAAGATGATTCAGTCAGTCCTTGTGTTTACGGTCATTCTTTACATTATGAAATTATTCGGCCAGGAACCGATAGCCAACTTCGGTGATAACCAATACTTCGGAACCAACGGCCAACACATGCAGAGCGCTTCGCTTACGATAATTCTGACAGCCGTTCTGATAAGCCACAGCCGTTGGAATTTAGGAATACCTTTACTTGCCGTTGTGATATGCAATAGTTTGGGCGCATTAATATCTGCGGTCATTGGGGTTCTTATTTTCCTAAAAAACCGTGTGTTCAGCCGTAAGGAATTTAATACGATATTTGTTTTGTCATTGGTATTGATCATATCGACATTAGGCTTTACAGGCAAATTCGTCCAGAACATCAACATGGGAAATAGCCGGATATTGACTTGGATCAATACGCTCCGACTATGCACAGAGTACCCGTTCTTCGGTTGGGGCATCGGGACATTTAAGGTGTTGTTCCCGATCTACGGGAAGATCGAATTTGCTATCCCCTGGAAGACAACTCACAACGATTATCTGCAACTACTCTTTGAAATGGGATTGACCGGCATGGTTTTCTTCTTGGCTTTCTGCACCGACCTGATATACAAGATGAGAAAATTGATACACAGGACAATCTCAAAAGACAAGGCCTTCTATGCGTGCATAGGTTTGGCCATGATCGCTACAAACATGCTTTATCACTTCCCGACTAAAATGATACAAGCGGTTCCGTTAATAATCTTCTTCCTGGCCTATTGCCAGAAACTATACGAGGTGACTTATGGTGAGTGACAAGATCGGAATTATCAACTTGGCGCTCGGCAAGCTGGCATCTGAAAGGATAACGATGCTTGGGCGATTGACAACCGACAGCGAAGAATCGCTCATTGCCGCCAACTGTTACGATGACATCCGCAGGGAAGTTCTTGAGGAACATTCTTGGCGTTTCGCGCAGAAGCGCGCGGCCCTTGATTATGTCGTTGCCGATGACACCAGCCGGACGATCGAGGTCGATACCTTTACGCCGATCCTTATTACCGCCGCAACGGCAACCGATCCAGTTGTCATCACGGCAGACAATCACGGCCTTTACAATCACCAGAAAATAATCATCACAGGCGTTTCTGGTATGACACAGCTTAACAGCAATACCTATTACGTCAAAGACAAGACCAATGATACGTTCTCATTGACTGACGAGGACGGTGACGACATCGATGGAAGTGCTTTCACGGCCTACACATCAGGCGGCCAGATACAGCGAGCCGAACACAATACACCCATCACGATCACAGCGGCTACGGCCGCCGAACCTGTACAGCTTACAACTCTTTCAGTTCATGGCTTGGCTGTTGATGATTGGGTCAAGATCATCGGTGTCCAGGGCATGACGAATCTTAACGATAATTTCTATCAGATCAAGACAGTTCCGACAACAACATCATTCACGCTCAAGGAAACCGATGCCGATGATGAGGGGGACGACTTGGACGGTACAGCTTTCACGGCCTATACCTTTGGCGGGGTCGTGCTTCCTTGCCCAGAATTGACCGTTGTTGATGCGTATGTACCTATCGTCTATCAGGCGCCGGCGGATATGCTTCGCCCTACAAAAAAGAGCGTCAGGGAGGCCTACACAACGCATGAACTCGACAAGGTAATATCAGACATCGATCAACTGAAGATCATCTACACCTACGACTGCAAGGACGTTACCAAATATTCACCGAAGTTCATTCAGGCCCTTGCCACACGCTTGGCGGCAGAGATAGGTTTCAACATCACCAATTCAGTCGCAAAGGCAAAAGAGCTGATGCAACTCTATGAATCCGTTGTGTTGCCTGACGCGGTGGCGATCGATTCGACGAAGGGTTCGCCCGATGAGGTGCAACAGGACGAATGGCTCAATAACATGGATGTCGGCCCGCAGTTTGCCACGACCGGAGAGACATGGACACCGTTTTAATGCGTCGAATCTTGATAGTTTTAATTGTTCTTTTAAATTCTTTTCCGGCAGAAGCAAGGCGGGCGCCGAACAATATAGGAGCGAGGCATAACTCTGATACAGGCACGCTTGATTACTGCCTTAAGGTGCAGAGCGAGGACGGAAGCGTTGTCAATGACAAGTGCAAGCCGCTTTATGTTTCCGATGAGTTCATTACCGACGAGGGTGATTTCTTTCTTATAAGGGCGAATATCGGCGGGACGAGCGGGACTTCGATGACGACTTCCGACACTACCGTTTCGACCAGCTACAAGTACATTCGTAAGGCGATCGCTTCATCGGCTAATCCCGGATTTGATACAGGCACACTTTCCGATGGCGCTGTTGGTCAGATATTGACAATTCAGATAACAGAAGTCGGAGCGGGCGGGACGTGGACGTTAACTCCAGAGACCAAGACAGGGTTCACATCTTTATTATTTGAGGCAGTAGGTGATATGGTAACACTTTTGTTTGTTAACGGCGATATTGGCTGGATAGTTTTAAGCCAAGAATCAGTACAAATGGTTAATTAATGGGACAGATCATAGACATAATCCAGAACGTATTTAATAACGGCGAGATAAGCGAAATCTCTGCCGGGCGTTTCGATGTCCAGAAATACCCAAACAGCGTCGGAACTCTTGAGAACTTCCTCAACAAACAATTAGGTGGTGTCATCTATCGTCCGGGAACGATCTATGCCGGCGTAACAAAGACAAGTTCACTTCGTTCCCGACTTCTTAAATTCTTCTACTCCACAGAGCAAAATTACGCTATCGAGGCAGGCGATGAGTATTTCCGTTTTTGGACGAAGCCATCGGGAGGTTCATTTGGTCAATTGACAAGCGGTGGAAACCCTGTCGAATTGGTTACTGTCTTTGAGATCGAGAACATCAACACGATAAACTACTCGCAGAACGCCGACACCATGTATATCGCAACAGGCGTTTATCCTGTCCAGAAATTGACCAGAACATCAGCCACGACCTTCACGATCACCGAGGTCTTATTCAAGCGCGGCCCGTTCCTTGACAGCAATATCACGACAACCACGATAGACCCTTCAGCCGACACCGGGGCCGGGATAACGCTCACGGCTTCATCGGCTATCTTCTTGGCCGGACATGTAGGTTCACTTTGGCGCATTAAAGACGGGGTTGTAAAAATTACAGCTTTTGGAAGCACAACTTCAGTGACGGCTACGGTGCAAGACGAACCAGAAGGAGCTGTCGGGAACTTGGGGACAGGCGGTACACCACAAACTGATTGGGCAGAAGGTGCTTTTAGCGCGGTCAGGGGCTATCCGAGCAAGGTTTGTTTCCATGATGGACGCTTGTGGTTCGCCAAGACAACCTATCAGGTCGGGGGGCTTTGGGGAAGTGTTCTTTTCCAATACGAGAACCATGATGAAGGTGAAGGAGATGATGATGACGCTATCCGCAGGGAGATGGCGGCCGGTGGAAGCGGGGTTGCTGACATCAGATGGCTTTCATCGTCACCTAAGTCATTGCAGGCAGGAACATCAGCCGGGCCTTTCACCATCGATTCAGGAGATCGCGGCATTGCCATAACACCGCAGAACGTCACGGCCAAGCTGGACACAGACTTCGGTTCTGCCGACATTCAGGCAAAGCGCATGTTCAATTATGTTTACTATGTTCAGAACAGTTTGAACAGGGTATTGGAAAGCGGGTATTTCTTCGATGTTGACCAAAACGATGTAAGAGACACTATGATCTTGGCCGATCATATCCTTGATGTTGTCCTTGATGACAGCCGAATACTTTTCCCAGGGGATAACGAGGACAACGGCGCTTATGACATGGACACCCAACAATCTCCCAATAATAGACTTTGGGTTGTGCGCAAGGACGGACAGATTTCTATTCTCACCCGTAACCCACGCGAGGAAGTCAACGGCTGGTGTAGGTTCCGTCTTGGAAAGACTATCTCCTGCGACGGACGTTCAGGTCATGGCTTGGCAGAGAGCATCGTCATCATGCCGCAGGAAGGCGAGAACGATTTAGAGGTCATTCAAGCCAACAGGGTATTGGACGGCGTGGAAACAAGGACGATTGAGTATTTCGACAAGGAAGATTTCAAGAACGATTTTGACCCGATAAGGTTAGATTGTTCTTTGACCTACAATAATCCAATTACGATAACGGATATTACAGATTCAATCCCTCATGTCGTTACAGCCGCTTCGCATGGTTTCTCAACAGGAAATCAGGTTCGTCTTGATAATATTGTCGGGAAACACCAGCTTAACGGGACGAAGTGGATTATCACCGTATTGACGACGGATACTTTTGAGTTGACGACGGAGGTGGTATGAGTGATTTAAAGGATAGAAAGGCTAAGCAGATAGGTTGCCACCCAGAGGAGCATGACTTTGAGGTTGTCAGGGAGGGTGATGGGGTAGTTAAGAGTAAGTGTAATCGTTGTGGGTGTGTGAGGGCGGAGGTTGTTGTTAAATGACGATATCTTGGGATTGGGAATTTACAAATAATAATCCAGAAATAAATCCTAATTTAATTACGATTACAGGGGCAACCGCTGCTAATCCTGTTGTTATTACTGCACCTAATCATGGATTGGCTAATGGAGATCATATAATAATTGCGAGTGTTTCAGGTATGACTCAGTTAAATAATAATTATTATCTTGTATCAGATAAAACAGATAATAATTTTGAATTAACAAGTGAATTGGGTGTGGATGTTGATGGTTCAGCATATACACCTTATACATCTGGTGGGACGATAAGGCAGGGAGTTAGATTAAAAGGAATTTTATATAATAATTCTACCGCTGGAGAAACAATAGGGAATTTTTCTTCTTTTGCAACGGCTTATGTTAGTGCGGCGACCGGCGGTTCTGTTTTAGGTTATAATGCAGATTTAGGGCCTATTGTCAATGGAACGGCGTCTGACTTTCTTGGTGCAGGTTCATCTCCGCAGTTTGATACGCCTATACCAGCAGGTGACAGTCTTGAATTTATTTTTGGTACATATTTCCCAACAGGAACAGTTCCAGATGATGTTTATGGTCATGTGACGATGACAATAAGTATTAGTTTAAGGGCGACTCAAGTATTAATTAATACTGTTACAAATTGTTACCAATGGCTCGTCGGCATAGGCCTCGGCGAACAATGCGAAGATTATATTTGTGATGATTTGGTGGATGCGTGTGAGGCGGCGATAGATGATAAATGCCCCTACGTCACCGGCGGCCAAGTCCGCAAGATGGTCGATAACGTCACGG
>Ga0137458_1000026_pt1 | contig 16488 bp, 36 predicted proteins | sample EasRivERMGT642_2_FD_102311 | JGI IMG/M metagenome (GOLD analysis project Ga0137458, IMG submission 102311) | Soil microbial communities from meander-bound floodplain in the East River, Colorado, USA - East River MetaG ERMGT642_2 | ecosystem: Environmental > Terrestrial > Soil > Floodplain ... | reverse complement strand
TCTCACATTGTTTAAACAATCAATCAATCAACTAGGAACACATCATGAAATCAATGAGCGGTGTAGTTGGGGTCTATCACTTCGATCAGATGGTGAATGACACCATTCGAGAGCATGGCCTGCTATGGTCCTATCGTTACTATGTGGTCAAGGGTGAATTGAAAGCTTGGGAGTTCTTTTTGTTCGCTGGGATACCCGGGGGACTCACTGAACAAGTTTGGGATTGAATGTTTAACTGGAGTATGAAAATGGAACGAATTACAGAAGGTCAATTAGTGCAGATGGTCAAGCGTATAAACACCATTACAGGTAGTTCGCAATATACCTATGAAGGGGGAAAGAGCAATGTTGGCAATTTTCACCTTGACGGTGCATATGGTGGATGGAAATTGTCACGCATCACGAATGAAGCAGGTGGATGCACTGATGTGTTTCAGAATGGGTTCATGACAAAAAGGGAATTGGCAAATATGCTTGATGCATATATTCGGGGTTTGAACTTTCACCAACAAATTGAGGGGTGAATCATGGAAACACTTTTAATTGTTGTGGGCATTTACTGGATTTACTCCATTTTGGAGAATGCCTATTATCGCCACCAAGATGCTATTCAAGAGAGACAGTATGAATTGGACCAATGGAGACGTGGCCACGGCTTCAAGCATCAATCAAGGTTTGATGATTTTGAACCAATGAACAATGTAGGGGATGAGTCATGAACACAACCTCTAAATCAAAATTGACGCATGAACAATATATCCATGCAGTGATGTTGCTCGGAGTAGGCAGGCTTGACGCCACTCATAACCCTTGCGGGGGGCTCTTCAAGCTAGCCTGACCACTACTTATAGGCCATTGGAAACCGTGGTCTATGTGGAGTAGTCGAGTAGTATTTAAACAACCTTGAAAGGGTTCAAAATGTTAACCATGGAATTGGTCTATGAAGCTAATCAGCAGTGTCGTGAGGCTATTCAGGTGGCACTGAATGGTGGCTTGATGTTCAGTTGGAATCGAGTCAAAGGAATCGCTCAGTTTGTAGAAGAGGCAATGGTATGAACCACAACAAGGGTAAAGGAAAAAGTGAAAAGTATTGGGACATTGGGACAGCCATTATCCTGGGAGTATTGTTTGCCATGTTGGCACTCGAATACTTTTCATAATCCAAATTCACTAGCAACTCACGAACATTTGAAAAGGACTGCAAAATGGATAAATTCGATCTCCCCACAGTACCATTCAGTATTCGTACTCATGAAGGGGTTGATAAGGACCTTTATGAGCAGATAGTTAAATATGGGGCGCTTTGTGCTCATAAAGGGATGGAAGCTGCAAGGGATATTGCCCTCGATCATGTTGCAAAGACCGATTCTCTTAGTCCTCAATATATAGCCAATGCTATATCTGAATTACTCAAATAATATTATATTAATATGCCTAATTCCAGTAAACAATACAGTCAGGATTATGCAAGAGCTAATCCTATCAAGATTCGGTTAGCTAGTTGCAAGCAATCCGCTAAAAAAAGAAACATATATTTTGATTTAAAAGAGCAAGATATAGTTATACCGGAAGTTTGCCCATATCTTGGAACTCCATTAACTACTATACAAGGTGAAGAGAGACAACAAACTAACTTTTCTATTGACAGAATAGATTCTACTAAAGGTTATGTTCCTGGAAATATCCAAATCATTTCAGAGCTGGCAAACAGAATGAAGCAAGATGCAACTACAGAACAGTTAGTAGCCTTTGCTAAAGGTGTACTAGCAAAACACTTGACATAGGAGTAAATAATGTACTATTTAAAAACAGGTAATGTTATATCCAAAATATCATATGAACATTTTGTAGATGCAGTACATGAGTGTATGCAATGTAAGGCTGACGGAGTAGTCTTGAATGATGGTAGTGTGGCTTACATACGACTACCCCATGACACCAGTAGTCCATCACAACTATCCCCTAGTCATCCATTCAGTGATTACGCAGGAGATACAGACGCTCAGGATAGCTTAGAAGAATGATAGGAGGAATTGATAGGAGTCTATGGAGAGGGATTATAGGAGCCTCTACAAGCTTCTGGGAGGGTAGATAGCTACCTAGGTATGCCTAGGACTGTTTAAGCCTCCTATGCACAGGAATAGAGCCTCTAGGATAGCTTTTAGGAATGAACCTATACGCAGGTATAGGACAAGAGCCATTAGACGAGCCTGAGTCGTTCTGGTGGCAGATTCACTATGTTTCGTTGGAGAATTGAAATGCTAAAACGTATCCGAAACCTGCTTACCTGGGCTTGCAGCGTTGTCGCCTGTCTGTACGCGGTCAGGTTAATCGTGGATAGAGCGGTGGAACTGGGTTTATTCTGATATACCCTGTTTTACCCTGATGTTTCGATATTGACTTCTTGGGTACACTTTTCTTTAGGGAACAAGCCTCTCGCGTATACGAAAGTATTTTTTAAATTTTAAATGTGTCTCTTCCTACACTTCTATATATGTATGTGTGCATTATATTGGTGCATTATGATAAGTCAAGAAAGAATCTGTAAGAGTTTGTAAGAAGTATAGAAAGAAAAGGAATTGGGCCCAAGAAGCCGATATCAGAACATGACGGTAAAACAGGGTATATCACAGCAATTAATCAGCAAGGAAAAAGCGATAGTTAAAATCAATTAGCTTTTTTGCAAACAGAGTCTAAACTTGCATCCATGGAACAGAACAGTTCATCAACATATAGGAATCAACACAATGAGTACACCGAAGAAATGTAGAAGCTACCCGGAGGAATGCTTTGTTATTCTGGAAGCTATGAAGAATTCTCCTAAGACCCCGTTGGTACTCCCATTCCAAACCATACAGAAGGCACGCAAGTTTCAACTGATGTTCAATTCATTTAAACGTCTAGGTATGACTGAGGAAGAAGGACTCACCAGTATGTACCCAGAGATATCTGCAATCACTGTACGACTGGTGAAAGACCCTCTCAGTTTGGTCGTAGAGCACAACAGTTACACCGACGTATCCATCAGTATTTTGAAGGCGGTAGCTCAACGTGAAGCCCAATTGAACGCAGGGGATTGAAGCGTGACCTCTATCAGAGACAAAAAGCAAAGACAGAAACTGGTTTGTCCTGAAGAGTTTATAGACATTCTGAGAACTATGGAAAAGAGTTTGCTTACCTCGTTGGAACTGATCTTCCCTTCTCCCAAAGCTGCCAAAACGTTTCGAGGTCAGTTTTATTACTGGAAGAAAATTGGAGCATTCGAGGAAAATTTATTCACTGGGGAATTCGGAAACATTGCGTCTTCAGGTATGCGTCTGGACCCTGAAACTTCTAACTTGCTAGTTACGTGTACTTTTTACAAAGGGGAAACAGAACCAGACTGAACCGGACAATTCGTAGCATCGTTTAACCAACCAAACTACCTTGAAAGGGTAACAAATCATGACTGAAGAAATCAAATCTGGCTCCGCACAAGCCTTCGTAACGCAAATGAAAGAGGATGCAGGCAAAGGGGAAACCTATACAGCATTGGTGCTGTATCTGGCGCAAACCCATGCCATTTTCATGGCAGCACGCAAAGACCCGGAAGTGCGAGAAATGATCACAACTGCAGCTGATAAACTTTTCAATAACCTTTGCGGAATCCATCACTTTGACTACAAACAAGTCTTGGCCGATGTTACAAAGCTGAGTGAAATCGCAAACGCAGAAATACGGCTGGAAGAAGAGAACCCAATTGGTGCTGCACTGGATGTAATTCTGAAACAAATGCACAGCAGCGAATCGAAGGAGCCATGATGGACGCCGCACTATTGAACATGCTGAACAACATCAACGAATCAATTGAGAAAGAACTCAAAATGACACCAACTGATTTCATCCAGCAAATGACCTCCACCAAGGGCATTAACCATACCCGTGCGGTACTCAATTCCGTGATGGTGAAGACGTTGGTCCTTGCCGAAGAAAACGATCAACAAAAAGAACGCATTGCCAAAGTCTTTGGAACTTTAATGGCGGCTCTCTTACTTGAACAACATTTGGAACAAAGCGCAATCATAGCCGACGCCGACACTCTCGCACAACTGACTTTAGACCAAGTCATTCAAGATAAGTCTGATGAATGAATTAATATTTCCCGAACATATAGATAATTCGATGCGCAAAGAACTGGTGAAATGCCAGAAGATTGCACATTGGAAATTCGAACGTGGTTTAACCGCGGAAGTGGGCAATGAGCACCTGATTGCCGGGGGTGCATTCGCAAAGGGTATGGAGGTGATGCGTCGGTACCATTACGAGGAACACACGGACCCAGAGATTACCCTCGCAAATGGCATCACCGCCCTTTATGCTCAGTACGGCAAGTTCATACCTCCATCCAATTCCTTGAAGACTGCTGATCGTATGGCTGGTGCTCTTGCCTACTATGCCGGGCGTCGCCCCTTCGCTGAGGATGAATACACGCCTGTCAAGTTGGGGGATGAGCTTGGTATCGAGGTGCAGTTCAATTACGGCATTGGGATAGCTCACCCTATCACCGGTCTTGATTTGAGCTACTGTGGCCGGTTTGACATGCTCGCCTATGACAAAAATGGTGATGTCTGGGTGATTGACGAAAAGACCACTGGAAAACTGGGGGAAGCCTGGGTGCACCAATGGAACCTTGACAGCCAAATGACCGGGTACTGCTGGGGAGCAAAGAAACTTCTCCTGGAGCACGGAATAACGGCAGAGGTGAAGGGTGCAGTCATCAACGGAATCTCCATCCTGAAGTACGACTACGACCACATTCGGTGCCCAACATTCCGGCAAGACTGGGAAATTGAACGGTGGTATGCACAAATGCTTCGGGATATTTCTGGGTGGATTACAGCGTTTAAACAACAGGACCATAACCAAGTTCTGGACCATGCATGCGCCCTATACAACAACCCATGCCAGTTCGCAAAATTGTGCAAGTCAGCAAACCCTGAACGAATCATGGATAGCTACACGGTTCGTTTCTGGGACCCAATGCGCCGAGATTAAACGAGGAATCCAAAATGAAAATTGAACAAATATGCAAGCCTGAACAATTCAATCGAATCTGGATTGAAGGCGCCCCAAACCATTTCATACGAGTCGAAACATATCGTGGTATCTGGTATCAGTGGTCTCCCACCGGATTCGACATAGTGGATAACGGCGAGGCCTGCGAACTTGAAGCCGCATATCAAGCAAAGATTTTGGAAGCCGCACATGAAAACACAAACTGAGATTGACGCAGCAAAATATCGGTTCGTCCGAGCTTGCCTTTGCGACTACGAGAACAACGCAATGGAGTACGCCATTGAAAGAGCTATCGACAATGACAAGTTGATAGATATAAATGCTCCAACTGAAGCAGAGTTCGACGCTATCATTGATGATGCGATGGAACAAAATCCACGAATGGTTCAAACCTTGAAAGGAAACTGAAATGGCACTCGAAACTGTAGATCACGTTGAACTGAAACAAGCGGACATAATAAAAACCAATGATGACAAGACCTATCTTTGCTTACAAGGTGGAGTAAACCACGCATGGTACGTTAGCGTAAATGAAAGCTGGGTTTTTGTCTCTAACCAAACCACACTGGAAGAACTCGACGCCCTGGGAGAAATGGTCGAAGGGGAACAAGAATGAAAGTCGGAAATGTCATCCCCGCTAAAGTGGTGCGTGTATGGTTTGAAAATGACGTTGATGATCGCTGCTACATGCGCGTTCATCCCCGCCTCTGGTATAAGTCTACCGAAACCGGATTCAACACAATTGATGAGGACCAAATTCCAGAATTGGAATCGGCCTTTCAAGTTCACATGCAAGCTGATTAAGTTTACGGGCCGATTCTGCATTGCGACCTTCACCGTGGAAAGACTCTGTCGCAGGGGTCACGTCTGCTGAAGTTGCGGAATCGGTCCACCAATTCCACTGAGAGTTAATTGCAAGTGTGTTTAACCAAGTTCCTTTGAAAGGGAAAAAATCATGAAATTTGAATTTGACAGAACAGAACCTGTTGTAGGTACAGCCATCTACACCAAGGATGGGCAATTGGGCTTTCTCCGGTTGGTGCCAGCAAGTGAAATCGTCCCAATCTGGTACAAGTTCACTGATGGCGGGTGGGCTGTCAGTCGCCTTGGGGGACCTCTTGAAGCATCCTATCAAGAGTTCCTGAAAGAAGAGGTTTGATCATGGCAACCATGAAAACCACTATCTACATCCATCGATATCAAGGAATCAACATGGATGCACCTTGCCTGATGGTCATGACCTATAAATCCTCTGACCCTGAAGTTATGCTCGTAGAGTCTCGTGAGATTGAAGTCGAACTACGTGATGCCAACTACATCCCGGAGCGTGTTTCGGCCTTACGTACAAAGGTGTCGAACATCTATGCAGAAGCATCCCAAGAGGCAGCAGTGATTGAAGACAAGATTCAAAAGTTGCTCTGCCTGGAAAATACCAACCCGAAAGTGGATGAACCTGTCCATGGTTACGCTTCATGGCGTGACGATGCTCCCTTCTGATCATTGAAGTTTCCGAAAGCAATGCAGGCTCTTGTAAACAACCTGCCCCCGGTCCCAAGCAAGGGTCTGCATTGTGAGTAGGTTTCATCTATCAGATTGGGAAACGAAAGATCGTTTAAACCCGATGTCCCGATGTCCCGATGCCCGTAATCGATTGGGAAGGGGGCTCCGCCCGAAGGGCACCAATTGAGGACTTGAACAATTTGAGGAATGAAAAATGAAATTTACTGACCTATTAAATTCGTGGTTTGCACAAAAGCAACTGATGCTGCAAACCGACTCCGAAACTGAACGAACCAACATTCAAACCTACCTCTATTACCTTGAAGACCGTATGGAAAAACTTCTGCAATCTGAAGCAGTAGCGATTGATGATCTCCAACAGCGTTTAAACAGAATAGAAAGGACAGTCGAATGAACATCATGACCTTTGAAGAGCTCAACGATAAAGACCTTGTGGAATTCCGTGATGACACTATTCGCAACATGGCCTTCTACCACGCAGCAGAAGGACAACAGTGGTACTTGGAAAGCGTGGACCGTGAGCACTGCCGCACTCGGTTAAACAACATCCGAGCTGAAATTGAAAAACGTGGATTGAAAGTCCACACACTGGAGATTGTTTCGTGAGCACACCCGCACTTATCCTCGGAGAATCCGGCACCGGAAAATCTCTCTCCATGCGCAATCTTGACGCATCTAAAACCCTACTTATCCAAGCAGTAGCCAAACCTGTTCCATGGGCAAAAGCTGGGGAAAAAGGATGGTCCGTGTTTAATCCAGACACCCGGACTGGTAACACCTTTATCACAGACAAAGCTACGGAAATTCTCGGTCTCATGCAAGGCACCAAACGCAAGATCATCGTTATTGATGACTTCCAATACGTCCTTGCAAATGAACTTATGCGCCGGTACAGGGAAACAGGCTACGGCAAGTTCAGTGAAGTGGGCTATAACGGTTGGAATCTTGTCACTGTGGCATCTACCTTGCCTGCTGATGTGCATGTCTACTTCATGGCCCACACGATGACTGGGGATGACGGCATCACCCGCATCAAAACTCCCGGCAAATTGCTTGACACCTACTCAGTTGAAGGCATGTTCAGTTTGGTCCTGCGCACCGTGGTTCGTGATGGGGAATACTTCTTTGCCACCAAGAATTCAGGCAGCGACACAGTCAAAGCGCCCCCCGATATGTTCGACGCTGAACTCATCCCTAATGACCTTGCAGCCGTGGACAAAGCCATTACTGACTTTGGTTGGTAGCCATGGGCAAGAACCAATGGGGGACAAAGTTTCCACTAATTATGTGGCACTACACTCGAGCGGGTGAAAACCTTTTTCATCTGAGCCAAGACGAATATTGGTGGTATCAAAAATTTGTCAATGAGGTTGAAAAATAGTGAACGACTTCGAGAAAAGCTGGATCGACAACGCCACTTTTAAAGAACTATTCGCCAAGGTACGGTTCGAACCAATTGATTCTCCATGGTTCAGGGAAGACACCGGAAAGTACCTCATGGCTCGTTACTATCGTCTCCGGTCAGAAACCCCACAAGCAGATTACGTACGCATATCAAAGGAACTCGGATGGAAATGATCTACACAATCAACTCTTCAGAACTCATTGGGCGCAAAGTCCTGTATGCAGAAAAGGACACTTGGAAGACCATTCATGAAGGGTTCGTTCAAGACCAACTACCATATGCAACCAAAATTGGTGGCACTTGGTACTTCCAAACTGAACTCAACCTCATCCATGTTTTTCCAGAACCTATCTCATCACGCAATGATTATGTCAACCCTGCACACATCGGTTAAACACAATAGCAACACTCTATGAAAGGAATCATCTCGATGCATAAATAACCTTGGACACATCAACACTTTGAAATCACAATCAATCCTCTCATTCATCAATTTATCAAGGAATTATTTCATGTCCACAACATACGACTACGACGAACAAGCAGCTGGACACGCTGACGACATTGCGAATCGAATCGACCAATCAAACGCCTACATCGGCACCTTCAAACGAGTGGAGGCCATTACAACTGGCAAAGGTACCGAAGGTATTCACTTCGAATTTGAAGCCCCAGGCGGTGGTTCTACATCCTTCGATCTCTACACCCGCAAACCCGATGACAATGGCGACATGAAGACTCTCTTCGGCCTGAACCTCGTTCAAGCTCTCATGTGTATCCTTGGTGTCCGGGGTCTGAAATCCTCTCCCGGTAAAGTTGGTGCATGGGAAGACGGTAAACGTGTTGAAGTTGATGGTGAACGTTTCACTGATCTCGAAGGCAAGAAAATCGGCGTCGTGCTCCAACGTGAGAACTACACCAAACAGGCCGGAGGCGACTCTTACCGCATGAACCTATATGCAACGTTCCACCCTGAATCTCGCCTCACCGCGAGTGAGATCAAGGAACGTAAAGTCCAGCCCGAAAAGCTGGAGCGTGTCTTGCGCGGTCTGAAGAACAAAGACTCACGCAAGGCAGCAACCGCTGAACCAGCACAGCCCCCATTGACAGCACCAGCTGGAGACTACTAAGACTCAGGATTGAAAGGGCCAGCGCGCGATAATCACGCTGATGATTGCCAGTAAGCCCTTTCACCTGTCCTGATGTATGCCGGTGCAGTCAGATACATCAACTAATTTTTTAACCGAATACGAGGGTCTTTTGTTCAGCACCTTGAAGGTAGGTTGTGAGTGGCCTATTCGTATGAAAAACTCTCAGAACACGGACGGATGGGTGAGTGGTTGAAACCGTCAGACTGTAAATCTGATCTTAAGTGCGCGTTGGTTCGAATCCAACTCTGTCCACCAATAAGGTTCCTGATGTTGGAGTCAGGGTTCCAAGGGGTTTGGTAGCTGGCCCTTCCTTATAGAAAAACTACCAACATTATTTTTAAGCTTTTGAAAGGGCTATATGAAAACTTCTCCTGAATGCACAGTCATTCTCTTTCATGAATTCACATGGCAAAGCATACCTCTTGTCGCTGTCAATCTTGAATTCACCCCCTATCAGGAAAGTGGGGAAGACTATCCACAAACCTTAGCTTCAGTAGATTGGGAATCTCTTATCCTAGCCTCTGACCCGACGGGACAAGACCTTTCCGACATCCTCGACAAGAGTGTTCTGTCCCAAATCCGTAAACAGCTTGTCCAATACTTCGATAGAGGCGCATGATGGAAAGACGCAATTACGACCACTGGAATCCCGGCAAACCTCCTGCCCTAGGTTGGTACAACGCATCGATGCACTGCAACAAGCAAACCTTTCGCTTTTGGGATGGAAAACAGTGGAGTGATTTCGCTGGAGTTAACTACTCTCTAAAGAATGTTGCGTCAATCGCTAAGACAAAGATAATTCCTCCAAATCGTATTTGCTGGCGGCATCAGCCTGAAGATTGGCCCACAAACGCAAAAACCTACTGACAAAAATGTGAAATAAAAAATTATCCTTGAAAGGGATATAAAAATGAAAATCAAAGAGCTACTGCAAAAGAAACTGAAGTTAGAAATCCCTGACAAGCACAAGATGCTTCACCACACTCACACCACTGTTCATTGCACTTACCTTGGCGCTGTATTTCAGGGCGCCCATGGTGCGTATGCATACGCTGCTGGTGTTCTGCTTCTGGTGATTCTCCTGGGGCTGTTCATTGGGGAGGAACTGTGATGTTTAAACGCTTTCGTGAAGTCTATTGGAAAAGAGATTTAATCAAGTCAGTCATCATCATCAAAATAGCGGTGATGCTTGGTCTTGCCGCCACCTATTTCCTCCCTCAAGAACACGCCTGGATGGCAGGCATGTCCGCTAACCTTCTCTGGCTCTGGAGAACATGACATGACTACAGGATGGTTACTCGTTCTCTCAATCATTGCCTGTGTTGCAGTCAACATAGGTATCTGGGTAGTACTTTATAAGGAATCAAAATGAAACCCTCGGACATAAAAAAAGTTGAAGACCTTACACAACTTCTGGCAGATAAGCAAGAGGAAGTCATGGAGGCAATGATTGCTCGTAATGGTACTGATGGTGAAGCTTATGGAGTTATCGTCAAGGATGCAGCTCGTGCAGTCGTGGTACTCCAACACTTTTGCTCTGAAGAACCCCAAGAAGTAAAAGACATTTTTGATCATGCCATCGTGTGTGTGATGATCAACTGTGTTTGCCGTTACTGCGAACTAAAAGGGGCAGTACCACCACCACCTGGGCCACTTGTTGACCCCATGTTCAAAGACCTTCTGCAAGACATTCGTATTTACATCTCCTGCACCTACGGAAGTGTGAAAATCGAAGGCGATGAGGAAGAATAATCATGGAAATATATCTTCTCTATATGCTGGGCGGTTTCATCGTGGGTTATCTGTTCGCAGTACACCTCTACGTCTTCAGTAATGTTGTAGATGATGATGAGGACGAATAACCATGTCTAAGTACCCAACAAAGAACACTCTATGCCACGCCATTCTCGAGTGTCTTAGACAAGCACCTCTCGATACATCCTTGCAAGTAGGTGAAATCGCTACTGTCATCAAGTCTGATTCAAAATCGGTTTCTCGTTCTCTTGGCCATCTTTTACGTCGAAACCTCGCCATCAAAATTCCGAAATCTGAAAGCGGATATTACCGTTACATGTTTAACCGAGATTTTGAATTTAAACCAATTCCAACCCCAGTCTCTCTTCCGGCTGTAGCCACTTCAGTTTTCAACCTAAAGGAATTGGACATTCAAATGGAAGCGAAACCAGATGACGCCCCAGCTCACTATAAGCGCCCGGAAAAAAAGAAGGCTGCACCTCGTGATGTCCGGATGAAAAAGACAGCTAATATAGCTGCTTATAACCTTCCACCTTTCATCACCATTGACGAAGCTGTAGGATGGGAACGTATCACCATGATCAACCGTCTTAAGTCCAAGTTGATTGAAGAACATCACCCAATCCTGAATATCATCATTGAAGACTACAAACGCATTTTGAGTTTAAACCAAGAAGGAGCCGACTGATGGACCATGTACTTTTCACAGATGCTGACAAAGATCGCCCGGACGTAATTTGTGACCGAAATGGGCAAGTAGTTTTGGGTCTTTGCAAAATATGTGGCAAAGGTGAATCTCAACTTGAAGAACCTTGTACACCGGAAGAGGAAGCGCATACGGTGGGGCCTGTGGCTTGGGTTGATGTGGTGGACACCCATGAAGGGCCCTACAACTTCAATGGAATCAAGCTTTTGCCAAAGGGCCACCACGACATAGGGGGGGAAGTCATGACCTAACCATATCTACCCAGTCTCACTTTTGTCCAACTCCACTCAAATTTCTCATGCTCTCATTAATTCTCAAATTCTTCTATAAATACTTTCCTAAGAAGGAACCTACCCCAGTCACGAAACGAAAATACGTTCGTAAACCCAAGCCTGAAACCCCTCCATCAACACCGGACCAACCATCATGAAAAAACTTGTCTCTGTCGTACTTGCTGTATTTTGGATTTTTATCTTTGCAGTATTCATTTCACAATGGGCACGTGCAGAGACAATTAAAGGGCGAGAAAACTCATGTGGGGGACTCGCCTACACCGCTGCAATCATTGCTCAAGTTCGAGACGGTGGAGCAGCTTGGGACGACATAAAGAAGAACCTTCTCTCCGCAGTTATGGAAGCTATGAACACACCTGACAGTTATGTCCACGATATGGATGATGTTCGAACAGTCATGACTCTGGCAGAAAGTGTTATGTCCTCAACCTCCACCCCCCGAGAGATTTACCAAAAAGTTGTCAATATGTGCATGAAAGCACAATCAAAAAACACATAGGAACATCATGTTGAAAGTCTTAGGCAGTGGCCCACAAAACGCCAGAATAGTCATCCTTGGGGATTGCCCAGGTAATGAAGAAGAAGCGGCTGGAAAACCATTCATCGGAACATCCGGGCAGGAACTTGCTCGTATGCTTCGAGAGGTTGGTTTAAACAAGGATGACTGCTACCTGACCTATGCCTGCAAATATCGCCCTCCTGGCAATAAAATCGATGACTGGTGCCACACAAAAAAGTCCATCGGTATGAGAACTGCATTCATCCCTATCGGAGGACGTTGGACACACCCTCTGGTTGACGAAAGTTTCAAGGAACTGGAAACAGAGCTTGCCGCCCTTCCCAATGTCCAAATCATCATAGGCATGGGTAATCTCGCTCTCTTCTCTCAAACCGGCGAACGGGGAGTAACCAACTGGCGCGGTAGTGAAATGCTGAATCGGCAAAAAATTCCATTCGTCCCAACACTCCACCCATCTACCATCATGCGCAACTGGGCAGCACGCCCATACGTCATACACGACCTCAAAAATCGTGTGGTTAAACGACTCGAAAACGGGTTCGAACGTCCTCATTGGAATTTCAACATAGCCCCCACAATTGTTGAAGTCCTTGACTGTTTAAACAACCTAAAGGGAGACATTGCTCTCGACGTTGAAACCCTGGGGGGACATATTGTTTGTCTTGGGGTAGCGTGGTCAGAACGTGATGCCATGTGCATACCCTTCCAAGACGCCTCGGGAGTAACTTGGGGGCACGACGAATGGAAGGAAATCATTGCAGCCGTTGACAACCTTCAAAAGAATAACCGCTGCTGGATAGTCGGGCAGAACTGGAACTACGATGCGCAATACTTCGCCGAAGACTTCAATATCCGAACAATGGCAGACTTCGATACTCTCATTGCGCAATCTGTACTCTTCCCCGGAGTTGAGCGTAGTCTTGGTTTCCTCGCGTCGATGTACTGTGACTGGTACTCCTACTGGAAAGAAGATGGCAAGGATTGGAACAAAGGCATCAAAGACTTTGCCAAAGAGTTCACCTACAACTGCCGCGACTGTTGCGCAACTTGGGAGATAGCTCAACGTCAACGAGAGTTCATCCTCCAATCTCGTTTAACCTCACAGTTCACCGAGCGCATGCAGTATTCATATCATGTGTTCGACATGATGCGCCGGGGTGTCAATCGTGACCCGAAACGAGTTAAAAAGATGAAAGAGGAAATGGAAGAAGCTATCCAAGAACGTGTCTTGGTAGTCGCTGAAGCAGCCGGTAAACCAGTCAACTTTGCCTCTCCCAAACAAGTAGCTGATCTATTTTTCAAGCAACTCGGATGTGCCCCAATTGCCAAACGTGGTCAACCCGGAAAGGTATCAACGGATGATGAGGCTCTCAAAAAACTCTCCGAAAAATACCCTGAACATGCACCACTCGCAACCGCCATTCTTGAATGCCGCTCCCTCTCCAGTCTCAAATCAAACTTCATCGAAGCCCTGTCCGACCCTGATGGCAGGTATCGTTCTAGTTGGATGGCTACAGGAACAGAGACTTTTCGTCTTACCTCTTCTGGTAATGCATTTCATCGTGGGGGGCCCCTCCAAAATATTACAGATGGAAAGCACACACACTCTGGACGCAAACTCCCGAACCTGCGTTCAACTATTGTTCCCGACCCCGGCTACACCCTCTTCAACTGTGACCTCGAACGAGCAGACCTCCAGGTAGTCGTTTGGGAAGCCGATGATGTGGACATGAAACAAAAGTTGAGGGAGCATGTTGATGTTCATACTGAAAATGCAAAGGACGTGTTCAACATCACAACCCCAACAGAGCAACAGCGCCATTTCGGCAAGACCTTTGTTCACTTGACCAACTACGGCGGTTCTGCGCGCACTTGTGCCATCAAGGTAGGGTGTACGGTCCACCAAGCCGATTTAATGCAGCGTAGGTGGTTTGAGGTGCATCCTGGCATCCTTGACTGGCACCGCAGAACCCTCGCATACCTCAACGGAACCCGGACCATCAAAAACCGCTTTGGATACCGTCGAATCTACTTTGATAGAGTAGATGGCCTGTTACCTGAAGCTCTCGCATGGCTACCTCAATCCACTGTATCCTTGCTGATCTCTTTACAGCAAATGGCAATCGAAGCTGACCCTCGTATCCAAATGCTCATGCAAGGTCACGACTCCATCGTCGGCCAATACCGAACTGAACTGGAAGAGGATGTACTAAAAACTATGAAAGCTGCATCCATGATAGCCATTCCCTATGACGACCCACTGTTCATCCCTCTCGAACTTGCAACTTCAACTGACTCTTGGGGCATGGTGGAAAAGAGGGCTTGGTAATGGCAAGCTGGCTTGATGATTTTGTTCAACATACCAGTTATGGAGAGACGCCTGAAAAGATCATGTGGTGGATTGGTGTCGCCACCATCGCCGGGGCCCTTCAGCGCAAAGTATGGATTGAAGAGGATGGATTCCAATGGACCCCCAATTTTTATCTCCTGATCGTTGGTCGTCCTGGCACCATCCGTAAATCAACTTCGATTGGGCGCGGACTCCAGATTCTCAAACGAGTGCCCGACATCAACTTCGGACCCCAAATCGTGACATGGCAACAACTCATCACTCACATGGCCAATGCGAAACGAACAGTTCAAATTGGCTGCACTCCATTCGAGATGTCCTCTGTCACCATTGGTTTGAGTGAGTTCGGAAGCTTGTTCGACCCTTCGAACCGTGAACTCATTGACAACCTCACCGACATCTGGGACTCGAAACTTGAAACAGTCCGCAAGGAAACAAAGACCATGGGAGATGATGAAATCGTCAATCCGTGGTTAAACATCCTGGCCTGTACAACCCCTGACTGGATTGCCGCCAACTTTAGCTCCAGCATGGTAGGTACCGGATTCGCGTCCCGTCCAGTCTTCCTATACGCAGACCGCCCACTAATCGATATCGCCTACCCAAGCAGAAACCGAACAATCGACAATTCCAAAACCCGCATGGAAGACAATCTCGCTGCTCGTTTAACTGAGATGTCTCATTATTGTGGTGCTTACCAACTCACAGAAGCAGCCTACGCATGGGGAGATGACTGGTACAAGCGCATGCGGGTAATCCAACGCACCCTGAACGATACCCAAGCCGGATTCTCCGAACGCAAGCAAACCCATTTGCACAAAACTGCGATGGTCATCAGCGCATCAAAGGGGAAGTTTCCAATAATCGACGTTGAAGAATTGATAGAAGCAGACTATCGCATCCAACAATTGGAAGAGGACACAAAGAAGATTTTCGGTTTCATCGGTCAAACCAAGACCTCAACCACATCCCGCGAAATCATCGAGACAATCATCCGTGCTGGAAAGATGCCTAAATCCCGCCTATACCGGGAGTACTTCTTCCGAACTATGTCTTTCAAGGAATTTGAGGAATCTTTGGCTAGTACTGTAGCCACTGGGGCAATTGAACTTGTCGGTTCCTTCGAGAACCTTATCGTTCAACTAAAAGAAAGAGGTTAAAGCAATCCAGCCTCTTTCTTCAGTCCATATAGTGTCCTGCCCATCTTGTTCTGAAAATGCGGATAGTCAGGATGCCGGTCCCAATTTCCCCCCCACTCTAACCCAACGGACTCACCTAATGTACCCACCTTCAACCATAATTCCTTGTCAGCTCCACGAACCGACCATACGCATTTTCCGTTCCGCAAAGGCACTACGTCAAAAGCGAAATGCCAGTTATGCCATGAATCGCCAGCTTTCGCATAAGTCACGATCTGGCCGGGGAGCACTCTTCCTTGTGCGTAAAGGCGAGTTTGTACTTCAAAGTCCCGGTAAGTGGAGGTAATCAGAATGTCAATCTCAGCCTCATCACACAACTTAACAAGTTTTTCCGCTTGTTCTTTTACAACCGGGTGAAGATCAGTGGTTAAACGAGACTTAATCATAAATGGATTTTATATGTCATTGAGAAATATTGGGTTTGGTGCTGCTTTAATAGCAGGAATCTATTGGCAATGGGGAGATGCCCAAGGACTCACAGCAGGTATTGTCCTATGGTTCATCCTATTGTTCACCTTGCCCAAATAACGGAT
>Ga0137458_1000024_pt1 | contig 16688 bp, 15 predicted proteins | sample EasRivERMGT642_2_FD_102311 | JGI IMG/M metagenome (GOLD analysis project Ga0137458, IMG submission 102311) | Soil microbial communities from meander-bound floodplain in the East River, Colorado, USA - East River MetaG ERMGT642_2 | ecosystem: Environmental > Terrestrial > Soil > Floodplain ... | reverse complement strand
TCAAAGCCATTCTGCGACGGCAAAACCGCGCAAAGTCGGCTCAGAGCAGTGGTCAGGCGGGGCAAATCCTGACGTTTGGCGATCTGACGATGAATACGGCTACCCGTGAGGTCAATCGCAGAGAACAACCCATCAAGCTAACTACAACCGAATATAATTTGCTCCATCTATTCATGGATCATCCTCGTCAGGTTCTTGACCGCCAGACTATTCTCAACCGCGTCTGGGGCTATGACTTCTTAGGAGAAACAAATATTATTGAAGTTTATGTACGTTACCTGCGAGAGAAAATTGAAGACTCACCGAGTTCCCCCCGCTTAATCGTAACAGTACGTGGGGTAGGTTATATCCTCAAAGGATAGCATTTCGCAGAGCTGTAATCGATGCTTGAAGAGGTGTCACTTTGCGTTATATGATATGAATGGAAGAACATAGTAGTTGGCAAGGAGAGTTTGATCGCCATGTCTGAGTCAAATGCCACCCACTCCAGCGAGCAGTCAGGAATAGTATCACGCAAACCCATAAGCTCCTCTGACTCTCCCTTGCCTAAGGAGAGCCCTCACCTGACTCTGCCTTCACCCATTGAAGAGTCCCACGCTTCGATTAACCATGTGCATGAACCAAAGAGCAGCCAAGCTCCCCGCTGGCTCCGACCATTCTTTAGCTTGCGGGTACAACTCACCTCAATTTACTCTCTACTATTGCTTCTGATGGTAGGGATAAGCATTCTGCTGACACAATATCAAACATCTCTTCTGTCGATGCTATTTGTTGTGGTTGTGGTTGCGGGCACTGCACTGACATGGGTTGTTACGACGGTTTTATTACGCCCGCTCTGGCGTGTGACAGATGCCGCTCAGGCCATCGCAATTGGCGATCTTGAGCAACGCGGACGGCTACCACTGCGTCTGCCCCCACAGGATGAGATTGATCGTCTAGCTGGTAGTCTTAATGAAATGGCAACCAAGCTTGAATACGCACAAGGAATGCAGCGTGCCTCAGAGGAACGGTTTAGGCGTTTCTTCTCCGACGCATCTCACCAATTACGTACACCGCTCACATCTATTTGCGGCTTCACCGAACTATTGATTCATGGAGCAAAAGATGATATAGAAATGTCAAAGCACATTTTAATGCGTATGAAACATGAAAATGAACGAATGACTCATCTCGTTAATGATCTCTTGACGATTGCACGCTTGGATGACCAACATCCGCTCAAGCTGAAATATGTCGATCTGATTGAACTTGCCGTTGAGAGTATTGAGCAAACCCGTGCACATGCCAATGATGACCGTCAGATTTTGTTCGATATTGGCACTAATGCACGTCTGGGACTCCAGGCAGACCGAGAACGTCTTAAGCAATTGCTATTCATTCTGCTTGATAATGCTCTCAAGCATGGCTGTTCGGCTTCCGAGGGAAAGATTGTATTAAAGATTGATAAGCAGAACACACGGGTAATCATTCTTATTAAAGATAATGGGGAAGGTATTGCGCCAGAAGATCTCGGACACATTTTTGATGCTTTTTACCGTGGACGCCATCATACGTTGACTACGCCGTCGGCGGGTGCTGGTCTCGGCTTAACTATTGCCTCTACTATTGTTCGTGCCCATAAAGGGATAATAAGTGTTTGTAGTTCAGCAGAACATGGGACAGAATTTAAAGTGACGCTGCCTAGTGCTGACTAATTCTCTGCCTGAGGCAAGATCGCAGTCCTTGTTGGATCAAAGACTTTGAGCCTTACAGTGAATTAAGTAGTAAAATAAGGATAGATAGAACAATCTCAACATTCTCTCTCTAAAGGATAGTTATTGCTATGTGGACTTCAACATTACATCTGGAGCCAAAACGCGTTCTGTTAACCAAGTTGCTTGGTTTATGCTACCCTGATATCTATTATTCGTCTTTCTCGCCATTGCAGCTACAAAATCTCCCACGGCAACCCCTGCCCTCTGCAAGTTGGGTACGGGTCCGCAATCGTTTAGCAGGTATTTGTGGTAGCGATCTGCATCTTATTTTTGCAGATGCCGATCTGCGTATTGCTCCCGCAGCTCTTCCTGGGCATCAACATCTCTACCCCGGGCACGAGGTCGTGGGCGAAGTCATTGAAATAGGTGATGATGTGCAATATTTGCGCGTTGGAGATCGTGTTGTCTTGCAAAGTGCACCTAACTGCCTATCCGCAGGTATCTATCCTCCCTGTCGTTCTTGTGTGACGGGCAATTATAATCTCTGTGAGCAGGGAAAGCTGCCGGGTCCACAGCCCATAGGTGGTGGCTGGAGTGAGGAGATGCTTCTGCATGAACAACAACTTTTCCGGCTTCCCGACGAACTCAGCGATGAGCAGGGAGTTTTGCTCGAACCAACGGCAGTGGCATTGCATGCCGTTCTTCGTCATCTGCCCCAGCCTGGTGAGCATGTCCTGATTATTGGAGCTGGAACGATTGGCTTGCTCACTCTCCAGGTGATAGGTGCCCTTGCGCCATGGGCGAAAGTGAGTATGCTGGCTCGCTATGCTCTCCAGAGAGAGCAAGCCAGACGCATGGGCGCAAGCTCTCTTATCAATCCAAATGATAGCTATGCTGAAATACAACAGATTACCGGAGCACAGTTATATCAAGGTATATTTGGTAATCGGCTGCTGCTGGGTGGCTATGATGTGATTTATGATACGGTAGGACATCACAATACTCTGCACCATGTGCTACGTTGGGCACGCGCCCAAGCAACAATTGTGCTAGTAGGTGTGAGTCTGCATATGATGCATATCGACCTGACACCTCTCTGGTATCAGCAAATCAATCTGCTCGGTACAACCTCTCATGGCATGGAAACCTGGCCTTTGCAGACGAAGCAGCTCTGTTCCACCTTTGGCATCGTAGCAGAACTGATGGTGCAAGATCGTATCCATCCAGAAAAACTGATTACACATCGTTTTGCTTTGAGTAACTACAAAGACGCCTTGATTACAGCTACGCATAAAGCACGCAATCACGCAATTAAAGTTGTCTTTGACTATTCTCTCCAGTCTCCCTCGATAGTACCCAATAGTCAAGCGGGATGGCGTACACCTCTCCCACTACTCACAAGTGCAGAATTCCTCAAGAATCCCCAAAAGCTCTTCCATGCTATCCCGTATGAGCATGCCAAAGATGCCTTGCGTCAATTGCGCCAATCGCTAAAGCGGCAAGGGGGGCTTAGCTCTACTACAAGCCACTCGCAGCCTTCCTCTGGAAAAGGTCAACCTGACAGCGAAGCAGTTCAAACTCTCCAGGTATTTGATATCTGTGACGAAGATACTTCACCAGCCATTGCAATTGTTGTTCCTACAAAGCAAGATCAAGCGCCTATCACTGTAATAGAAACTATACCTGATATTACAGAATGCGATCAAAATCCTGTGGATATCATAGATGGTCAGGAGTTTGTAGATCGAGATACATCTGATCACACAGCAGAGATAATGGCTTCTGTAGAGGAAGAACAAGATTATTCAATAGCAGAAATGTCTCCAGCACTCACTATGCACGATGAAGATATGACTCCCAAGGCTGAAATACCTCTAGTGCCTATCGAGCCGGTCACTTCTCCAGAGGATCTCGGGCCCGCTGTCGAAATGACTCAAGTTACTCCTGTCGAGAATGGATCGCTTACTGATAATAAGTCGGAAAGTCTGATAGAGGCGCAAGAGGCGGATGGATTGGCTGCTGATAATGGGTCAGCCAGTCTAGAGCAGGAGAATGGATTGGCTACTGATAACGGGTCAACAAGTCTAGAGCAGGTGGAAGATGTGAATGGGTTACAAGATGCTACTAATGTATTGACTTTTCCAGAAGTAGATGATACGCCTGTGCGCGTACGCTCCAAGCGGGGGAAGCGGAAGCGCAAGACGAAGCCATTTTAGAATTAGTATGCTACTAGCAAGGCATGATTCAAATGAGCTTAACACGTGCTTGTATTATGAAAAGGGGTGTCAAGCAGGACCGTCCCTATTTGAAGCATGCCTATAAGGAATATATGCTTGACATCAACAATTTCAAAGCAATAGCTTGCCTGATTAAAATCGCTATCAAATGACAAGAAGTACTTTATTCCCTGCTTTCTCATAAGCAAGAAACTCGTTACATCCGTAAGACTCCATTGTTTATCAGGGTATGTTGGAAGACTTTGGCGAGCTAGCTCCTCAGTAGGTTCATCTACAAACAAGACTGTATATTCATGCTTATTGTGGAGTACCTCAACTACTCGAATCGCTGATTGAATTCTCTGGAACTGATCTCTGACCTTACTTGTGTTTAGGATGCGTGCATGTACTTCACTGACAATATAGTTAGATACAAAGGGACGATATCCGTTTTCTCTGAGGAGTCGAAAATATCGAACTGCTTCACTATGGTGAGATTCTCTCTCACTTACGAGTGCAACAATGGATGAAGTATCTATAAACACAGCCTTCCGGCCCCACTTCTTATTTCGAGGCATTCAAATCTACATTCTACTCGTCATCTGAAGAAATTGGTTCGTGGATCATACCAGCCAATTCCATAAATTTCGTTCCCTTTAGGGGTTGGTTCAGAATTGATTGCATGGAGCGCCTAGTCTCCGCATCAGGGCGCACTAGGGAAAACTTTACCCCTGTATTAATTTTTCCCTGCGCTATCCCAGCCGCATACAAACAAGAGTACGAGTTTACCCCATTTGAGACTGCATGTATAGATTTTTTGTTCTCAAGAGGTTTATACCCCTCAAAAGAATTGATATTCTCAAAGTGATCCGAAGACTCTTTTGGGGCAGGGCTATGAAAATTGCCTTGTACGTGTGAATGCATATTTTACTCCTCCTTGGCTTCGGCAGCTGCTCTTCTTTCTGCCTCTTCTTCTGCTCTTTCTGCTGATAGTTGAACGTAATATTGAAATCGCAAAGCATTAATGAATTGTGCCATGGATAAACGAGATACCGCAAAGCGAAACAGCGTTTTTGCTGGAATTGACTCGTACTTGTCAAGCTCCTCCATCGAGGTGACATCTGGCGGTAGTACAACTCCCACGGTTATGAAGAAGTCGTCGGCTATGCCTGACTGCGCTAAGAAAGCGTTGATGTGTGGCATCGGCAATTCATCTGTATCCTCAAGGACGACTGTTCTCATATCGATTGAGAGTTGTGGGTTATCGATCATCGTGTGACTGCCTTTCTCTGTGTAAGCAAAAGGACTTGCATGTCGATGCTATTCCTCATCCTCATCATCATCTGCTGCTTCCAGAGCTTTTGTCTGAATATCATATTGATTTTGCAAAACATCAATGAATTGCTTCATGGATAAGCGAGATAGACCAAACCGAAATAAAGCTTTTGCTGGAATTACTTCAAACTTACCAAAATCCTCTACGGATGTGATTTCTGGTGGTCGTGCAACTCCCACGGTTACAAAGAAATCATCTATGCCTGATTGGACAAATATAGCATTGGCGTGTGGTATCGACAATTCGTTTGTATCATCGGGAAAGGTAACTCTAATTCCCTTGGGTCTGTGTGTATTATCTGTCATCGATTTACTTCCATCCTAACTTATAAATTTATGCCTCTTTCCCTACATGCTGCGTGATGTCTGTCTAGAGGATATCTTGTTAATAACAGTATATATGAAGATGAACCAAACAGCAAGGGGAGTGGACAAGATATTGCATAATCGCATCTATACTTATGACCCCAAGCAAGCTATAATGCTCGTACAACACAATCTATTTTGATGAGAGCACGGGACGAGTGCTTGTATGCAACATATTTCTATTAGTCAGCGGGTCCTTCACTTCCTCGGAGCTTTCTGGCTACTCCTCATCAATGACGGTAATGAAATTGCTGTTACTTGTCAGGACTGCGGCGGAACAGATATTAATGATATCTGTCCCACCTGCCGAGGTACTGGTAGCATCTAGCTCTTGTAGTTAGTTTCTATCACGGCTGTAGCGGTCTCACCACCGCTACAGTCTGTTGTGAGGCATTATACCATTTGCAAAACCATGGTGTCTATACAAATTGACTCTATGCGTAGGATTGGGGCAAGTCTTCTCTCTACCCCCACGGACGCGATAAAATGACTCTGCTGGCGAAATTGGTCAGCATGTCAGAATAAGAAAACTGGAGGTTTCGGAAGGATGAGCGTGTTGTCCCACCTCACGGACGCGATAAATCGGGTCCCTACATTTCAGGCAATGAATTGCCCGATAAATATGATATTATTATGTTTCCCAAGCCAAGCACGAGGAGATCGCCTTCCTGAGATGGGGAGCACGCTCTTCACCAAATGCCATAGCAGGCATGAGATGCACCAAGGATATACATGTATTGCGTAAAAAAAAGGCAATTCATTGCGATTCAAGTAGGGGCCCGATTTATCGCGCCCGCTGGGGAAGGGCATGTTCCCATGCTGTTATCCGGACAAAACTGGCCAGCAGAGTCATTCATTGCGCCCGCCACACCTCTGGGATGAATTCGTCTTGCCACAATCCTACCCGCACCAAAGAGTACCAAGAAGAAATGCAGGCATTTACTGCATTCCTCAAAGCAATATTCTTTTATGGAGGACATCCTTCTTGAGACTATCGCATTTAGAGTAGATAGAGAATTCTGTGTGATTAGTAGATGTGGTAGACTAGAGCTATGGAGGTGATGATGGCACAGCTAAGACAAAATATCGTTTCGCTGCTAAAACAACGCCGACCTCGTGGTATCAAAATCTGGCATCTGATACTGCTGATGCTCCTCATTGACGTAAGCATACTGGGACAGGACTTCTGGCAAAACTTTGCAAAAAATACGACGCAGGCAGTCTCTCATCCTACAGCGGGAATTGCTATAGAGTCGCATAAGATTAAGCAAGCGAATAAGAGCCAGTCCCTCAGTATGGATATGAAATACAAGCAACTGGCTAGTCTGTATGTCGATCACATGAGCTTGGATGATAAACTGGGTCAATTGATTGTCGGCCAGTTTACTGCATCTGCATACTCACCCGATCTGGATACAATGATTAACCAGCAGCATATTGGTGGTGTCATCCTATTTGCAAACCAGATTCAGACCATGCAGCAGATACAGGATGATACAGCCAAAATGCAATCACGAGCCAAGTTACCGCTATTGATTGGTACTGATCAAGAAGGATTGACCGTCAATCGTCTGGCTAACATCTACGGGTCAGATAGCTTAACAGCACAGGCCATGCAACAATCAGGCAATCCAAATGTTGCTAACGACGAAGGAAAAAAAATTGCCCAACGTCTGCTGAAGCTTGGCATTAACGTCAATTTTGCCCCCGATATAGATGTGGGGATACCGGGTGGCTATATTGATAAGGATCTGCGCGATTTTGGTCATACCCCTGGCGACGTGATTAAGTATGCAGGGGCTTATGTACAAGGTTTGCAGAGTGCAGGTGCAATTGGCTGTTTTAAACATTTTCCCGGTCTTGGCGATGTTGCGCATGATCTCGATCCACATAGCCTCTTACCCACTGTAAATGCAGATAAAGACCATATCTATAATGTTGGTCTAGCACCCTTCAAGCATTTCATTCAATCTACTAATCCACAGGAGCAGCCAGACATGATTATGGCTACGGATGTGCTCATGCCTGCCATTGATCCCAACTTTCCGGCTGAACTCTCCCATACATTCATCACCGACATCTTGCGTACACAGTTTGGCTATACTGGTGTCGTTACCAGTGACTCACTGCACATGCAAGGTGTCGCAATCAATGGGCAACACCTCAGCATTGGTGATGCTGCTGTACAAGCCATACGGGCAGGCGTTGATATCGCGCTGAATGTGACTGGATCTTCTGAGGTCGAACAGGTAATTGATGCATTTAAGATAGCACTACAAGAGGGCACAGTATCGCAAGCACGCATAGACGAAGCGGTGACACGGATTATTATGCTGAAGATAGTTCATCATCTGATGCCAGCGGTTATGCCGGTATAATACTCAGTACTCAGATACTCCTTTCGGAACTGCCGCTCAAGCTAAGCGCCTCACCTCAAAGGTGATAAGCACGAGTGTATCTCTTCATCAGCTTGAGGGCAGCCTTCAGTATGATATCCTACTACAAATGATGGGAGCTGGATGGTCGTACACGCATCATGTCAGGGCGCTTTGGGTATGTCGCCTATAGTAGTGGGAGCTGGATGGTCGTACGCGCTCGTATAGGTATTGTATGCGGCGAGCCGCTGGGGGTGCCTGCACAATTGCTGCCAGCAGGAAAGTACTGGATAACGATGTTACTGTTGACGTCAGCATTATAGGTAAACGACTCACCCACCTGATTCGGTAGAACTACCTGACACTTGGCAGGTGGTGTCTGGCCATTCAAGGTATATGTCACAGCAAATGTCTCAGGCTGCGCGTCTTTAATGAAGACCTGTACTTGCGGTATAAATGATGGGATTGGGACGATTATACCCCCCTCTGATACAGGGATCGGTCGCGAGTCCTTGCGGTCGCCTGTACAATCCTTCTTGTCAGCAGGATAAAGATGGATTGTGACCGGACTGTTAACGTCAGCAGAGAAGCTAATCGACTGGCCTTGTGCAACTACCTGACAGGGGGAGGTTGCTGACTTACCATTCTCAATCCGATCTACAGTAACAGCCCCAGCCTCCGAGGCTGTTACTGTGACCGTTGCGGTGCTAGCAGCATAGGCCGTTATAGAGAGGGAAGCAGTTACAAGAACGAACAGAAGTAGAACCATAGACAATCTTAGTTTTTTCATGTATTTTCCTTTTGCTTCTGTTTCCTAGAATGCGCGTCCGCGATGAGTAGCGCCTCTCAGTCACATGACTGGTTGACCTGCTCTTGCATCCTGATTTTTTCGCTTATCGCGCTTCTCCAGAAACAACATCCTTCTGGGAGAGGGTTTATGGGCTTAACATCGTCAAGCGGTAATCTCCCAGTAGTACAGTAATATGTTTTATCTGCAGTCTGCATATCTCGCGAGTGTGGCTTCTCCTATTCATGTCGCGACAGAGGGCCATGTCTTAAATTATGAGCGTATAAAAGTCTTAATGCAAGGGGGAAAGAGGGACAAAATTGCAAGAGTCAATCTTTAGATTTGCTGGCAACATGATAGCCACAAGAAGTATTGCTCGTTTTTTTCAAGAAGAAGTTGAAGAACCTCGCTGTAACCGCTCGATAATCTCTTTCAAACGTCGTGTTTCAGTCACATGCTGATTATGCAGATCCCTAATCTCCTGTTCCATATCTATTTGCATCTGCTCCATACGATCTTTCATATGAAGGATCGCCTCTACTCCAGCTAGGTTCACACCGAGATCACGCATGAGACTGCGAATTTGAACCACGCGGTCGATATCGTGATCGGAGTAGAGGCGCGGGCTATGGGGACTATTTCCCTTGCGGGCAGGTGCAATGAGCCCCAGGCGCTCATAATGACGCAGAGTTTGCTCATGGACCTCAGCTTTTTGAGCGGCTACGCTAATGATATACCACGCGCCATCCCTCTTCTCAGACATGATCATAGCTCCTCAAGAACGAGCCTCAACACCCCGGCTACGAGCCAATTGCTCGAATAGTGCTCGCTCTTCATTGGAGAGATGCATAGGCAGAACAACCTTGATGCGTGCATAGAGGTTACCACTGCTCTCTCCTGCACGCAAGTGAGGCATCCCTTTGCCAGCCAAGCGGAACAAACGATCGTTCTGAGTCTCTAAAGGGATTGTCAGCAGTAGCTTGCGCCCATCGGGTGTTGGCACCGCGACTTCACCCCCAAGCATAGCCTTGACCAGTTCAACATGGACATCGACATAGAGATCATCGCCCTTGCGCTCAAAGAGGGGATCCAGCTTTACACTAATGACCAGGAAGAGGTCTCCACGTGGGCCACCACCGAGACCTGGCTGACCTTCACCTGGCACCCGAATTCTAGAACCGTTATCAACGCCCGCCGGAATTTTCACCTGGATGCGCTTGTTTCGTGGAACCATCCCCTGCCCGCCACAGTTGGAGCAGGCACGGCCTGCAACTTCAGTAGTTCCTTGACAGATTGCACACACTTCCGTCGACTGAATACTAAAGGTGCGTGAGCCCCCAGCGTATGCCTCCTGCAAAGTTATCTCGACAGGCTGCTCAATATTATCACCAGTACGCTTGCGTATATCCTGGCGCATGCCGCTACGCATTCCCGGCATTCCCGCAGTACTATTACCACTGCGTCCAAAGAGGGTCTCAAAGAAGTCAGAGAAGCCAGTTTGCCCTGTGGGGTCAAATTCATAGGACGAACTGTGTCCACCATTGTGCTGGTAGGAACGGCGCGTGCTACTAGGGCTTGGACCGAACTGCTCCTGCCAATTGGGACCAAGTGTATCATATTTTTGGCGCTTCTCAGCATCTGAGAGCACCTCGTAGGCTTCATTAATCTCTTTGAACTTCTCTTCAGCCTTCTTATCGCTAGGATTAACGTCAGGATGATATTTACGCGCTAGCTTGCGAAAAGCTTTCTTGATCTCGTCTGTGTTTGCTCCGCGTGCAACGCCGAGTATCTTGTAATAGTCTTTATAATCCATTACCCGACTCACTTTTAATAATTTGGGAGTCAGTTATTTCCGACACTGACTTTGACACGAGCTGGCCGCAGAGTTTCTTCACCCAGGGTATAGCCTTTGCGTAGCTCTTCGAGAATCGTTCCTTCCGGCTTATCGCTATTCTCGACCGCCTCAACGGCTTCATGTATATATGGATTGAAAACCTCACCAATAGTGGAAACTGGATTCAGGCCCTCAGCTCGCAATACCTCCCCCATCTGCCATTGTAGCATACGGAGTATCTGCTGTAGTTCCTGCTTGTCCATTGTTTCTTGATAGACGAGGGCTCGTTCCACATTATCCATTACTTCCAGGATTTGCTTAAAAAGCGCTTTCTTTTGCTGTTGGACGCGCTCTGTGATGAGTCGATCTTGACGCTTACGTATATTATCAATATCTGCCCGTTCACGCATATATTTGCTGTGGATCAGGGCAAGTTGAGCCTCCAATTCGGCAATGCGTGCCCCAGGTGAGGACTGTGATTGGGGAGATGCCTGTTGTGCCTGAGCGGACGCTGGCTGTTCTCCGTTATTTACAAGATATTCTGCATTTGCCGCCTGCGTATTTGTAGTCTCCTGTTGATTTGTTGCCTGCTGTTCTGCAGGTATCTCTTGAGGATCTTGCATAACAATACTCAAATCTCCTTGTCCATTGTTTGCTAATGTAATACATAGAGCATTTTACAGCTCTTGAATTTGTAGAATTGCATGGTAAAATGTCTGAGCAGAAACCAACACGCATTACCATGCGTTGCAGGGCAGGTGTGCACGCAACTAAAGTATAAAATTTGAGTCGCCTGTTGTCAAGGTTTCTGGCAAGGGGGATGACAAGATGGAGAAAAACGAACTCGTTGAGTGGGAATCAGCCTATCGAAAGATTAGTGATGTACTGAACAATGCAAGAAATGCAGTATGGCGAGCAGTAAACGCTGAGATGCTGATTGCCTATTGGGAAATAGGCAAGGTTATTGTAGAAGAGGAGCAACAAGGAAAAGAAAGAGCGCAGTACGGAGAAAGGCTGCTGGAAAATCTTTCGCAGGGTTTGGGCAGGGAGTTTGGGAAGGGGTTTGATCTCACAAACCTTCGGCGTATGAGAGCATTGTACCTTGCCTATCCAATTGGGGACGCACTGAGTCTCGAATTATCCTGGACGCATTACCGCTTCTTGTTACGAGTTGAAAGGCCGGAGGCCCGCGCTTTTTACCAGAAAGAAGCTATAAGTTCTCGATGGTCAACGAGAGAGCGGGACCGACAAATTAGCTCGTTACTTTTTGAACGATTAGCGCTTAGTCGAGATAAAGAAGGAGTAAAAGCTTGGAGATCTCAGATCTCCTCAACTTCCTCCTCACTCGCCTCAGCCCAGCGGGCACCACGCTCTAGCATAATGGGACCTAGCAGTTCTTGCTGGCGCACATCGATGCGATCCCACTTCCATAGTTCTAGTACAGCGATAAAGGTGACAACGATGATGATACGTGAGTGCTCATTTTGCAGGATTTGCGAGAGTAAAATGGAGGGGCATGCTTGGAGATGACTGATAATTTCGGCAATGCGCTCACTAACACGTACACGGGCAACTGGCACCAGTCCGTCGCCATTCGCTTTGTCTCGCGCCTGAAGTTCGAGCAGACGTTGAAAGGCATGGGCAAGAGAGCTTAGCTCAAGGCCAGTAAGCGTTGGAGGCGTCCAGGTCAGTTGAGCCTCAATGCCAGCCAGCAGACCAGAGCGACCATGTGTCTGCAATCCCGCCTCCTCACGTTGACGCAACGCCTGAGCAATCTCTTTCGCTAATTTGTATTCTACCAGATGACGTTGCAACTCTTCTGCCATCGTAATGGCACTCTCACCTGTGCCGTTCTCCATCTCTTTGGGCACATGAGGAAGTAGATACTGTGATTTAATAAATAGCAGGCGTGCGGCAATAGAGACGAATGAAGCCATATTAGCTAGCGGGAGCAGCTCGGAGCGCCACTGTTGCAAATAAGCCAGATATTGGTCAGTGACGGCTAGCAACGAAATGGTAGTAATCTCCATTTGTCGTTTCTCGATCAAGTGCAGTAGCAGATCAAGGGGTCCCTCAAAGACAGAGAGATGGACCACGTAACGATCCTGCAGACCTGGTTGTTCCGCTTGCTCTTCTATCTCAACGAAGTCTGGCATAGACTAAGATACCTCATCAACCAAATGCAGTTCAGCGGCGGGACCAGTGGATTGGTGATGCGTGCGAATATAGAGGACAGCTTGTTCCGATAGCCCAGCGGCCATAGCCAACTCTGCCCCCACCTCAGCATGCCACCAAGCATAGCTGAGTTCACGACGCCAACAAGGCAACTGCTGCATATCGCAAAATTGAGGCTCAACCGTCAGTTTCGTCAACAGAGCTGGAGTCAATAGTTTGCCAATTACAATCACTGGTCGTGTCCAGAATGGCACACGGCCCTGTGCCTTACCAACATCATGCAAGAGTGCAGCAGCAAGCATATCCTGCTCCACACAGCCACGAGCCTGCAAACCTCGGCAAACGCGTAAACTATGCCGCTGATCCGCAACTGACATCTGGCGAAAAAGTGGCAGGGCTGAAGCAGGCAACCACAACTCCACCTCGGCATATTCCTGGCATGTCAGAGGACTCGCAAAACCAAGTTGTTGGTAGACTTGCTGCAAGCGATAGGTTATGAGCCCTCGCCATGTATTGATATGCATTATTGTGAATCTACCCACTTAAACGAGATAGATCATGGCCAGACGGTTAATCGGGTAGCCAGTCACCAGAGAAATGAGAGCTAATGTACCCAACCAGATATAGAACGTCAGGCGAAACAGTGGAAAGTCAGCTACACCGGATAATCTAGCAATGAAAGGTAAAAAGAAAAATAGCGCTAGAATAATAAATGGCCCATAGATTGCTGACCGCGCAAATTGCACCGCCTGCTTACTTGGAAGCAGAGTATAGAGGATTTGATAGCCATCGAGCGGATAGAGCGGTATTAAGTTCAGCAGAGTAAGACCAAGATTGACAGAGGCAAAGACAAGTACCCACTGCCGGAGCAGATGAGCGAAAAAGCTGCTATCCAGGATCGGATTGAGTAAACGGAAGAGCACAGCGACCAGCAAGCCGATCATCAGACTAAATAGCGGACCAGCACAAGCGACCAGCAAAACGCCAGTATCGGCAGGAACACGCATCTTCCAAGGGTCCGGCTTGACAGGCTTGCCCCAGCCCAAACCTGCTGGCGGAACAGAGAGAGCTACAATGGGCAGAGGTTGAAAGGCCAGGATCAAGCACATCACCATCCCCACGGGGTCCAGGTGAGCACGCAGGTTGAGAGTCCGGCGTCCTTCCAAGCGTGGAGTCTGATCTCCTAGCCAGGAAGCCACCTGTGCATGCGCCCATTCGTGAAGCGCAATGGCTAGCAAAAAGGATATGACGATCATAAGGGCCAACAGAACATTTATCATGGCACTCTCACTCAATTCTTCAAGCTATAAAGATCAATAGCCGTCCTTTTGGATTACTGCAAGCCCCTAGCTTTAGCTATGGGGCCCCTGACAACCTTTGTAGGTAGAACATGTGTGTTTAATGTGTAGTTCTCACTATTATACCGTTTTTCGAAAGGGCTTGCAAAGGTTAAACCTTCGTAGAGCTGGTGAGCTGGTGAGCTGGTGCCGACCTATTGACAAGCATGCTATACTGTATGGATGTAGTATATTGACAACGTAAGAGCGCTTTTATCCAATCAAATGCTACATCACATACTAGACACAAGATCTTAGTTAGGAGGGATAGAGGAACATCAGGCAGTAGAGATTATTATGAACACATCAGCACTCTTCGAGAACCAGTTTCTGGCTACCAAATTCTACGTGCCCGTTGCACAGGGGACCATCATCTTGCGTCCTCGCCTGACTGCTTTGCTTGCTGAGAGTTTCAGGTATCCTCTTACCCTCATCTCGGCTCCCGCAGGCTTCGGTAAGACCACCTTACTCTCTGCCTGGGTACAATCCTATCCAGCGGGTAAATCGCTGGTGGCTTGGGTATCTCTGGACCAGGAGGACAACGAGCCGCGACTCTTCTGGGCCTATGTCCTCTCTGCACTCAACAAACAACAGCCCAAACACTTTACCTCACTGCTGATGCAGCTACAGTCGCCGCAAGGGCAATCCCTCAAGCATATTTTGACAGGACTCATCAATCTTCTGGTAGAGAGTTGGGAACACTTTGTACTAATCCTGGACGACTATCAGGTAATCACCGATCAGCAAGTGCATAGCAGCTTCTCCTATCTGGTCGAACATCTACCGCCTCAATTGTCTATTATCCTGGCTACACGCGCTGATCCTCCTCTGCCTCTCTCGCAATTGCGTGCCCGCCAGCAGATATTGGAAGTGCGCACCGACCAGTTACGCTGTACTGCAGAGGAGACCAGAGTATTCTTCCATGAGGTGATGGATATCCAGTTGCCTGATGAGACAATTCAGCAGGTGACAAATCGCACCGAAGGCTGGCTTGTGGGCTTGCAGTTGCTGGGGCTTTCGCTATCAGAGCAGACCAATTCTGATGTGCTACTGGATATTAGTGGGGATCAGCGGTATATCCTGGACTATTTGACTGAAATTGTGCTGCGACAGCAGCCACCGGAGATACAAAACTTTCTGCTCTCGACCTGTATTCTGGAGCGGCTCACGGGCTCACTTTGCGATGCAGTCATGGAGCAGACGGGTAGCTTGTTGCTGCTGCAACGGATCGAGCAGGCCAATTTATTTGTGGTATCTCTCGATAACAAGCGCGAATGGTATCGCTATCATGCCCTTTTTGCCGAAGCCTTGCGCTATCGGCTTGAGCAAGCATATGGAGATCTGGTACTCACTTTGCACCATCGTGCAAGCCTGTGGTATGCTCAGCACAACCAGAGCACTCAGGCTATTGTCCATGCATTTTATGCTCGGCAGTGGCAGTGGGCTGCTGATCTGATCGAGCAGAAGAGCCTCCCATTGATGGCACTTACCTGGGGAGCAAGCGAACATCAGCTAGTTGTGCTCCGACAGTGGCTTGAACAGTTGCCTGCAGAGGTCATGACTTCCCGACCCCGTCTCTGTCTGGCCTGTGTTCACTTGCTATGGACCGTTGCTCCATACACTATGCTGGATGCTTGGTTCAATGCCGCTGAAACAGGTCTGACCGCTACTCTCACAAGGCTAAGGCCTGAAGGTAGCACACCCACAACGCTTGACCTCCAGGCTTGGCAGGAACAGAAGGATCTACTCGGAGAGGTGATCACTTGGCGTGCCTACCAACAGAGCTTTTATGAGCATGGAGAAATTGCACTTATTCTCTGCCAACAGGCACTCTCGCATCTATCACCACAAAATGCAATAGGTCGTGCATTGGTTGCTCTACCCCAGCTTATGTCCTATTATACTTCTGTTGCCAACGATGCCGTAGCCTCTGTCGAAAATGGGCTCCAAGGTAGCTTGCTAGCTCAGGCAGCAGGGCACACCACTTTGGCGATCATTCTCATGGGTATTACTGCCAAGCATATGATTGGGGCAGGGCGCTTGCATGAAGCACAGCAATTAACCCAACAAGCTATGCAACTGGGTGAGAAACCAGGAGGGCTCATCTTGCCTGATGTGGGCTGGCCAGCAGCGTTTCAAGCGGAGATTCTGCGCGAGTGGAACCAACTAGATGCAGCACTCTCTTTGGCACAAGAGGCCCTTGCACGGTGCCAACAGACGGCATCACTAGGCTTGCTCATTTATGTCATTACTGGCTACACGGTGCTGTTGCGCATCTCTCTGTCGTGTGGTGATCTGGAGACAGCACGCTTTGCTCTTCAGCAGGTTGAGCGTGTTAGCATGACCATGAGCCAGCCGATCGCTCTGCATTTCTATTCTCTCTACACCACAGTTGATCAGGTCAGGTTGTGGCTGGCCTGTGGGGAACTAGATCATGCCATACGCTGGGCTGAGCAACCAGATCCGAGAGAGTGGCATGGCACACCCTTTACAGGCGAGCGCGAAGAGGTGGCCCGTGTCCGTGTCTTGCTAGCCAAGAAGCAGCCAAGGCTTGCGCTGAAGCAACTGG
>Ga0137458_1000022_pt1 | contig 17114 bp, 26 predicted proteins | sample EasRivERMGT642_2_FD_102311 | JGI IMG/M metagenome (GOLD analysis project Ga0137458, IMG submission 102311) | Soil microbial communities from meander-bound floodplain in the East River, Colorado, USA - East River MetaG ERMGT642_2 | ecosystem: Environmental > Terrestrial > Soil > Floodplain ... | reverse complement strand
CGGCGTCGATCTGGTAGTCCTTCGAACCTCCGAAGGGTGGGCCCAGGTGCAGGGCGCGGACGGCGGCCCGTCGCACTGGATCGAACTCGAGCGACTGTGCGAGGAGGCGCGTCTGGCGTGAGCCTCTCCCACCGCTATGCGCGCGCCCTGTTCGATGGTGACTTCGCGTGGTTCAAGGGTCGGCGGATGCGCGTCGCTCTGCTGTCCCGACTGTTTTCGGAAACGGTGGCTCTCGATGGCCGTCGCCGTGAGGAAGATCGCCAGGCAGGTCGGGCGGCAAGCCGTCCCGAACCAGGACACGCGCAACGACAAGGCATCAAGCTCACGCCCGCCGGAACCGATAGAGGGGGCATGAACAACTACCCGCCAATGCCCTCCGAGCACCAAGCCGGCGCGCCGTGGAACCTGGGCAACGACGACGATGAGGTTCCGCTGACCGAGGCCCAGCGCCGCAAGGCGGCGCGCGAGGACATCGCGGCCGAAGTCGACCTCCGGCTCGACGACGAGAAGCGCGTCCCCGCGGTCGCCGACATCCTGCGACGGCACGGCCTGCCCGCCGACCGCGCCGCGTGCGACGACATGCTCAACGACCTCGACGGCCAGTCCTTCGACCGGTGGAACGAGAGGCGGCACCAGTGAGCGCCTCGCCCTTGACCACCTACAAGGAGCTGCCGGTCTACGTCGACCCCGACGGCTACTTCCGATCGCAGGTCGGTGACCTGCCGGTAGCGTCTTCGTCGTTGAAGGAACTGCAAGAGAAGATCGACGCTGAGCGACTGCGTCTCGCGAAGATCGCCGCGCGCGAAGCCAAGAAGGGGCGTGAACCGTTCCGCATCCGGCTCTTCGACGACTCGCGGGGAATCGTGGACGGGGAAGCGATCTACCTTGGGCTCCTTCGCAAGAGCAAGGCCTACGACGCGGGGCACGTTGTCGAGTTCGCAGGAGAGCGGCACTCGTTCGACCTGGCCCGGTTTCGCGTGGTGCGCAGCGGCGTGACGCACGAGGACCTGTCCGCGCTCGTCGCCGCGAGAGCCGAGGCGCAAAGAGCGAACGCGAACTACTCCGAGATGCGAAGTCGGATGTTGGTTGTCGACACGGCTCGCCGGTGCGCTTCGCTCAACTACGGTCCCTCGGTACCCTTGCGTGTCCTGGAAGATCCCGAACAACGCACGATGCTCGAAGAGGCGGCGCGCGACGCATTGAGCAGGGACGCAGCGCTTCCGATGCGCGCAGCGCCGGCGGAGTCTGGACGATGAGCCCGAACAAGCCGATGCGTGGCGATCGCCTGATGGACTTCGCCGAGCGCGTCCTGAAGATCCTCGAACAGGAAGGACCCGACCAGCACGAGCGCATGACGGCGATTCAGACTGCGGCGATCGAGGGCGACCTCGCGACCGACTACCCGGACGCGGACAGCGACAAGGACCCCTGGATCGTGCTGCCGGAGGAGGAGGAAGCCGGCGAGGAAGTCGGCGGGTGACCGAGGTCCGCAGGATCGATCTCCGCAAGCCGCTGCCTTGCCCGTGGTGCATTCACCGTGGCGTTGCGTCCGATCCGAAGACCTATCGCGCGGTGTGGCGTCCTCGACGCTTCCTGGTGGAATGCGCCTGCGGAGCGCGTGGGCCATACCAAGAAGACGAGTCGAGCGCCGTCGCCTTGTGGAACCGCGTCGTCGCCGACGCAGGCCTCGGCGCAGAAGATGGCGGCGCCGAGCCCCCTCCTCTGAGCGCGTCGTCGGGAAGGATCGAGCTGCACGGTCGGCTGGGCCTGCGGTTGCGAAGAGACGATCGAGCCTGTCTTCTCCGGCGGTCGCTACGTCTGGCACAAGCACGTTCCGCAATGAGGTTCGAAGTTCTCTCCGATCCGGCTACTCGCCGTCGGACCATGTACCTGCACAGCCCGGACGGCGTCCTGGCGATCCAGCTGCGCGGCAAGTGGAAGAACGAGGAGGCAGCGCGCGCCGAGCTGCTGCGGGCGTGGCGGGAGAGGGAAGGGCGGAAGTACCGAGCCTGGTCCGATGCGCTCATCGCGCAGCGCGCGGCCGTCTTCGACCTGGCGGTCGAGAAGGTCCGACGACAGCGCGGATGAGGGGCACGGGTCCCGCGCCGACGGACCGCCCCGCGGCTACGCGGGGCCCGTGCGCTAGCCGCTGATCAGTCCTTGATCGGCTGGCCGAACTGCGCCCAGCCGAGGATCAGGAACAGCAGGAAGAACAGCAGCGACATGCCGCCGAGCTTCCAGTTCGCCCGGATCTCTGGCCAGCTCCACACGCCGTTGAGGAGCGCGAGCAGCAACAGGATCCAGAACAGGAGCGAGAGCGTCATGGCTCGCGTTCCTCAGCGCTTGGCCGGGCTTGGCGGCGGAGGGATGTCCTCTTCCTCGCCGATCTCGGCGACGAAGGACACGGCGTCCAGGTCCGGCGTGATCTCCCACGCGAACGGAACGACGACCGGCTTGCGCTCGGCGCCGACACGGCCGTCGGGCGCCACGGTGCCCGTCACCAGCCACGGGCCCGTGCCCGGCGTCTGCTCGGTGATGGTCGGCGTAACCATGACCGTGAATCCCGTCGGGTCGCGCGGGTCGATCTCGACCCTGCCGAAGCCCTCGGGAGCGTTGTCGACAACGATCTCGACCGGGCCTTCGAGGGGGACCTCGACGCCTCGGCGGTTGCGGCCCATCGGGGGGATCTTGAAGGTGCGTCGCTTCGACTCTTTGCTGGTGATTGAAATCATCGGTGGGGTTCCTGGCGGGTTTTCTTCGGGTCCGACCACGACGTCGAAGGTGACGGCGTCGTCGCTGCGCATGGCCTCGAGCAGCGCGCGGCGATCCGCGCTCGTCTCGAGAATCATGCCGTCCTTGTACTGCACTCGCGTGCGCTTACGGTGACGGCCATCGTCGCCGTGCTCGTGGTCTCGCCGAATGTCCTCTAGCGACATCATCCGCCTGACGGGCAACGTCACGTCGTCACACTCGATCCACGATTCAACACGGCGAACGCGGTGCATTAGCCCTGATCGTAGGACAGAATCGGCGTGCACGCCTCCACTGTTTCCGCGCGCACTGCTCACGCCGACTTCACGCAACCTCAACTAGCGCCGGTCTGCTTCGTTACACCTTCGCGGCCGCGAGAAAAACCTTCAAGGCTGCGGCGGCTTCGGCTCCGGCTTCATCAACGGCGCGTCAGGGCCAAGCGCCTTCTTCGCCTGCGCCATGGCGCCCGTTTCTTCAGCAGACGCCATATCGATTAGTTGCCTGGCCGCGGTCTCCGCCACCCCCTTCGCGCCCGATCGTTCCGCCACCAGCGCGACAAGCGCCGCCTTGAGGATGCGGTTCTCGGTGTTCGCTGCGGTCAGCGTCGAGTTCGTCAAGTGGTGGATCTGCCCGAGCTTCGCCGTGCTTGTGGCGTCCGCGACGGCCGCCTGCGCCTTCGCTTCCATGACTTGCTTGGTGATCTCGATCTTGGTGTCGACGATCGCCGTTTTCAGTTCAGTGACGAGCATTCTCATCGCGCCGATGATGAGCACGACGCCCCCGGTGATTGCGCCGATGATCCCGACCCAATCGATGGCTTGAGCTAGAAGCATGGGACGGGATTCTACTACAGCGTGTGCCGGTACACCGGCCGCGGGTAGCATCCCCCGGGATGCTGAACCGTCCGACTCACGTCATGCTGTCGACGAGCGCGGCCGCTCTCGTCGCGATTCTCATGGCCTGCGGCCCAGGCTGCGCCGGTGCGAAGACGCGCGACAACGTGCTGCTGCCGGCGATCTCGCGCATGTGGCCCGCCGTGCGCGAGTCGGCATCGTCCGGCGGGGGATCGACCGAACTTCTTACCGGCGTCGACGCGGCCATCCGCGCCGGCGACGGCGCCGTCCTTGCCCGCGACGCGGACCGTGTCGCCGGGCATGCGCTGGAGAACATCCGCCGGCGCGAGCTCGACGGCGCAATCGGCCCGAACGTGGCGAAGCTGCTGCGCGAGGAAGTCGCGCAGTTCGTCTCGGCCGCGAAGACCATGGGCGGTGCACGATGAACCTGCTCGACGACCTGCGGGCCTCGATCGAGGAGGCGTTGCGAGAGACCGGCGGCAGCATGGCGAAGAGCGGGCTCGAGGTCGCCCGCTACGCCGCGGCGCGCACCTTCGACCTGGCGCGCGCGGTGGCCGGAAACGAGCCGGGAATCGACGAGGCCCGGCGCGCGGCGGTCAACTCGACCGTGGCGTTCGCGGCTGTTTCCGCCACGACGCAAGCCGACCAGCTCGACGCCAGGCTGCGCGGGATCGTCGAGATGGGCCTGCGCGTGGGCGCCGGCGCGCTCGCGGCCGCGCTCGGCGTTCCGCCCGTTGCCTGAACGGTTGCCATTTGTGGCAACCTCGCGGCGGTCGGGGTAGGCTTCTGAGCATGGCACCAAAGCCGAAGAAGACCCGCGGTCGTTTCGTCGCGCAGCGCGAATCGAAGCGCGAACCGTTCACCACGGCCGACGGCGAGAAGCTGTCGGAGACGCAGCGCGTCGTGCTCCTGGCCCTGCCAGCCTCCAAGCGCGACCTCTACTCGTCTGCCGTCGCGGCGCTGATCCGCCGCGGGCTCGCGCGCGAGGTCACGAACCACGACGGCATCGCTGTCGTCGAGCGGACGCCGGCCGGGGACCTGGTCGTGCAGGAGTCGGCGACGTGAACTGGCGCGAGGATCTACTGGCGGACGTGACCTCCGTCCTCGTCGGCGTGGCCGAGCGAACGGTCACCGTGCACGATGGCTGCGCGGCCGTGATGAAGATGGTCGACGAAGCAGTGAAGCCGCTCGTCGCTCTGCGCGACGAGCGGCGCGCGCGCTTCGCCGAGGTTGCGATGCGCCGACTCCTCAACGCCTACAGCCCGGGCACGCTTGAGAAGGGGTCGAAGACCATGGAGTTCGTCCGCCGAACGTCGTTCCTCGTCGCCGACGAGATGGTCGACGAGATGAGCAAGCCGAAGCATCCGCCGGCAACGCCGTGGGACAAGGGACGGTGACGCAGGAAGCGCTCGAGGCTGCCGACCTTGCCCGCGCCCTCGAGGCCGTGCTTCTGTTCCACGCCGGCGGGCCGTGGGACGAGGCGAGGGTCCAGCGGTGGAGGACGCTCACCGGATCCGAGGAAGCAACGACGAAGACGATGTGCGACGCGGTGCGCAAGGCTTTGGCGAACTACGAAGTACTCCGCGACGTGCGTCGGCGATCGGTCCGCGGCGGCGACGGCGGAAGGGGCCGCCTCCTGTGAAAGCCTCCGAACTACGCGGCTGCGACGGCTGCGGTGAACCGATCGCGCCGGTCTTCTATCGCATCTCGGTCGAGCAGCACGTCGTCGAGCACGACAAGGCCCAGCAGCACCTGCGTACGCGCGGCGGGCTCGGCATGATGTTCCCCGGCGCGCAGGGCCTCGCCGACGTCTTCGCCGGCGACCCGGACATCACGCAGGCCATGGGCCCGGCGATCGTCGTCCTGCTCTGCAATCAGTGCGCGTTCTTCAAGCCGAACGGGTTCGGCCGCGCGCTCGGAACCCGCATGGAGAAGCAAGGCAAGGAGGCAGAAGAGAAGCGCGCGGCCGACAAGGCGAAGGGCAGCAGGTCGTGATGACGTTCCCCATGTTCTACCTGCGCTGCCGGTGCGGCTCGTTCGACTACTTCGTCGTGTACAGGAACCCGTCGCGCCACCGCAACGACATGAGACTTGGCAACAGAATGGAGGACGTCTTCTTGACGCCGTCTCGAGCGGTCGCGCTCCAGGTCGCGGCCGCCGTCCGCAACGCTGACTCCGACCCCCGTGTCGACTGCATCGATTCGATCACGCTGGTGGAGTGCGACTACACACCGCCGACGAAGGCGACGTTCGTGACCCTGCGCGAAGAGATCGTCGTGCCGCGGGCCGATGCGCCGATGGCCGAGGTTCGATTCGCGCCGCGGCCAGAACCGCCGGTCGCCGTCAAGATCAAGGCGCGGCGCGCGAGGCGGACGTGACCAAGCGCCGCATCGTGGTCGAGATGCTGCTGCTCCTGGTGGAGCACGGCGACACGCGGTGGCGCTACTGGCGATCGGTGTGCGGGGCGCTGCTCGACGAGATGGGGCGACGGCCTCGGCCCAGGAGACAGGCGTGATCGCTCACCCGTGCCCGTGGTGCCGGCAGCCTGCGGAGGCCGTCCGCCGTACACCGCTGATGACGCGCGTCGTGTGCATCGGATGCGGCGCGGTAGGCCCTGGGTGCGTGGACGCGACCAGGGCGACCGCAGAATGGAACCGCGTGGCGACCGGCGCGACCGCAGAACCGGCCGCGCCGGCGACGGCAGAGGCCCCGGTGGCCGACCAGGACCACATCGGCAGGATCCGGAGCGCGCTCCGCGAGCTGAACGTCGCGGCCCATCGTCGACAACTGGACGCCGACCCGACGACCCTTTCTAGGATCCGCTGCGCCCTTGAGGCGTCCGACGCGCTCGAAGCGAGCACCCGCCAACGGCGCCGCCGCGACGGCGACGGAGGCATGTCGTGGTGAGCCAGAGCGCGCGCGACGCGTGGATTGCCCTGGGCCGCGCCGAGGGCATCCGCTGGGCTGCCGAGACGATCCGCTCCTGCGCCGCGGAAACTGGCAAGATGGCGCCGCCCGGGGATCCCGTGCGAGACGTGTCGGTCGAGGTCCTGAGCGGCGCCGCCGTCTCGCTGATGCGCGCCGCCAGCAAGGCAACGCCGGACGTCACGGCGTCCCCGGTGATCGCTGCCCTTGACCCGGCGCCGGCGCCAGCGCCGTCGGAGGGCACGGGCCCGCGCGCCGTGCTCGAGGCCGCGGAGGGCGCGGCCCGGCGCATCTGCGACGACCTGGCGGCGAAGATGCCCAACGGTTGGCTGTTCGGGCTCCTGCTGTTCAGCGAGGACCAGGACAGGCCCGGTGCGACCTGGCTGTCGAACTGCACCCGCGCGAGCATGGTGCGGGCCATGCGCGACCTGCTGGCGCGGTGGGCGATGGACGAGCCGACGGTGTAGGGCGGCGACGATGTCACGGGAGCGGGCCAGGTCCTGGCTTGCCGGCCTGCCGCGTGGCCTGCGCGCGTTCCCGGGCTTTGGCGGCCCTGGCAAGGTATGCCAGGGCCCTGCGCTTCAAGGCACGCTGCGCCGCACCTTCCACGCGGTTGCGGCGCTTCAAGTCCTTGCGCTTCAAGGTATACAGGTCGCGGAGGAGGCGAACCGCTGCTTTTCCAACAGGGTCGGCGGCGCCCTGCCCAGCGAACAGCAGCATTGCCTCCCGCCAAGGCGTCTCCCATTTCAAGGAGGCGCTGCCCTGGGTGACGAGGACGGAGACCGTGGCCGTGCCGCGGTCGAAAAGGATGGAGACCGAGACCGGTCCGAACGGCTGAGTGCTGCGTAGAGCATCGGTGAGGCTCATGGGGGATTGCCTCTGGCTGTTTACCTTCAACGGTACATCATCCGCACCCATCTGGGCCCCGGATCGCTTGGCGTTACTTGGGTTCGTCCGTGCCCGTGCAGAACCGAAGCGAACGCAAACCATTGCCAGCAAAGGACTAGAGGCGACTTTACTTGCAATCTTTGATTCTCGGGCAGTTTCCAAATCGCCAGGGCCGGGACGCTGGGAAGTCGACTCCTATATCCCCTCTATAATCATTTTTTAGAGAGAGAGAGAGTAGTGATAGTAAGAAGGGCGCATTCTGAAAGCACTTACGTTCCCTTTGGTATTGCACGGCTAGCGTAGGCAAGTGGCTGCGCGCCAGGCGCCCCTGGGCAGGCCCAGGAACGCGCCGCGCCGGGGACGACTCAGAGCCGCACCGGATCCGACGCGGTGCGCACGGCGGGCTGCAGGCGCGCCTGCGCGCCACGGGAGGCGGTGGCGGGCGCGTCCGCGCGCCGGATTTCCCACATGACGGTCACGCAGCGGCGTTAACCCTTCTTGGGCCTCGCGTGCGCCAGCCGTGACCCGCGGTGGCAGCAGGCACGGCTGGCGCACGCCCCGCGGTGGATCCGCGCGCACCACGTCGCTACCGTGGCGCCCCATGGCAACCCCCGCTCCTCAGAAGAAAGGCCGCTTCTCCGTGGCCAAGCTCTCCGCCCCCGCCCCCGAACCGCAGGAGCTGCCCCCGGGAACCTTCACCTTCGAGAACCCCGACCTCCCGGGCCAGGCCGAAGACGTCGAGATCCTTCTCGACGGCCGCGTGGTGCGAACGCTGCCCGTGCAGCTCGACAAGAAAGGCAGGGGCGACTTCACGCTGCCGCCTGATCTGCGACCCGATGGCCGGCGCTTGACCTTCCGCCATCCGACAGGCAACGACTTCGACGCGACCAACGAACTGCGCTCGATGCGCGAAGCGCAAGAGCCGGGCACCGGCACTCCGGCGAGCGGTCAGCCGCACACCGGCGCTCCGGGCAGCGGCCGCTGAGCGATCGCGTGCGCCGACCGGCTTCCCGAACCGGCGTCCGCGCCGCGCGCGCGGCTAGGCCGGTCGTCATGCGCAACCCCGCAACGCTCCGGGCGCACCCGAGCAACGCCCGCCGGCACCCCGACGCGCAGATCGCCAAACTGGCAGCGTCGATCGACCGCTTCGGGTTCACGGCCCCCGTCCTCGTCGATCGCCGTGGGCGCATCCTCGCGGGCCACGCCCGCGTGCTCGCCGCGCGCCGCGCCGGGCTCAAGGAGGTCCCCACGCTCGAGCTGGACCTCCGCGACGGCGACGCGCGCGCCTACCTCCTCGCCGACAACCGCATCGCGGCCGACGCCACCTGGGACCATGACCTCCTGCGTGTCGAGATCGAAGCGCTCCGCGACCTCGAAGCCGGCGCCGACCTGGTCGGCGCCGCCGGCTTCGACCCCGGCGAACTCGACGCGTTCCTGCACCGCACCGCACTGCCGGCGATCGACGGCCCCTCGATCGCCGAGACGAATGGCCACGGCCCCGACCTCGAGCCGCTGAGCTCTGAACCGGACCCCCTCGACGCCGAGGTCGTCGTCGATCGGCCGACCACGCGCCGCGGCGACCTCTGGGCCCTGGGCAGGCACCGCGTCCTCTGCGGTGACTGCACCGGCGCAGAGACCGTGCACGCTCTCCTGGGCGACGGCGCGCCGACCCTGATCCTCACCGATCCGCCCTACTGCTCCGGGTCGTTCCAGGAATCGCTGCGCGCCGTGGGCTCGATCGGCACCAAGCGAACCAACGCCGGCAAGAACCGGCGCGCCGACAGCAAGGCGAAGCAGGTCGTCCCCGTGGTGGCGAACGACGCGCTGAGCACGCGGGGCTACCAGGCCCTGCTCTCCAGGGCCATCGAGCTCGCGCCCTCGGTCGGGTTCCTGTACGTGTTCACCGACTGGAAGATGTGGCTCGCGCTCTTCGACGTCGTCGAGCGCACCGGCTTCGGCGTCCGCTCGATGATCGTCTGGGACAAGGGGTCGGCGGGCATGGGCATGGGATGGCGAGCGCAGCACGAGCTGGTCATGTGGGGCGCGCGCTCCCGCGCGAAGTTCGACGGGCACAAGGCGGCAGGCAACGTGCTGCGCCAGTCACGCCAGAAGAACGAGTGGCACTACACGCAGAAGCCTGTCGAGATCCTGCGCACCATGCTGGTCGTCGCCGACTTCGCACCGACGGTCTATGACCCGTTCCTCGGCAGCGGCTCGACGCTGATCGCGTGCGAGGCCGAAGGGCGCACGGGCTTCGGCATGGAACTCGATCCGAAGTTCGTCGACGCGGCCGTGCTGCGTTGGCAAGCGCAGACGGGCCTCGAGGCGACGCTCGCCACGGAAGGCAGCGCCGATCGCGGCCGCACGTTCGCTGCGTTGCGCGACGCTCGCAAGGAGTGAGGTTGCCAGAAGTGGCAACCTTCGGTTAGCGTGCGTGGCGTGACGGCCACATCTCCAAAAATGAGAAAGCCTCGTGGCGGCAGCAAGAGCCGGCTGCCGCCCGGAGGCAAGAAGGGCCCGAACCGGAAGCTCTTCACCGAATCGGATTGGGCGACGGTCAAGGCGCAGTTGGCCGCAGGCGTCGCGTACGACCGCATCGCGCACATGCTCAACATCTCGGTGGAGAGGTTCCGCGACACGTTCTGGGATCTGCTCAAGGACGCGAAGCAAGTCGGCGGCAAGAAGCCTCTCCTCTTCACCGAGGAGAAGCGCGAGTTCGTTCGCCTCGCCGCGGCGATGGGCCGCACGCCGGCGCAGGTCGCGGAGTACTTCGGGCTCGCTGAGGAGACGGTGCGGATGCACTTCTCGCATGAGTGGCGCACCGCGGCGACCGACATGGTGGTGCGCGTCGGGACGGCCCTCTACCGCAAGGCGATGAGCGACACGCCGGGCGCCGTCGACGCTGGCAAGTTCATCATGTCGCGCCGCGGAGGTGCCGCGTGGGCCGACAAGCCGATGGAACTGAACGTCGGGATCAAGGTCGGTGCCGATGTGGACTTGTCGACGATGGACGACGCGAAGCTCGAGGCGCTGCGCGATCTCGCCGAGCAAGCGGTGCTCGCTGCGAAGGCAGACGAGAGCGAGGCGGCGGTGCCGAGGATCACCGTCGACGAACCGAAACCAGAGAGCGCAGATGTCGAAGGCGAAGTGGGAGTCGTTCACGGACGAGGATCGCCGCAGGATGAAAGTCTTGGCGGGGAACCCGACGCGCCTGCTGGCAGCGTGTGAGACCGAGCAGTGCGGGCGTTCGTTCTTCGCCTTTGTTCGCCACGCGTGGCACGTCGTCGAGCCGACGCGGCCGTTCCTCGACGGGTGGGCCATCCGCTTGCTCACGCGCAAGGTGCAGGATCTGACGGAAGGCAAGCTGACGCGCGCAGTGTTCAACGTGCCGCCGGGCAGCGCGAAGCCGGTCGCCGAAGACGAGCCTGTGTGGACGACTCGTGGGCTTGTCCCGCTGCGCGATGTCTTGGTGGGCGACATGGTGTTGACGCACCGCGGCCGCTTCCGCCGAGTCGAGGCGGTGCATCAGCAAGGCCGCCTGCCCACGGTCAAGGTCAAGACGTGGCATGGTCGATCGGTACGAGCCGCCAAGGACCATCCCTTCCTGACCACGCGCGGATGGGTGCCCGCGGGAGAACTTCGGCCGAACGTGGACGTGGTGGCCGCAACTCCGGTCAGAGAGAAGGACGACTCTCTGAGCAACAGCGTCTCGCCAGAGGAGGCTCGATTCCTTGGCTACCTGATCGGCGACGGCTCTGTGATCTACAGTGCCAAGACGTTCACCAACAGCGAGGAAGAGGTGCTTGCGGATTTTGAGCGCTGCGCTCATGCGCTGGGCTTTGGGACTCGGCGCAATGCAAAGCACCGCAAGGACGCAACTCGAATACATCTGTCAGCGGACCACACCAGCAGGCTTCGCGACTACCTGCGGTGGAGAAACCTTGACGGCAAGAGCAGCTACGCGAAGCGCATCCCTCTTGCATTGATGGCCGCCTCAAGAGAGGCGGTGGCCAACTACCTAGGTGCGCACTGGACGTGCGATGGGTGGGTAGCGATCCGCCACACAGGCAAGAAGACAACCCACATCGCTTCGTTGTGTACGGTGTCCGAGGACCTGGCGAAGGACGTCCAGTGCCTGATGCTTCGTCTGGGGATCCACACTCGACTCCGTGCCAAGACAGTGAACCTCAAGACGAAGCGGCAAGGTGATCGCTACACGGCGTATTACGTTCAAGCTTCTGACCAGGACGCCGTCGCACGGATCGCCGCGCTCCCTGGACTGTGCACGAGAAAACGCATGCCGGCGACTCGGCGGCAGTTCGACCTCGTCAACTGGCCGGACGAAGTGACGGCGGTGGAGGAGGGCGGCGAGGCGATCTGCCGTTGCTTGACGGTGGAGGAAGACCAGAGCTTCGTGGCCGGGGGCCTGGCGGTGCACAACAGCCTCCTGCTGAACGTCTTCCTGCCGGCGTGGGAGTGGGGCCCGAACCGGCGGCCGGGAATGCGCTTCGTCTGCGCGAGCTATCACCCTGACTTGGCGGTACGCGACAACCGCAAGTGCCGCAACCTCATCACGAGCGACTGGTACCGCGCTCGGTGGGGCGATCGCTTCCGGCTGACCAGTGACCAGAACGAGAAGCGCCGCTTCGACAACGACGCAACAGGCTTCAAGGTCGGGACGAGCGTTGGCGGGCTCGGCACCGGCGAGCGCGGGCACTACTTCCTGATCGACGACCCGCACAACCCGAAGGTCGTCGAGAGCGACATCGTGCGCGAGGAGACGGTGAAGTGGGGAACGGAGATCGTGCCGACGCGCCTCGTCGACATGACGACGAGCGTCATCGCCTGCATCGCGCAGCGCACGCATCACAAGGACCTCTGCGCGTACTACCTCGACCTTGGTTGGCCTTCGATCTGCCTGCCGATGGAGTTCGAGTTCGACCATCCGTACCGCTGCCCCGATGACCCGCGCACGCAGGACGGCGAGATTTTCAACCCGGACCTCTACCCGCGCCCCGTCCTCGACAAGCTGAAAGAGACGCTCGCTTCGCAGGGCGGAGACTACGCCGCGTCGGCGCAGTTGCAGCAGCGCCCAATCCCGCGCGGCGGCGGCATGTTCAAGCGTCAGTGGCTGCCGATCACCGACGACGTGCCGCCCAAGGGCATCGTGTGGGTGAGAGGATGGGACCTCGCCGGCAGCACCAAGAAGAAGAGTCCGTGGACCGTCGGCGTCAAGATGGGCAAGGAGCGCAGCGGCAAGCTCTGGATCAAGGACGTTGTGCGTGAGCGCCTCGAGCCTGAAGGCATGTACGGGCTCATCAAGACGGTTGCCAAGCAAGACGGGCACCGGTGCACGCAGGACCTGCCGCAGGACCCTGGGCAGGCAGGCAAGGCGCAAGTGCGGTCGATGGCTGCTCTTCTCGCCGGCTACGACTGCCGGTTCTCGACGGAGAGCGGCAGCAAGTGGACGCGCGCCATTCCTCTCGCGGCGCAAGCCGGCGCCGGCAACGTCGTTCTCTGCCGCGGCCCGTGGAACGACCAGTTCATCGCAGAGTTGACGATGGCGCGCCAGGGCGGAGGCGGCGGGCTGTTCACCGACCAACTCGATGCTTCCTCGCGTGCTCACGCACGGCTACTGTCCGCTCCTGTAGAGGACGTCGGCACTGTGCCGGCTGAACTCTACTAGCGCAGCAGTGCCTCCATTCGCAGGTCTTTCGGGCATCGGAGTGTTCCCCGGCAAGACCGTCGCCGTCACGAAGCCGGTGGGAGAGTCGGGCGCGCCGATCGTCGGCGGCTACCTGGTGAGTGGCGAGAAGGACTCGCGCCTGCAGGGCAGGAACCGCTACATCACCTACGCCGACACGATCGCGAACGTCGACATCGTGACGGCCGGGCTCCGTTACTTCGGCGACCTGATCGGCAAGGTGTCGTGGAAGTGGCAGGCGGCGGACGACACTGCTCGCGCCGCCGAGCTGGCCGAGTGGATCGAGGAAGTCGTCAACGACATGGAAACACCGTGGCACCGCGTCATGCGGCGGGCCGCGATGTACAAGGCGTTCGGGTTCGCGATCGCGGCGTGGACGGCGAAGCGCAGGCCGGACGGGAGCATCGGGTTCGCCGACATCGAGCCTCGGCCGCAGAGCACGATCGAGCGGTGGGACGTCACGCCTACCGGCGAGCTGCTGGGCGTGACGCAGCTCTCGCAGTTGCACGGGCGGGAGATGTACATTCCTCGCGACCGGATGCTCTACATGGTCGACGACGCGCTCGACTCGTCGCCCGAAGGGTTCGGCCTGCTGCGCGGCGTGGTCAAGCACGCGACGGTGCTGCAAGCGTACGAGCTGCTCGAAGCGTTCTCGTTCGAGAGCGACCTGCGCGGCATGCCGTTGATTCGCGCGCCTCTCGCAGCGCTGAACACGGCGCTGCGATCGGCGGAGACGGGCGAGGTCGACCCGGTGCAGATCGAGGCGATGCTCCGGCCGCTGCGCGAGTTTCTCCAGAAGCACCGCCGCTCGCCGCAACTCGGTGTCATGCTCGACTCGTCGGTCTACCGGTCCACGGACGACGGGGCGACGCCGAGCGGCTCGAAGCAGTACGACCTCGAGATCCTCAAGGGCGACGCGTCTGGGCAACAGGAGATCGGCGCGGCGATCGAGCGGAAGATCCGCGGTATCGCGCGCATCCTCGGCGTCGAGTTCCTTTTGCTCGGCAGCGACTCGAAGGGGTCGCACGCACTGAGCGAGAGCAAGACGGAATCGTTCTCCCTGCTGGTCGACTCCACCCTGGTCGAGCTCGCGTCGGCCACGGCCAAGGACGTCGTCGGTTCTCTGTGGGAGCTGAACGGATTCGAGGACGAGTTGCGGCCGACGCCGACGCCTGACCGTGTGCAGTTCCGGACTATCGGCGAGATCACGGCCGCCATCAAGGACATGGCGATCGCCGGCGTCCCGCTCGATCCGGAGGACGACGCGGTCAACGAGCTGCGCGGGCTGCTCGGTCTGAGCCGCGCCAAGGTCGACCGGATGCTCGAAGAGCGCGAGATGGCTCTTGCCCAGACGGCTGCTGCGGCGGCCGATGCGGCCGCGGACGGCGAAGAGCCTGATCCAGGCGAGCCAGAAGACGAACCAGAACCAGAGCCGGCAGCGAACGGCGACACCCGACGACGAGGCGGAAAACGATGAGCGTGACCAGCGAAGCAGTGAAGGCGATCTCTGCGGCGAGGACTGAGAGCGACCTCGAGGCCTTGGCGAAGGCCATGAAGCCGGAGGATCTCGAGGCCGTCCTGTTGGAACTGCGCACGCTCAAGGACGACGTGCACCGCAGGCTGCGCGTTCTCGTGCGCGTGCGCGACGACCGCGTCGAGCTGGAGAACCTGCGAAAGACGAACCCGCGGCTCGCGCAGCGGATCGAGAACGCAGGAAGCATCGATAGCCGCGCGGCGGTTGGCAACGTGGGCGGCACCAAGAAGTCGACGGAGGGCGGCCCGTGACGAACGCGCTCTACGGGCTTGCTCGCGAAGCGTTTCTCAACGCCGACATCGACTGGCTGGTCGACGACATCCGCGCGATCCTCGTCGACACCGGCGCGTACACCGTCTCGATCGACGTCCACGACTTCCTCGACGACGTGCCCGTGGGCTCGCGCATCGCGACGTCGACCGCGCTGACCGGCAAGACGTCGACGCTCGGCGTCGCGGACGCGAATGACGTGACGTTCCCGCTCGTCTCCGGAGTGACCATCGAGGCCATCATCCTCTACAAACACACCGGAGTGGAGGGGACGAGCAGGCTCATCGCCTACATAGATGTCGCGACGGGGCTGCCGACGCTGCCGAATGGGGCGGACATCGTCGTCGTGTGGGACAACGGCGCCTTGAAGATCCTGAAGCTCTAGGTCGATGACCCTCACCGATCCAGAACGCCGCGAGGTATGGGCGAAGCTGATGCGCGAGCGCGCATGCCCGGCGACGGTCGACAAGCCTGACTTCCGGGCCGCCGTCGACGCCGTCGATGCGTGGGCGGACGCCAACGCGGTATCGTTCAACTCGGCGCTGCCGCTGCCGTACCGCAACGCGGCCGACTCTGACCAGAAGGCGATCCTGATGGCCGGAGTCATGCTCCGCCGGGCAGGCGTTCTCTGATGTTGCAGTCCATCGACATCAACGTCATGTCGCACGAGCCGGGGAACCTCGGCGGCAGCTTCCCCTCGATCCTGTTCGCCGCAGGCGCCAGCTTTCCCGGATTCCCGGAGCGAGGTCTGGCGTTCGACGCGGCCCTCGACCAGTACACCTACTTCAAGCGCCGCATCGCCGGATACGGCACCGGCAACCTGACGCTCAACCTGCTCTGGTGGGCGGACTCGGCGAGCAGCGGCAACGTTCGGTGGTCCGGCGCACTCGCGGCGCTGACGCCAGGCGTCGACACGCAGGATGTCACGACGGACACGATGGCGACGGAGACCGTCGTCACGGCGGCACACCTTGGCACTGTTGGCCGACGCATGCACCTGACGTCGATCGTCTTGACCAACCTCGACTCGCTCGCGAACGGCGACCGGCTCTCTCTGCGCGTCGGGCGTCTCGGGTTCTCGGACGGCGCCGACACGATGGCCGGGCTCGCGGTCCTCTCCGGCCTCGAACTGACTTACAGCGACACCTGAGCCCGTGTCCCTGTTCTACGACTCGGACCCCGCGAACTACGTCGCGAGCGTGACGAGCGAGCCGAGCCTGGACGGGAACTATGCGGTGTCGCTCTGGTTCAATTCCGCCTACACCGAGGAGAGCCTCTACTACACGCTGTTCAGCGTCGTCGGAACGACCGACTGGACCGACTACGACACGGTGTCGATCCACCCGGCAGGCGCGCTCTCGCTTTCCTCGTTCCGCAACTCGGTGCAGGTCGGCGCAGGCGGCACGATCCGCGTCGACGACGACCAGTGGCACCATCTAGGGTTCACGAAGACCGGGGCGGCCATCCGCATCTACCTCGACGGGCTGCTTGAGGTCAGCGCGAACCAGTTCGGGGCCGCGCTCAACGACACGTACAAGGTCGAGCTGGGCATCCTGAACACGTTCAACCCTGCGCTGGGGATGTTCGACTGCGTCAAGATCTGGAACCGCGAGGTAACGAAGGAGGAAGTGCTTCTCGAAGGTCGAGCGCGTCCGCCGCAGTTTGAAGTGCCGTACCACTGGCTCGACCCGGTGTACGGATCGGACGCCGGCGGAGCCGACCTCAACTACGGATCCGGCGGAACGACGTGGGTCTACTTCGGCGCGGTGCAGGTCGTGCTCGGCAGTCCTCCGTGCCTGGCGTACCCGCGATCGTCGCAGGGAGTTCCGATCGCCACGCGGCCGAACCTGAACCAGGTCTACCCGCTCTACAAGGAAGGGATGCTAGGCGCCGACGTCGACTGGTCGGTCGATCGCATGAAGGCCGTCGCCGTCGCCGAGGGTTACGCGCCGGACACCACGAGCGACCCGGGCGACCAATTCCTTTCGGACGTTCCCGCCGGACTGCGCATGCAGACGAGCGACGTCCTCACGAGCAAGACGACGACGCTCGGCGTCGCCGGCGCGGCGATCGTCACCTTCCGCAACGTCAACCGCAAGATCGACGCGGTGGTCGTCTACATCGAGGGCGACACCGATGCCGCGTCGCGCCTCGTCTGCCACATCAACAACGCGCCGAACCTGCCCGT
>Ga0137458_1000021_pt1 | contig 17140 bp, 23 predicted proteins | sample EasRivERMGT642_2_FD_102311 | JGI IMG/M metagenome (GOLD analysis project Ga0137458, IMG submission 102311) | Soil microbial communities from meander-bound floodplain in the East River, Colorado, USA - East River MetaG ERMGT642_2 | ecosystem: Environmental > Terrestrial > Soil > Floodplain ... | reverse complement strand
GGTTCGGGAAAGGGGAGGTGGAAACGTGCCAACGACTAGAGTACGGGAACGGAGAGTGTCGTTTCAATCGCTCTCGCCAGCCCTTTTAGAGACGAGGTAACGCGCCATCTTCCTATTTCATAATAATTTCTGCTGCAACACAAAAGAAAGACCGAGATCGCTATGTTGATCTCGGTCTTCTCAATGCTCTAGCTACTTCCGTTTCCACTTGTTGTTTTTCGGCAGAAAAGCCCGTGTTGGCGGATTAGTAACGAGGTGCTCCACCCTGTTAATCTCCTCTGGTAGCATGATGCGTGGGTTGCCTTTTCGAACGCTCTCAGCCCACTTTCTAAAGTATCCTTCTGCAAAGTAGGAATGGATCAATGCTTGCTTGAAGGTATCTCTAAGTTCGTTTGGATAGTGATAGACCTCTTTCTCAATCATTGCATCGATATTCACAATGTTGTAGTCTTGCTCCCGAGTATCCTCAAGGTTGATCCCATGCCTCTTGCAATACTTGCTCCACCATGAAGAGACACTGATATCCATACGCGAGTCTGAAGCGAGTCCCAGTAGGTCCATATGAATATCTTTGGAGAGTTCGATGAGAATGCTGAGTATGGTGAAATATCCTGGATGAGAGTACGGCTCATTGAGAATGGCGCGTTTCATCACATCAGTGCCTTCCCAGGGGATATATGTCGTCTGAGCTTTATGTGAATTTTGAACAACGAAGTATGACTTGCGAAGTTCCTTGTAAACTTTCCAAGCTTGCTCAGTGTTCAGTGACTTGGCATGAAGAAGGGCTCCCATCTCAGTCCAGAGGTATAGAGAGCGGATCTTGCTTAAATTTGCACCCGTCAAATTGACGATCGCAAAATCTTTCAGTTCTTTGCCCTGCAAAACAAAGTAGTCCTCACCTGGCATGTACTGGTCTTTGTTGCGCTCAAAGTTTTTGCTAATTATTTTTGGCTCGGTTCCGTAGAACTCGGCGAGTTGGGCGGTGAGCATGACTCGTTGATTGTTGTGCTCAATAGGAATTAAATTTAACATCTGGTCTCCTTTTGCTACTGCTTGCATATGGGGACCAGACCGTGTATGATCTTGGCAGCCCAGGCAAGCAATTGTCTTGAGTTAGCTCCTAGCGTTCTGTGACCAAACTTCACGCTAGGAGCGCATCCACTATTCAAACTACAATGTACGCACTACAAGTCTCTAAATTCTCTCCTTTTCTTCGTGCTTAATGTAGAACTGTAAACCCCAAACAATCTCACTATTAAGTGAGCGTTGATGGTCTTTCGCCAACTGCCTTATTTTCTCTAAGGTTTCTTGGCTCATCCGAACAGTTAATTTCTGTTCGGGGTTGGATGTGTCTTTTGTTTTCATGACCTCATTATATCACCGCTGTAAGGTCATTGTCAAGAGATATCGATGAGCAAAACACACAAAGAAGCCACTCAATATTTAGTTGAGTGGCTTTCTCGATTCAGAGAACAAGTTGTACGATCGTACAGTATGGTCTACGAGGTAGCGGCCAGGCTCCCCTGAGTCATCAGCGTATTGAGCGTAGAGCGTCGAATACGATATGCTTGACGGCGTCCCACATGGGGGAGCGATATAGCATCTAATGCTCCTTGTTTTATCCAACGCCTACATGTTGTATCATCAACCCTCAAAGCCTCAGCCAGTTCGTGTACGGTTAAAAGTTCATCATCCTGTGACATCTGTCTTATCACCTTTCTCTATTTCAAATCTCTGCAAGTCACTCCTGCATTTCTAAGAGTATATCAGAGAAGTGCAACATTTGCAAGATATGCAATGTTGCACAAGAAACAATATTGACAAATTTGACATATCGAGTATAATCTATTATAGATCCTAGATTTGCTAGGATCTATAATATGCTATTCCATTCCAACTACGACTGAACACACACTCCAAAGCAAAGCCGCGCATCATAGAAAATGCGCGGCTTTGTCGTATACTATATGGTAGAGTTAGCTCAATGTGAGCTAGCCAATGTCGATATCTGGCAACAACATTAGGACCTCCAACAACCAAACACGCATATTGTTCATCAGCACTATTATTGTTCGTCTAGTTACTGCAGAAAGGAGCCCGCCCCCGGACTACTAGATTACTCGTTAAGAGAAGAGGCGTTGCCTGGAAGGAACCAGGCTCTATTGCTTTTTGGAAGGTGTGCGCGGTCCAGACCAATACTCCCCATTAGCCCTATCCACAGACTGATACAACCACCTCGGCTTAGCATCAGGCCCAAATGCTCCAGGCCCATAGCGATAACTCTTCGTGAACTCACAGTCCAGACAGTGCACATCGAACTGCCGAGGCTGCACACCAATGCCTGTTGATCTCTCTACTCGGGAGCCCTGGCGGACATGGTGAGTATAGCGAGACGTGACAACCTCAGTGATATCAATGTTCTGATGATTGCATTGTTTCATCTTCAATACTCCATATCTCCTCTTCGCCATCGAAGGCCTCTATGCAGATCGTGACACTTTTGATGCTCTCCCCGTATTTATCACGGATCTCTTTGAGGAGCGCTATGAATTCTTCGCTTCTGATGTTTGCTCATGTGGATATGGTACCACAATGCTATTATGCAATACGATCAATATGGGTTTGTGGGATTGAGCAGAATTGATGGGGAAATCTCTTGACAATGTCTCGCACAATGCATTATACTTAGTATAAGAAAGGAGGCATATGGCAAAGCCACATAAAATTAATGTGAGTTATCGTCTGACTGATGACGAAAAGAAACTCGTTGAATTGTTGGCTAAGCATTTAGGTATGAGTGAGACAGATGTTATCAAGCAGGCTATTCGGAAGTTCGCAAAAGAGGAAGGAGTCAAGGTTAAGCAGGACACTGAAAATCGTAGTGCGTTAAATAGTAGTAGTTAATTAGCATTAATGTATCTCGCAATGTTCGAGCATTCGAGAGAACGGCAATTGAAAGGACAAGTTTCAATGGAGCAAGAACAATCTTGGCAAGAGAAGTTAGAGGCATTCATCAAGGACCTGTTTCCTGAAGGGCTAACCGATGAGGAAGCAGACGAAGTTACTGACATAGTGTGGCATCACACGAAGCACGCGTTAAACCAAACATTTCCATGTAGCACTTGCGACCAAACATTTCCTATTAGTCTCTACATGGAACATAGGCATTAGTCTGTTTGGCTGGGCGATGTTCGAGCATCCCCAGCCTGATAACCGAAAGGACAAGTTTCGATTATGCAGAATAGTTTAACACAGTCAAACAATCCATTGTCATTCGATGCCTTACGTCAAACCGATGAGTACGGCAACGAATTCTGGAGTGCAAGAGATTTGCAAAGTCCATTTGGATACAAACGATGGGAAGATTTTGAGAATAGCGTTGAACGAGCCGTTGTTTCCCGCACAAACATTGGGCAAGACCCAAGTTTGTGGATTCGGGAAGCACCGAAGCTACAAATCCGAGGCAATAGAGGTGCAACCCAGGAGATCAAGGACTACCATCTCACTCGCCCTGGAGCTTACCTCGTAGCCATGAACTGCGATCCTAGAAAGCCTGAGATTGCAGCAGCCCAAAACTACTTTGTTGCCAAGACACTTGAAGCTGAACTAGCGATAGCTCAAGGTAGACAAGTCAACTTTTGGACATTTGCTAAAGATCCCCAGCTACGTCGACAGAAGATTGAGACCAACGAAGATATCATGCTCTCTCTTCGAAAGGAAACAGAGTGTCTTAAATATATTGAGGAGGTAGAAAATCCTGAGTTAATCTTCACGCGCGGAAAGCGCAGGACTCCAAGAATTATAACTATCAGCCATGGAATGCAAGTAGTACAGCTACAGCTCTGTTTTGAAAATAGAGTAGGACAATAGCACTCATAGCGTGGTGAGAGACATCAACACTCTCACCACCAGCCAGAAAGGATTTTGATGAACCTACCAACACCATCAGAAGACAACAATAACATCTTCACGCAGATGGCCCAGCTCTTCATCGATTGCTATGAGGAGTTAGCAACTGCGATGCATGCCGCAAAGAGCGAAGTGGAGTACTCTGTCACTGCTCGACACAAGACGCTGGTCGATCTTCAGGAGCGCTACACTGCTATTGTTAAAGAGCATCAGGAAAGTGTCTTTCCTCAGCCAGTGCCGCTTGATGGGAAACAGAAACACTACATTGAGCTATTCTTGAAAGGTCAATGTAGCGATGGGTATCTGATGACAAATCTCAGAATATATGATTGGAATGATGTTCAGGCGTTGATTCAACAGTATAAGCAGAAACGAGCTAGCAATGCTACAGAAGCTTAAACGTGATTGGGACGGTGAGAGGCAGCAACTCATCGCCTTGCTTGGTCATATCGAGTTCATGAAACTCTGGCTCCATGAGCATCCACAGCAGACCTTGCAGTTCGTAAAGGAATTCGAGGCTCTGGCGCAGAAGTATATCAAGGGCTATAATGATCAGGATATGGTAGAGTTCAGAATAGGCATTTCAAAGGAGCGATGGGCAGCATATTCCGCAGCTTGCGAGATTGCTGAAGGCTCTTCAGTTGATCAATGTCATTGTGAGCGTAAGGCCCGTGAAGCTTGGTTAACTGCTATTGACGCTGTAATTAAGTATTATAGGACAGACGAGGAGGTTACAAGTGAAGCTATATAACTTTAGTCATCCATTGACACAAGAGCAACTTGACGATATCGCATGCTGCCGCGATATTGCGAGTGCTGATATTAATCAGTACGATATCAAAGTACAACTTGACCTCAATGCGCCACTACGTGCACAGATAAGCAATATTGTTGATCACGTCAATTTCAAACTTGGCGAAGAGCTTTTTGTAGTATTGCCAGGACAAGCACCGGCTGCCGTTGTGCTCACTGATATGCTGCTGAGCAGAGGTGCCCAGGTCAACGTTGTGCGCTTTGGCCAGCAGAGTACGCCATCGGGGACTATGTTTCCTTTCAGGGAAATCATCAGATTGCAGCTCTACATCATGGCTTGACCATATTCCGATCCTGGGAATATGCCAAGAAAGTAGCACTCTAGACAACGAGAGTGCTACTTTTTCTATTTAAAACTATAATGTAAAGAAGAGGCAACTTGTCTCTTCGTATATCAAGAGAATTGGAGACTAATAATGATTGCAGAAATATTGCTCACTGATAAAGAATTGAAGGAGATCTCAGGTGGTCGTCATGGTGGTCATTGGGGACATCATTGGGGCCATGGTGCTCATAGATATGGCTTTGGTGGCTATGGCTTCGGCGGGCCATGGGGCTACGCAGCGCCTGTTGGGTACGGCTATGGGTATCAACAAGTTGTAGCGGCTCCGCCTCAAGTTGCGCTGGTGGCTGTTGGGGCTCCTGCAGCACAAGGTTGCCCAATGGCGGCTGTGGCTAGCTGCTAGTATCCTAGAAAAGAAATGAGGCACACCGTGTGAATGGTGTGCCTCATTGGTGTGTCGGAGCAGGATCAGAGCTAGCCTTCATCCAAGCTTTGCAGGGTAGTGCGTGCCTGTCACGAATTGTCAGAAGCAACCACGAGCGGGTGACCTGGTCTTCTTCTACCCAGTGCGACAATCTCAGCTCGTATTCTTCGTTGGGTAGACGGCTTAAACGTCTTCAGTCTAGCAAAAGCTTCATCCTTTTCACACATAAGCGCTCCGATTAGCATGTTATGTCCGTAATGGCTTTTGCGTGCCTGATCAAATTTATCTGGGATAAGTTCTTTATTTGCGTCTAGTTTAGGCGCTAGAGCACCATGCAAGGTCCGCATAGCATTGGGCTCATACCACCGGCGTGTGTCCATTGCGAGCACTGGTATACGCACACAAGAGTCATGGGTGCCACAGACAATAGCGTTTATCCCATGTTTCCACTCTTCAATACAATTGAGACTGTAGCGGTACCAGTCGCTAGTTCTGGCCAAGACGACTGCGCGATATTTCTTACCATCTCGAATTAGAGAAACGCTTGAGCCTACGATGCTATCGGATACAACGGTTGTATTCAATCTTGGGTTATGTTGAATACGAGCGAGCTGCTCCCAGACATCGCGACGTTTGTATTGGCTATAGCGTCCCTCTGCCATCTATTCCTCCTCTGGCCCCCTAATTTCCAATAAGCGGCTCTGTTGTCTTAGAGCCGCTTGTGCAGTCATCTTGTGCATTTGGTCCATGAAATCAGCGTCGTCTTTATCGCGCTTCATGTGTCTCTGATTTGCCGTGATTTGAGACATTGCATTGGACTCTTTGATTTGCCGTGCGTTGTATTGATCGGCAAGCAGTTCAAATCCTTCTGCTTGCGCTTTCTGATGCTTTACTACGTGGTCAATCGTTGTCGGCGCTGGGCTCAAAAAAAAAGCTGTATAGGCATCCCCTACAATTACTCCCACAACCCTGAAACCGATGAACAGGTAAACAGGCCAGTCTCTCTCAAAGCTTCCTGCTTTCGTCACGAAGAAAAGAAAAGACATCTGCCCCGCTATGTTAATCACAGCCATCACAAACCACATTACCACTGCACCCGTTGTGTCTTTATCGGGTGGTTCTAAACCCGCTCTCCTTGCTTCTATAGCGCGTCCCTTTCGCCCTGACAAGTCAAACGTCGCGATAGCAAAAGGGATCTCAATCAGCAACGTTATGCCCCACAAGAGCACATCTGTCCATATGTTGTTATCCTCTGGCAGAAAGTGCTTTATGTAGTAGTATACCTCTCCTGCTGTGAAGACGATGAACGCGATTGGCCCAATTACACGCCACATACTCTTCAAGAATTCCATAAAATTCTCGTGGGCAGGCGGGTTGTGAGATATCTTTGCTAATATGGCATAGTTGCGAGCTGCAACTTGCTCAGGAGTTAACTCTGTTAGGGTGCCTCTTGTATCAGAGATGATAGTTGTTTCTGCTTCTATGGTAGCCGTCTGTTGATGTGTAGCGTGTGCGCTTTCTCTCTTTCCGAATAGTCTCCCTATCCCGTCTTTAAATTTGTTCCTTGGCATTATTTTTTCCTCCGCAAACTGAGCCATTTTCTGATTCAGAAAATCTAATTGTACCCTTGCTGTACCCTTGCTGTACCCGTATTGTGAGCTTAAAAAAGACGAATGTTTCATGGCCTGCTTGTCAGTCGCTCACGAAAATTCGTCTTTTAAAATTGAAACTTTTATGCTTTCGAACTTGAAGAAGTTCTCTGCTGTGAAGTACTTGATGTACCTGTCCTAGCTGCTTTACGTTTCTCATTAATCTCTTTGTGCTTAGCTGCTAGGACTAAGCTAGCTGATTTCTTTAAGAACATCTTGGATGCGCGGTACAGGCGGTTGTAGTGGCTACTTAGTTCAGGGCTTTGAGCTGCATGTTGGATGGTTTTCTGGCCGAATACTTCGATTTCGGTTTCGACTGCTTTGATCTCTTCTGGGGTAAGTTGTTTTTTCTTTTCGTCTGCCATTGTTAGAATATCCTTTCAATATTGTGTCGGTTACCCTATGGCTGCTGCTCAGTGGGTAACTACTGGTTCGACTGGGCTGCATCAATCTTTTCGAGTGAGGGATGCGGCCTCAATGTTTTTTAGATACTACAGTGACGCGCTACAAGGGACTATTCCACAAGTTGAATATTATCAACGATGTGTACTAATTTCACAATCTACTAGTAAGTATAATCAAGAGATTAGATTTTGTCAAGCTTTTTTACACCACTTACATAATCTCCACATATCTGGTATAATTGGAAAAACAGAGGAGGTGAATATGCCACGACCAAGAAAAGACTTTGTGCTAGACGAAGAGATTGCAAAAAGATACTACACAGCTAAAGATGCGCAAAAGCGGTTAGGTCTAGGTAAAGATAAAGATAGATTTAACTATATCATGAGAAGTAGAGGCATTAAGTCAGTGCCATTTCTAGGAGGATATGGTTACTATAAGAGATTAGAGATAGATATGCTTGCCAATGAGGTCTATTCATTTCTGTTAGCTGGGGAAATCTCGCAACTTACATATCGAACAGCGACCATTGATGATATAGTCACAGAAAACCATCTAGCCTATCTCAATTTTGGTGAACGAGCACTAAACCCAAAGACAATGGAAGCACGCAAGAACTTGGTAAAGATAAGCCCAGAGAGCACGTATCACCTCTATGATCATAGTTTTCTTGTTGCGTCAATAAATATTGTGCCACTCAAGCATGAGGCTATTTTGCAGTTTATAGACGGTAAGCGAGGGTGGCTATTTGAAGAAGGAGATATGGAAAGGTTTGAGCCAGGGAAACCATTAGAGTGTATTATTATCGATGTTATGTCTACAACGATTGTACCTCCTGATAAAAGGAATACCTATGGCATGATACTTCTGAGGAACTTCTTTGCTGTCACTTGGAAGCAATGGGGTGAGCGAGGAATTTCGATATCTCAATTCTACTCCAATGGGGGGACCGAATCAGGCCATAGACTTCTAAAATCAGCAGGCGGCCAACCTATAACACAAGCAGAGCACGAACTGAATTCACGCGTAAAACGAACAATCTATGAGGTTGATGTGGCTTCGTCGACCAAGAAGATCTTCAATCCTCATAAGCATGCTCTGGCGGAGTGGAGAAAATAGCAAGGCTATTCGAGGAGAGATATAGACAACCACCTATTTATCTGATAATATATATATTGAGCTTTCCTACTTGCGAAATAAGCTCAATATTAGAAGTATTATGAGACATAGAGCCTTTGAGCCGATCTCTAGAAAGGAGTCGGCTATGAAGGCCGAATGGATAATCGCTGCATGCGAAGTGATTATGGTGATATGCACGGTTGCTAACCTGATTATGCATAAGTAGCGCAATAGGCACCAGTAGCGGCATTCTGTACAAGGGTGCCGCTTTTTGTTGCCTTGACTCGCTGCCATTGGTAATCACATAATCGACAGTGTAGATGTAAGCGTAAACGTCTACGTAAACATATTATCAAAAGGAAATGATCCGCATGAGAACTTATGTACTAGCGAACAACAAAGGTGGCATAACCAAGACCACATCAACAATTAACCTCGGGTATGGCATCGCCAGGAAAGGACATCGTGTACTCATCATTGATACAGACGCGCAGTGCAATACCACCTATAGCCTTACTGGAAAGATGGACCATGATAATACCCTATTTGATGTCTTGATCCATGGCTGTAAGATGGCAGACATAATCCTACCAACCCCGCAGGAAAACCTCTACATAGCTCCAAGTTCCATTAATCTCAGCGCGGCTGACTTGCTCATGGCATCAGCATCTGGCCGCGAGAAAAAGTTAGCAAGAGCACTAGCGCAGGTAGATGGGTACGACTTTGTATTAATCGACACCCCCCCTAACTTGGGGGTACTTACAGTAAACTCATTTATCGCCAGTACAGATGTGATAATCCCGATCGCGTTAACTACCTATGCACTGATAGGGATATCGATACTGGAAAGCACTATGCAAGAGTTAAGGGACAATTTAGATGTGCAGCTCCCGATCCTTGGAGTTATCGCCAATCTCGACGACCACACCAGAATTAGCAAGGACGTGCTAGCAGCTGTCAGGGAACATTTTGGGGACCTCGTATTCAACTCAGTCATCCCAAGGAATATCAAGGTCGAAGAGGCCCACAATCAGATAGCGTGCTTGTATGACTATGCACCAAATAGCACTGGAGCCAAAGCGTATACAGCTCTGGTTGAGGAGGTTTTGAGCCGTGCCACCCAAAGATAAGAAATTCGTCAATCCCCTGCTGAGGTCTACCGAGCCATCAACAGAACCGAATACAGAAACACCTACACAGGAGAATACAGAAACGCTTATGAAAGCAGCTACACAAGCACCCACGTCAACCGATACATCAGCTACTACGTCCACGTATACGTATACCTCTATAGAGGATACTGAAGACCAAGTTGTAGAGCGGCGCAAGAGGGGTAAGCAGGCCTTTGATAAAACTCATATTCGTTGGACAATGTGGATCAAGAAAGGGTTGAAGAAGAAGATAGAGAAGCTATCAAAGGATCAAGAATTATCACTCGTTGCACTGGCTGAGGAAGCATTCACTGATCTGTTGATGAAGTATGAGGACAAGAAGTAGTCTCAAAAATCAAAGCCCCCAATTTGCATTGTAGTGCGATTGGGGACATTTTGTTTTCAACGATGAATATAGCATCGTTGAAATCACACGGGGTCTGTGGTGGCTCTGAGCACTGCCCTTTATATACTTAATGCAACATTTCAACGTCTATCAATATTTCTTACCATATCGAGTCCTGTCTATGCAGATAAGTTAATGATTTCTATACTATGAACAAGGGCAGTTTCCCTACCTGGATAACAATATCGATCAATCATCGTACTGTCTAATAACCAATAACTGCCCTTGTTTCACTCTACGTGCATTCACGTAGTCTTATATCTGCAAAGATCGTTTATTGAACACAATATAATGTAGATAGACATTGCGTATCTATTTCTTTTTCTTGTTAGTAACTATTCCACCTAACTAGTTCATGTGCTTAGAGTCAACAAACGGATCACCACCTACTAGCGACGCGAGGAGACCTATATCATGATAGATGCTGAGAGGGAACAGCAGACGACACGATATAGGTCCTCTTATTTTTCGTTAAGAGCAATAAAGCAGCAAAGAATGATGCAAGTAGAAATCAATATAATAATCTTTTTGCAAGTATTAACATTGATTATGATCATATTAGATTGGGGAAATGAGGAATGAGGCGTTTCATCATAGCTGGCACTGGAGATAGAGCTGGCGACCTCGGCGTCATTGCTCTGGGCATCGAATGGATGCAGAGTGGACCATGCGCACTCTACTGGCCGCGTGATAGTGTCAGCTCGAATTATCCAAACAGTATTGAAGTCAAAAAGCAGATAGAGAACGATCACATCAAAGTGCTCTGGACAGACCAGGATCATATACCAATAATTAATAGTAGTATCACGGACATGCCACATGATTGAAGAACGTAGAAGAGGCGTTATAATAATACATGCAGACAGTATTATAAAAGCACTGTATGGAGATGGTTATAGAGCAGTAGCTGTAAAGGCTAATAAAGACGACAGGCTTATGTTGGAAATTACGGTGAGTCACCCGGCGTTGCCAGAGTGGAAGAACGGAACGCAAATCAAACGTATTGAGATCAAAAGGACTTATGAGACGCAAGGATAGACGACAATTCAATAATAGCGCACAGAAGATCATCGAGCAGACCAACCTGTCCAGTTCTACACAGGAAGATCAATGGTGGTCGTCTTCGAGTAGCACTGACGAGGATCGTCTCTGGAGAAGTCTTTCAGGCGGTGGTGCAGACAAGGACGTATTGCCGTCAGTATATCTTGAGCTTCACAACGCCGTTTATGAGGCTTACAACGCCAATCCACTGGCCTTTGCCATTATCGAACTCACCACCAGCTTTGTACTTGGCGAAGGTATCACAGTATCAGCGAATAATAAACGTGTTCAGCAGATCATTGATGCATTTTGGTATAACCCAGAGAACCGCATGGAGGAACGCGTCTATAGCCTCTGTACAGAGCTAGCACTCTATGGCGAACTTTTTATACACTACTTCACTAATAAATATGATGGTTCCGTGGTCATTCGCCAGATCGATCCTAGCCTGGTCGACCAGATTGAAACAGATCCTGAGGATATTGAGAAACCACTGAGATATCACCGAATGCCTATTATGCCCGCTGTAGATACAGCAAGCATGATTCGATCAATAAACCAGCCAGTGCAGGGCCAGTGGTTTATTGCGGGCAAAGAAGTGCAGCACTTTGCGATCAACAAGGTCTCCAATGCCAAGCGCGGCAAGTCTGACCTCGCTACGATCCTGCCCTGGTTGCGCCGCTACAAGGACTGGTTAACCGATCGGGTGAGGATCAACAAATATAAAGGCGCTTTTCTGTGGGATGTGTCGCTATCAGGGGCAGACGCCAAAACTCTTCAGCGCAAGAAAATGGAGTACAGCTATCCCCCAGAGCCAGGGAGTGTGCTCATTCACAACGAGGCGGAACAGTGGAAGGCGGTGCAGCCAAATATAAACTCACAGGAGGCTGCACAGGACGGGCGTGCTATCAAGCTCATGGTGGCCGTTGGCGCTATGTTGCCTGAACACTATCTATCCGACGGTGACAATGGCAATCGTGCCACTGCAAGTGAGATGAGTTTGCCTACTCTACTCAAGTTCAAACGCAGGCAGAGGATCGTCAAGTATATGCTGACCTGCATTCTCGATCGTGTGATCCAGGAGGCTACGAAGGCTGGCAAGATCGGGCCGCGAGTCAACACCAGCTACGATATTATCTTTCCCGAGATCGATTCGTCTGACAACAATCAGTTGAGCCAGGCCATTGCTCACCTGGTACCAGCTCTCGAAAAAGCAAAGGCACTGGGCTGGATTAGTGACGATACGGCTATGAAGCTTCTCTTTGAGTTTGCTGGGGAGGAGATCGATATCCACGAGGAGCAGAGTAAAATCAAATCTCAGCCAACTGTCCCACCAGATCGGACAGTTGATCCCATGCCTGAATTGATGAAGTCTAATGGTTTTTCAGGAGGTACTGCTAATGCCTCTCGATAGTCTTAAGATTTCGCACATCCAGGCTGTGATAGCACGGACATACACCAGTCGAACTAAATCTGTTGTCTTTGTCTACCAGAGTGGTAGCTCATTTAGCTACACTGCAACTACAGTGATATTTCGCGCACAGAAAGTTTTAGATCCCGAGATCCCCGACATAACAGGATCACAGCCACGACAGGAATATGACACCGTGATGGTCGTCCCGATCGCCGTAACGATGACTGGCCTCGTTATGGTTGCCGACACTACGACAGCCACATCAGGTTCAGTGGCTTCAGCAGAAAAATTCGAACCAGTCGATGTGCTCAAAACTGGTATTATACCTTCTGGCTCGAAATACGTGGTGAAGCTGAGGAGGTATAGGTGATTAACGGCACATCATTATTTATCGGTGTTGAGAGCCAAGGATGGACATTACGTCAATTCCAAGATGCAGCAAGGAAGGCAAAGGCGCTTGGCATATCGACGCTGCTTGTCAAAATCGCTGATGGGGTCAATGTGTGGTATGACCATATCGGAGGATGGGAACATGTACTTGAGACTATCGAAGCTCAAGGTATTCTTCCGGTTCCATATACCTATAACTACGGCGATAAGTTCAGAGGGTTGCAATCAGAAATTGCGATCCTCAAAGATGTGATGAGCACTGAGGGCATTGTTGTGGCTGACATGGAGGCCGAATGGAACGACCAGGTCAGCTGGGCAAATACGGTTGCCAATGCTCTCAAAGGTCATTCAGGTATCTTCGGTGTAACCACTTGGGCTGATCCAAATCTCCAGAACTGGCAAGGCGTACTCCAGGCGCTCAATCCTTGTGTTGATGTGTGGATGCCTCAAGTTTACACCGATTTCCTGGCATCAGTATACAAGCAACAATTCGCTGGCCTGTCAGTGGTGCCAGTGTTTGGCCTCGGTACTGACTTTGGGTCTAATGATGTTGTGCGACATGCCAAGGATGCTCAGAGTCAGGCCATCGCATTGTGGGAATATCAAGCAGCAATTGGGGCATATGCTGATATCGTGAAGGAGATTGTTGGTATGAGTAAAGTTCCTGCAGGATGGAGCGACGATGGGCAGACTCTGCGTGGCCCAAACAATAAGCCAGTAGTGTTAGGCTTTAGGGATTTTGTGCTTAACAATCACTGGAATGCCGACGATTGGCCTCTGGGTCCAGAGCGTGGAGTCAATCCAGTTGAGCAGAGCAATATCAGTCTGGGAGGTGGTACAGCTCAGGAATTCCGCATGACGCGGCTGTGTTGGACCAAGACACGAGGAGTCTACAAGTCTTGGATCGGTCAGGAATTGAAGTGGTATCAGGATAGGAGGATAACATGATAGATACCGACTTTAGTGAGATCAGGCAACTATGCCGCATCATTGAAGCTCAGCAGCTAGACGAGGCAGGCCATGAAGTCAGGGTAACAATCCTGCAAGGAGGCAAGAGTGCCAATGGGTATAGCTATGATCAGCTTGCATTGCAGACCATTGCACAGATGATCGAAGGTGCTCAGGCCTATGCTGACCATGGGGAACCTGATGAGAACGTCCGTTCAGTTCGTGACATCGTTGGCTTCTATCGCAATGCTGCATATATTCCCGCAACAGCAGTGGCTCCTGGTCGTGTCGATGCGGATCTGCACATTATGGAGAATGCTGTTTGGCTCTGGGACATCATCAAAGAGTCGTTTGCAGCGGGCAATCCCAACCTCATTGGATTATCCATAGACATCTTTGGTCAATATCAGCTCAATCAATCTTTGGGAGCTAAAGAAGTTACGAGAATTGTATCGCTCAATAGTTGCGATGTTGTAACGCGTCCATCCGCTGGCGGGAAATTCCAGAGGATTATTCATCACCAGGAGAGAAAAGGAGACAATAGTATGCCACCCGAGGTAACTACTCAGGAAAATAATACACAGCAGCAAACACAAACACCATCTGCTGAGCAGAAACAGACACCACCAGTTCAGCAGGCTACACCAGAGCAAATCCAAGAGGCCATTGCTCAGAACAACCAGGTCCTAGCCCGCATGCAGGAACTTGACCAGCAGAAAGCCAAGATGATAGAGCTTGAGAATAAGCTTAAACTTGGTGAATCTCAACTCATGCTCAAACAGTGCTTGCAGGAAAGTATTTTGCCAAAGGCATCCAAAAAGGTTATTGAGGATAAGTTCTCCAATCGCATCTTTGAGGCTGATGAACTGCAACGTGAGCTTAATTCAATGATCAGTATGATGACTGAACTCACTAAAGAAGGTCTCGTTCGTGGTCATGGCATTGATAAAATGGCAATTACATCAGGCCAGATTACGGAAGCAGAGAAAGTCGCTGCTGCCTTCGATCAGATGTTTGATCTGGAGATAGATAGCAAGTTTGGCAAGCTTCCACGGCTCATGGGTATTCGTGAGGCCTATGAGATAGTCACGGGCGGGCATAATGTCCTCGCTGGTATCAGTGGCCATAGCAAGCTGGGGAATATCAGAGTTAGTGAGAGTTCTCCTCTGGGGTGGTCAGAAGGATACGGCCGTATCCAAGAGACCGACACAACCACTGCTTCTTTCTCGTATCTCCTCGGGACCTCGATGAATAAACGCTTGATTAAAGACTACCAAGCGTGGCCCGCTGAATGGCAGAAATTTGTTAGTATCGTTCCAATCAAAGACTTCAAGCAGCAAACCCGTGTGAGGCTCGGGGCATTTGCTAGTTTGCCAATTGTTGCAGAAGACAGCACATATACCACTCTCGCGCTACAAGACTCTGCCAGCACCTATGTGGCGCAGAAGCGCGGTAACCTCGTCAGTGTTTCACGTGAAACAATTATCAATGACGACTTGCAAGCTATCAAGCAGATCCCCACGAAGCTTGCTGTAGCCGCTGCTTATACACTAGCCGAGTTCGTCTACAGTTTTCTCTCGACCAACCCGACGATCTACGACGGGATCGCGTTGTTCCACACCAGTTCTCATGGGGCAAACCTTGGCACATCCGCGCTCAGCTCAGCGGCAATGCAAAGCGGCGTGACAGTGATGCGCGAGCAGACTAACTTTGCATCGAAGCGTCTGGGCTTGCGACCAAGGTTCCTCATAGTGCCACCAGAACTTGAATTCACTGCCGCTATAATCACCCAGAGTACACTTGCACCGGGTAGCGCGAACAATGATACGAACGTTATGAATGGATATTGTGTCCCTATTGTTTCACCGCAACTGACAAGTACGACACAATGGTTTCTTGCAGCTGATCCTAGAGAGTGCGATACGATCGAAATTGGCTTTGTGGGTGGGCAAACGACGCCAGCGTTGTTTACGCAAGACGGGGAATTGTATGGGAATAATTTTTCGATGGACATGTTGAGCTATAAGGTGCGCTTTGAATTCGGTGGGGTAGTTAATGATTTTAGGGGCTTATATCGCGGTATCTGATATAACGGGCATTATATGCGCAATGAATAGTAGAGAGGAGACATAGATATGGCGGTGGTACCCAATACACGTGCATTAACAATCGGAGATGGGTCAAACGATCAGCTAAATGTAGATACGGTAAATGATCGTCTAGATCTCCCTAACGGAACTATAATTAAATTCTGGAGTGATGCATATACAACGGCAAAGGGTCAGATTGCCAATGGTGTTGTATCACCAGCAGTAAGTACAGCAGCAGCAGCATTAGCGACCAGTGGAACTGTTACGACCAGCGGAGTCGGAGTAGCCAGAGTGAACCCTGGTTCAGCAGTTACCGCTGTGATCATGGCCACTGGCACCGTTGATGGTCAGCAATGTTGGGTTCAGAACGAAGCAGCGGCGGCCAATACAATCACCATGGCCGCATCGGCGACGAGCCATGTAGCAGACGGCGTACTTGATGTAATACCTGGATTGCAAGCAAGGCTTTACCTATGGAATGCTACGAATGCTCTGTGGTACGCGACTCCGCAATTGGTCAGTGTCGCAGCATTTACACAAAGCGGATCGGCAGCGGCTATTGCTACCAGTGGCACTGTGACGACAGCGGGGGTAAATGTTGCTCGTATTAACCCTGGGAGCGCGGTGACTGCGACGATTATGCAGGCTGGTACCGCTGGTGGTCAGGTTTGCGTTGTGGTTAATGAGGCTGTGCCGTCATTTTCGGCACAGATGGCAGCAAGTGCGACGAGCAACGTGGCAGATGGTGTGAACTGCATCATTCCTGGGTTGCAAGCGCAGCTCTTCATATGGGACTCAGGGACTAGTCTCTGGAGTCAGATCTCTTCATCAAAAGTTGCAGGGGCACTCGCTGGTATACAGTCGGCTACAGCGGTTGCTATTGCTGCATCGGGTACGGTGACCACTGCTGGCGTGGGTCATTCGCGCATCAATCCAGGATCAGCGGTTAATGCGCTCGTTATGGCAGCTGGGACATACCCGGGGGAAATGTGCATGGTGACCAATGAAGCCAGTATTGGTAATTATGCGCAGATGGCCGCAAGTGCGACGAGCAACGTGGCAGACGGGATCAACTGCATCATTCCTGGATTGTCTAGCAGG
>Ga0137458_1000020_pt1 | contig 17161 bp, 27 predicted proteins | sample EasRivERMGT642_2_FD_102311 | JGI IMG/M metagenome (GOLD analysis project Ga0137458, IMG submission 102311) | Soil microbial communities from meander-bound floodplain in the East River, Colorado, USA - East River MetaG ERMGT642_2 | ecosystem: Environmental > Terrestrial > Soil > Floodplain ... | reverse complement strand
TGGTCATCTTGCCAAGCTTGTACGGGCGCTCCACGCCATCGCGGCCCACGCAGACGTATACGTACTCGAAGCCCGGCGCATCGTCGGGGTTGAGCTGTGCCGGCGTGTATCCGCCGGTCGTGTGCTCCGGCGTGATGGGGCCGACCTCGAGCACCGGATCGCCAGCGAGCCCCTTCACCTTTGGGCGTGGGGCGAGCTCAAGGTCGACAACCGCCGCCGTACCCACCTGGATCTCGCCGCTGCTCCACGTGCGTGAGCGGACGATGACGCGCGTCTGCCGCAGCCCAAACGTGTCGAGCAGCGTGCGCGCGCTGTCGAGAACGGGGAGGAGGCTGCTTTGGAGAGTCACGCGTCACCCGAGCGGGAAGAAGCCGCTGCCGTACTGGTTAGCGCGCCCCATCCAGCCGTCGCTGCTCGTGTAGCCCGCCGTGCTGAAGATGTCGTTCGCGAGGACCACGCCGAAGATGATCGAGAGCTGCCCGCAGAGCATGCGGCCGCGGTGCATAGATGCCTCCGTGGGCGCCGATGCGCTGCCCTTGGTCCACGGATACCACTCCACCTCGTCGGCCTTCTTCATGCCTGCCTTGGAGAGCAGGTCGCTGAAGTAGCTGCTCCCGTTCAGAGTCGCGATCTCTGCAAGGATCGCGATCACACGCGCAGACGCGTCGACGTCATCGCCGACCACCTCGATCGCTGACTCGAGCCGGGTGTTCCGATAGCGATGCAGGTCGGGGTAGCCGAGGCAGAACCGGATCGCCGAGGCTTGCGCGGTGGTGAAGGCCATAGCTCAGTTCTTGGGCGGCTTCGTGGGCGCGGCCGGCTTGGTGGCGTTGTCGAGGTCGACGCGCAGCTTGGCCACCTCGCCCTTGATCGCATCGATTGCTTCGATGATCGAGTCCGCGCAGCCGACGCCGAGGCGCTCACGAACCTTCGCCGGGAATGCGGCCGCCTCGGCGAGCGACGATTCGAGTTGCTCCACCTTCGCCATCGTCTTGGCGCGCTCCTCCCCGGCTGAGTCGAGGAGCGCGTTGTGCCGCACAGTGAGATCGTCGAGTGTGGCGCGGACCTGATGCGCGCGGTCGTACCAGAGGCGCGCCGGCGTTCCCTTGGGCGGCGCGCTGTCGTCTCGCTGCGGCTCGGGTGCCGCGTCCTCAGTGCCGGCGATGGGCTGGAGGGGCAGGCGACGATCCTTCACCGCGTCGGTCAGCTTGTCGGCAAGCTCGACCTCGCCACCGATGGGCACGTCATGTGCATGGCCGGCGAGCTTGAATCTGAGGGCGTGCGGTGCAGCGTTTCGGAAGCGCATGATGGTCTTTCGTGCTACGGAGCGAGCGGAGGAGAGAACATGAGGATCAAAACGTTCTTACACGGCGAGCGCGGCGACCAAAGGCGTGTGGGAGAGGGTGCCGGCCTGACGGGAGAGGAAGCGCTCGACTCGTTCAGTCGCACGCTTTACGAGGTCGCCTTTGACCTCGATGTCGACGAAAGCACTGGTGAGTCGACAATCGTAGCCGTCAACGGGATGTCGCTCCTGGCTGATGCGCCAGCGAAACAGCTTGTTGGGCGGGTGCGTACGACGCTTCAGGCCGCCAACATGCCAAGTGGACCTTTCTTCGAAAGGTCCGACGTGATCGACGTAGTTGCACCCATCGTGACCGACTTGGTGTCTCGCGTGGTTGCGGAGGAACGCCGCCGCATCGGCGCCATGCTGCGCACCGAGATCGACGAATACGACGAGACCCACGACGACAACGGGCTCGTGTCCGGGGTCGAGGGCATCGCCGGAGTGCTCGAAGAGGGCGGCGACCCTGACGCTACGACCAACGGAGGAGAAGACGATGAGCGATCAGACGATGACAGATGAGCGTTTCGCCGAGATCGACGAGCTACTGGACAGCGACGACGTGGGCGACGACTTTTACGATCTGGTCGAGATGGCCATGGATCTTCGCGACGAAGTGAAGCGAATCCGTGGAGGCACGCGGCCAGTTATGCCGAAGGGTCACAGTTGCGACTGTGATTCTTGCCCATTCGCTAACTGAACAGAGTTACCAGCGCCCTCTCGTGCGCCTCGACGTTTGCCGGGTACGACGTGCGCCTGGTCGCGAGGAACGCGTCCGCGGCGCGCCTGTACTCGTCGTGGCGCTGGTCGTGCGTCAGCAACGCTGAGACGAGCACGTTGCCGCCGTCGGTGGCGTTGAAACCTTCGTAGCGGTAGCCCACGCCTTCTGGCAGTAGGTCGCTGTTGTGGACGAACGGGTAACCGCCATAGAGCGCGTCGTAATAGGCGTAGTTTAGCCCACACTCATGCTGCCATGCGAGCACCACATCAGTACTCTTCGAGAGCCAGAATGGCAGGTTGTAGCGGCCGTCGAATGTGACGACCGGGTTGCCGTCCGTGCCCTTGTTGCGCTGGAGGTCGAGCGACCACACGAAGCTCTCGAACATCGGAAGCTTGATCATGTCCAGCGAGTTCGTACACCACACGTGCTCGATCAGGTCGGGCCGACGACGGAACGCCATCTCGGCGACCATGAGCGCGAAGACGCAGTTCTTGATGATGTTGAGGTTCGGCTCGAAGATGCTGATCCGCTTCTTCATCCGTCCCGGCTTGTAGCCGAACGATAGCCCTGCCGTGGCCTGGTCCTTGGCAAGCTCGGCGACGGCCGCGTCGATGAACGTAGGTTCCCAGATGTGCGGCACGATCCGCACCGGCGCGCGCAGCGTCACCTCGAAGTAGCTGCGGCATGTGCGCTCGTGCTGCGGGATGGTCCACACCGCATCGAACACGGCGCCGTTGAGCATCGGGCCGCCGTCCTTGGCCTTCAGCATCGGCTTGAGTGCTTCGAGCGCTGCGGGCGCGAGCACGTCGCCGAGATGCTTGGCGATGGGCCCGCGCAGCATGCGCTCGACGTCGAGTATGGCATTGTTGCCGAAGCGGTAGGCAACGCACCTGCCGCCCCTCGCCCGGATCTTCGCGACGTTCTCAGCCGAGACCTGCGAGCCGGCCTCGATGAGCACATCGAGCTGCTCGGCGACATCTTGGAAGCGCACCACCTCGAGGTCGGGGACACCCGCCAGCATGTACGCCGCTGGCGGGGTCTCCGCGTCACCGCAGTTGACCAGGAAGACGCGACCCACGCTCGGACAAGCGCGGAGCGCGGCGACCAGGAATACACAGTTCTGCGACGCGCCAGCAGACCAGATGCTGGTCCCGGGCGTCGCAGAAAGGTGAACGGTGACGCCGATGGTGAGCTTCTTCTGGATCACGCGATGCTCGACTCGATAACCGACAGCCGCACGTTGATCGATGAGAGCGCGGTCGACAGCGAGACGGTGAGCGAGCTGCTTGCCGTCGATGCCGTTGCCGCGTTGGTCGAGTCGATCACCGTAAGCGAGCTGTCAGCCGCGCTCGCCAGGCTCTTGTTGGTGCTCACCAGCACGGTGAGCGAGGACGATGCCGTCGATGCCGTTGCGGCGTTCGTGCTGGCGAGCACAGTCAGCGACGAGTCCGCCACAGTCAACGACGAGCAGAGCACCGTGAGGCTGGAGTCGGCCGCCGATGCCAGCGACTTGTTGGTGCTGGCGAGGACAGTCAGCGAGGAACTCGCCGTGCTTGCCGTCGCTGCGTTCGTCGAATCGACCACCGTGAGCGACGAATCGGACACGGTGAGCGACGAGTCCGCGGCGGATGCCAGGGACTTGTTGGTCGACGCGAGCACCGTGAGGCTGGAGTCCGCCACGGTGAGCGAGCTGTCGGCGACCGTGAGCGAGGACGCGAGCACAGTCAGCGACGAGTCCGCCGCCGAAGCAAGGCTCTTGTTGGTCGAGGCGAGCACGGTGAGCGACGAGTCGGCGCTTGACCGCGTGACGTTCTCGACGCTCGTCACCGTGTTGATTGACGCGACGCCGGACGAGACGACGAGCACGAGCGAGCTTGTCGCCGACGATGCGACGACGGTGTTGCTGCTCTCGCGCGTCTCCAGCGAGAGGATCGCGCTGGCTTCGCTGATCGAACTTTCACCGACTGAAAGCCGCGTCTCGAGCGACGCGGCCTGCGACGCGAGGGTGATGAGCTCCGCATCAGCGGACCCCTTGGCGGGAATGGTGACAGCCATGTGAGCGGCTCCTTTCTTCGCGCGGCGTTCAGCCGGCGATCACCCGCACGGTGGCGTCCCCGCCCCCGAGCGCGAAGGCGATGTGCGAGTTGATGCGCGCCTTGATCTCCGTGGCGAGCGTCTGCGAGGAGCCCTCGTCAGTCGCGTTCGCTGCCGTGACCGAGTAGGTGCTGTCGTTGGTGAAGTGCACGCCGGCCTGGCTCATGTGCGCGTTGAAGGCTGACTTGAGCGCGTTGAGCAGCGTGTTCGCAGTGGTCTGGTCGGTGGCCTCGGCGGTGGTCACGTCGTTGGCCGTGTCCTCCGCCTTGTGCGCGCCGCCCCATGAATTGGTCGCGGCGCCGGCATCCCTGAGGTGCTCGTTCCAGACGATCTTGCAGGCGTTCGCGAGAGCGATCGTCGTGGCAGGGGTGGTCGCGTCCGCGGTCGTGACCGAAAGGACGGTGACGGTCCCTTCGCTCGATGTACGCGCGCTGGCGTCGGCGTGCGGGTACGTGGAGAGCTGCTCCACAACCGCGCGCGCGAGCTTGTTCTGGCTGAGGGCGGAGGCGCGCGAAAGCGCAGTCTCGACCCTACGTACGGTGATGGCCATTTCTGGTTCTCCCTTCGGTTGAACAGATCAGGCCGTCGCGACGTTGAGGCGGGCGCCGCAGGAGTTGGGCCGGTCCACCACGAGCTGGAGGTTCGTCAGCGCCTCGTAGCGGTCGCTGTCGCCGTTTTTTGCGAGCGCGTGCACCAGGATGCCGAGCGGCCACGAGCCGTACCCGTCGTCGGCACTGAGCAGCAGGCCCATCTCACCGAGCGCCTCCATGATCGAGGCCTCCAGAGGGAGGTACTCGATGTGGACGTGCGACGTGTTGAGGTAATAGATCTGCCCCTCGGTCGCGTCCTTGTCGCGGATGAACACGCAGCCGTCGACCTCGACACCTCCGTATCCGGCATCGAGTTTCACCGCACCGCGAGCTGTGGTGACGTCCTGGATCCACCGCCTGTTCTCGTCGAATAGGTCGACGACCTGATTGAACACGGCCGTCGAGCAGATCGCGATGTCCGGCTGCTCACCGCTCGCGTTGTAGATGGCGCCGAGGTCGGTGCGGATCTGCGCGAAGCTGATGTTGGTCGGCGCGCCTGGGTCGATTACGTAGGGCTTGAAGTACGTCTTCGTGGTGCGGTCGATCCCCGCGTAGGTGTTCGTGTTGTCGGCGACGGCGACATCGAGTCCGGCGATCGTGGTGCCGGTGCCGGCGCCGGTGAACAGCGCGGCGTTGCAAACGCTGACGAGCCTCGTGAGCGCGTCCTGCATGTTGCGACCGACGAGGTTCTGCACGCCCATCGGCGAGCGAGAGGTGGCCGCGGTGCGACGCGCGGTCCCCGAGACGTGGAAGTTCGCGCGGTAGTGGCCCCACGAGAGCAGCGCTTCCACCTGCTCATCGGAGCCGAAGTTGGAAGCGTCCGCGCCCTCGGTGTAGTTCTCTCCGATCTGCCCCGAGCCCTGCACGCTCCACGCGCAGTTCTTGCCCTCGCCCTGCACAAGCGGGAGAAGCTTGAGCAGCGCGGAGCGCCTGTTGATCTGGCGCACGACGTTCCCGCGGTAATTTTGCGCGAGGACGAGGAGCGCGACTGTCTGAGTGACATCGGCCATGGTGATGTTCTTTCGATGTGAGGGCGGGGCGCTTACCGATCAGAGGTCAGATGACGTCGGCGATCGACTTGCCGAACTTGTTCTCGAAAGCCTCCTCGGCGTTCGGCGGCGTGGCGCTCGTCGTTCGTTGGGGAAGCGAGCCAATGGGCTTCTTCGCAGCGGGCCCCGCGTTGGGCGCCGGGATGAAGAACTTGGCTTCTGGAAACGTGAGATACGTCTTGACGCCCTCGGAGAGCTCGAGGCCCTCGTCAGGTTCGTCCCTGGTTCCGAGCTTCAGTCGGACAGCGCCGTCATCGGCGATGACGAGCGCGTTGCGTCCCTTGAGAGCCGCGAGCACGACATCCTCGGAGCCGACTGCCACCTTGCCAACGAGAGCAGCCTTGAAGGTCTGATGGCCCTCAAGCTCGACGCGCTTGCGCGCTTCGGCTTTCGCTGAAAGCTCGGCCTGCTCTTGCTTGCGCTGCACGCGGGCAAGCTCCTTCCTGAGCGCATCGAGCTCAGGGTTGGACTGCGTCGCACGCTCCTCGGGCTTGGCCGCGTCCTTGTGAACGACCTTGGGCTTCGGCTGCTCGACGATGGTTTGCTCGTCGCCTTCTCCACCATCGCCCTCGGCGGGCTTGGGCTTGAGCGCGGCGATCTGCTTCTCGAAGTCGCCCTTGAGCCGCTTCGTGTGCGTCGCAACGGCCGAGTTGACGAGCGTCGGGATATCCTTTGAGAAAAACGCTTTGAGGTCGGCCATGGTGACCGGCTTCGCGTCGCTGTCCGCCGAGGCCGAAGCGGTGTCCGCTGCCGCCTTCGCAATATCTTCTTCCGTGGGCAAGAGTCCTCCGATCCGATGCAGTGCCTGCCGCGTCGGCGTGTCCGGCCTTTGTTCATCCGCGCGCCGAAGCCGGCCCTGCGCGTGGTGTCCGTTTCTGTTCGCCGCAACTACGCGGTCAGGCTGTGACGGTCAGCCGAATCTCGTTCACGCGCCGCGCCCGCCGTCGTACTTGAACGGCTCCCACCCGGCGCAGTGCACATTCACCTCGGTTGGCGTCCCGGTCAGTCCGTACACGCGCACGAAGATGTCGCGCCCCATCACGTCGACGATCACGCGCGCGCCCTCGGTGAGTGACTCTCGCCTGTCGCCGATCATCCAACCGCCGGTGGTACGGTGGAGGATCTCGAGCGTCGCTGTGGGGTTCGTGCCGCCGGTGAAGCGGGGGAAGATCGCCACCGTCCTCCACGCAGCGCACGTGGTCGCGTTGGCGGGCGGGTAGTTCGTGTCGTTGACGGGCGAGGCGCTCTCGTCAGCGGCTACGGTGCGCACGACGGTGCTCTCACCTTCGGAGATGCTTCCGGGCTTGGTCTTGGCCATGGTGGTGCTCAGGTGCTACAGAATGGTGTGAGCGTTCGAGCGTTTAGACTCCGGCCGACACCAGGTTGCAGGGTGACCGTCGCCAGGATCTGTAAGGAGATCGTATGGGATTCGATGTTACAATGACTGTAGAAGCCCGCCGCGACCGCGTGTGGTCGGTCATCATGGCGCCGCCGATGGACCCAGACCGACGCGACTACCCCGCGTGGGTCGCGCTAGGGCTTGAGTGTGCCGCTGACTGGGGCGATCCTGATTACCAGCGGCCCATCGTCCCAAGCCGAGGATTCCCGACAGACGCTGCCGAGGAGACCATTTCCGCATGGGAAGAAGCCGTCGAGGACGGCTCGGCGTGTGGCGCCTCATGGCTCACGCTCGCCGAGCTTCTGCCACACCGCGCGAGACTCGATGGGATTATTGGAGATGTAATTGACAAGATGTCCCAGTTCGTGGAACCAGACGAAACGCGACTCGTGGTCTGGTTCGTTCCTTGAGACGCCTCACGCTTCCGTTGACAGCCTTGCTGCCATAGCCTTTTCGGACTCGCTATCCGGGGCCTCTTCGTCCTCTGCGTCATCGTCTGGCTTTGCTGGCTCCTTTGCCTTGAGCATCTCCTCCGTTACGCCGGCCCGTATCTCCTCGCGGATCTGATCCTTGGTCGTCTGCTCGACATCCGGGAGGATGGCGTCGGCCGCGCGGTACAGCATCTCTCTGCGCGCGGTCACCGACGGGATGTTGAGTCCCTGCGCGGCGATCACCGACTCGACCACGGCGGAGGCATCGGCCACGCTGAACGTGTCGAGCCCCTCGATGCTGAAGCTCACCGCATCACCTCGCCCATCGGCAAGCAGATCGTAAGTCTCCTCGATCGCTTCGCGCACGAGCGCGCCGTACACGCGCAGCACGACCTCCGTAGCCGTGGAGTCGGCCAACTTGCTTTGGCCGCTACGTCCCACCGCTGCCGCGTTGTTGTCTACGCCCTGCGCGAGCTGGTTCGCGATGCGGTAAATCTCTTGCTTCAGGTGCTCGACGCGCTCCATCAGGACGGCGAGGTGCTCCGTCGGTGGCGCGATCCAGTCGACCTTCTCGTCAACGTCGAGGCAGATGCCGTACCCAGCGCCCATCACGGGCGGGCGCTCGGGGTCCTTGATGCCGAACACAGGCATCGCGTAACACGTACGCTTGATGTTCCAGTCGAGAGCGGCGCTGTTGCGGAAGTGCGCGAGTTGCGCCCCGGCGAGTCTGTTGAGGAGCCAGAAGCCTTCCAGCGCGGGCCCGGCGATCGACTTCGTGCGCTGACCGACTTTGACCTTGACGCCGCGAGTACCGACGAAGCCGAGCCGCACGAGAGGCACGCGGGAGAAGCCGTGCGCCTTCCGGCCAACAAGCTTGGCGTCCTCGGGCCGCTGGTCCTTGCTCGGGTCCCAGACGATCTGCCACGTCTCAACGTCGGCCTGGTCGTAGATGCGCCACGTCTCGGTGATGATGCCGCGGTCGCCAGCTCGCGGATCGTCACGGCGCGTCTCGATTGTGTGCGTGATGGCCCAGAGCAAAAGCCCTCGCGTGTCGATCTCCCAGTCGAGCACATGATCGGTTTCGAGCGGGTACACGTACGCGCCGCCGAGCCCACGCTCCTCCCACTGCGCGCGGTTCTGCGGAGCGTCGAGCCCATCGTCGGGAAGCTCCACGCACCACCACGACCGGCCCTTGACGGCAGCCGAGGTGAAGCGTGCGCGCACGAAGTCCATCAAGTCGGTGCGCGCGCCGTCTACGTCTTCCTTCCAGTCCGCGTACCACGAGTCAAGCTCGGGCGGCTCAGCGTCGCCCTTAGTTTTGGGCCGAACAACGATGCCAGAGGAGCACAGCTTTGCCGCAAACCAGTCGACGATCGGTCCGACGTAGCCGGTGTAGTGCGCTTCTTTCTTGCGCGCACGGTACACATCGTCGACCTCCGCCGGGTTCTTCGGCAGGAAGTGCTCGATGTGCTCTGCGAAAGCCTCTCCGCCACGATAGAGCGCGTCGTACTGCGCGCACGTGTCCACCCGGTGGGTCGGATGTTTGGCGCAGAGAGTTGCGACCTTCATGTCAGAAGAAGCCCATGGGCTGGGTGATCACGCCGCGGGCAAGGGCGCGCTGAGGCCTCGCGAGGACGCTCCAACCGATGACAGCCATCATCACAAGGTCGTCGTGGCATCCGCGCTCAGCTTCAGCCTTGCCATCCTTGTTGACGATGAATGTGTTTATCTCGGCAACAATCTCGAGGTCGAGCGTACTCCACTGCCCCAGCCGGTGCGCCTGTTCGAGCGCATCGACGGCGGGCGTACGGCGTACCTCCACGCTGTTCCAGCCGACCTTGTTGTCCACATCGGTGAACAGGTTCGGGTAGGGCCGCTTTTTCTCCTGGACGCTCGCGCGCTGTAGCTCTTGGAGAACGGCGTGGCCGTGGTTGTTGCGCTCCACCGCTATCTGGGCTGTGTTGTAGAGGTAGCCTAGCTTGGCCAGCTCGGTCGCAAGTTCGGCCGGCTTGAACTGCCCTACGACGGTCGCGCAATGCTTGCCCGAACCGCGCTCGTAGACCTGCCCGCCGCCCCTGTCGCCCCCCTCGCCACCAGATGTGTCTGACGGAAGGACGTAGCTATTGCCGGCCTCTGGTTCGTGCCAGACCTTGAGCGTGCCGACAGCGCCGAGCCGACTGATCTGCTCGATGCGCTTCGGCGCGCGGCAAGCGGCGAAGAGAAGAGAGGTCCGCTCCTTGTCGAAGAACTTGCGCCCGCTGCTGAGAAAGCACCGATCTGGATCGCTCGGGTATTCCTGATCAACGTCGTCAATGCTCTTGGAGGCAAGCTTGCCCCGAAACCATTTGAGTTGTTCGGGCGTGGCGCCGCGCGCGACTGCCTCTTCTTCCCTTGTCTGCCTCGCCTTGTCGACCTGCTGGGCAGGCGTGACTGTTTCGCCAGGATCGAGAGCGGTGCGATACTCGGGGTGCTCCGTCCACTGAATGAAGTGGAAAGCGTACCCGTTTCGCCTGTTGCGCGCGTCTTGGCAGAGCCAGTAGAAGTACGGACCGCCAGCGGTGTCCTTGCTGCTCTCCGGCCGCTCGCCGCCTGCGCCGTTCGGCGTGCTTTCATGCACGATCTCGGTGCCGTGCTCCGGCCCCGCGATTGCCTCAAGGATGGCGTTGAGCGACAGCCCTGCCTGCTCCCAGACGGAGAGCTCCGTCGTGTGCAGACGGTGTACTGTGTCGCCACGGCCCTTCTTCTGCGCTGCCGCGGCGGATGCCCCGGCCTCGATGATCTGCAATGTGGAGCCATCTTGCAGGATCCACGTCGCGCGCGTCTCCGTCTTGAGCTCGAGCCTGATGTCTGCGTTCTTGACCAGGCTCTCGATGCTGACCTGCACGCGCTCGCTGAGGCGGTTTAGCATCGTGTGGTCCTCGCTCGACTGGCACATCACGACGACGTTTGAGCCTGGCTTCGTGAGCCAGTACCAGACATCGCGCGCAAGCTCGATCGAGGTGATCCACACTTGCCGCGGCTTGAGGATGACGTCGCGCGGGGTACGTGCTGCGCAGTAGGCGCGCTGAATCGGAGACAGGATAAACGGGACCCGCCCAGTGCCGGTGGTCGCGCCGAGCGGCTTGATCTCGAGCAGGTCGCAAAAAGCGAGAAAGTCGCCGTCGTACCGCTTCCGAAAGTCAGCAATGCTGACGGCCGAACGGTGATGCTGTGTACGCCCGGCCGGTGCAGTCGCAGCGAGCCACGTCGAGATGATGCCGCCGACGCCGGGCGAGCGCTGCTGAGTCTGCGGAGTCATGCCGCTTCGTCCTGACCAGGGGCAAGGCAATGTGTGATCCTCTCGACGCGGATCTCCTCGGCCGTCGTGGTGGTCACGCGCGCAAGTCCTTGAAATTTGGGTGAGTTTTCACGGCAAAAACTTTTTTTCGAAGGCCCTTGCAAAGTCTTAGCGCATGCGCTAAGTATAGGCACATGAAGACGACAACGAACCCCGCCAAGGCCGCCCGCAAGATCCTCGCCTCCGTGGCCGCCCCCATCAAGCGCCACGTCGACGCTTACCTTCCGGCCTGAGGAGCAAGGATATGAGCATCGAAGAAAACTACGCGGCCGGGTACGACACCGGCATCACCTGGGAGAAGCGTTTCCCTGGCGACACCAGCAAGCCCGGTGGGCCCTGGTACGACAGACGTGGCGGCACACCTGACCGAGAGCAGGAAAACAAGGCTTGGCTCAAGGGGTGGGCTGACGGTCTGGCCGCTGCGGCGAAGTGAGGAGCACGACCATGAAGAAGATCGCCATGCCGTCGGTTCTCAATCTCGACGCCCGCTTGCCAGCCGCGCCAGAGCTCCCCCCTGGGAAGCTTTCCCGCGACCAGGTTGTGGCGCTTGTCACCGCTCGCCTCGAACGCGGGCTCATTGACAGCGCGAACGCGCGGGCAATGATTGCGCTGTACGACGCCAACGAGGCAGCGAAGGTTTCGACATGACCCCCCTACGCGCCTTACTCGATCTAGCGCTCGAGGACGAGCGCCGCTCCACCGGCCGCGGCAAGGCCGACATCGCCCGCGCTGCTGGCGTCCACCCCACCACGCTGTCGCAGCACCGAGAGCCAGATGCGGCTACGCTGGCCGCGGTGCTCGATCACCTCGGGCGCGACTTCGTGCTCTCCGAGATCCACTCCAGCAAACCTGGTTCGCCGCCATGCTCAGAATCGTCCATCCGGCCCGCGAGGGCCAAGAAGGCACGCATTCCGCAGTAATGCTATCGATCTCTATCAGGGATGCCGTCCGGCTTGTGTTCGGCAAGCGGTCCGCGAAGCGCTGACGTTTCATCATGCTCGACCGCACGGAACCAGTTGTTTGGTCGGCCAAGGACCTCTATCTCTATTAGGCCAGTCGACACGACCTTTACCGACATGCCACCAACAAGATCGATCCCACTCAGCTTGATGTTCAAGGTCGCTCATCCTCGCCGAAGAGGTTGAGTTGACCCATCGGGCGCGGCTTCGGCCTCCACGCGAGCAGGTAAGTTCCCAAGAGCACGACGGACGACTTCTCTATGTCCGCGCTCACGCTGTAGTGAATCACCATCACGCCACCGCTTCCGAGCCGGTCGCCACGTAGCTGCCGTCCTCCCCCTGCGTGAGCAGCATCGAGGACGCCTCGATCTGTTCCCGACGCCACTCATCGAGCGCGGCATCCCCACCCTGCTCCCACGCGCTCAGCCCCTCGTGCACGAACGCCACGAGGCCCGTCGATCGGCCCAGTAGCTCGGCGGTTTCGAGGATCACCCGCATCCTCTCGGCCGCAGCCCCCCAGTCCGGGTGCGCCGAGAAGGTCACGTTCAGGACCTGGTGCGGTTCACGCGGGCGCTGGAAGGTGATCGACGCGAGGTGCTTCTCGGCGTGTAGCTGCGTGTCCCGCGCGAGCCCAGCGAGCCGTTGCGCAAGCGTCGCCGGCGCCGAGCTCATTTGACCACGAGGTGCTCGCGCGGCTTGCAAAAACGCCTCTTCCGCGGCCGCCTTGTATTTCTTGGCGTCCGCCCGCTCCTCCTCGATAATTTCGGTTACGCGAGCCACGCTGAGCTCACGCTGCGCTGCGTACGTGCCGCGGTCCGCTTTGACTCGAAGGGCGGCGAGCGCGTGCAGACGGCGAACCTCGCCCTCGGGGACCCCCCAGACCTTCGCGAGCCCGACAACATCTTTCCGGTTGGACCACGCTCCGACGGCGATACGGTTCGCGATGGCCCGGATGTGTTGCGCGGTCACGCTCTGCTCCTCCTCGACGGAGGGCGAACGTGGCCCTGGCAACTGGTGTGCCAATGGCTTCGCGTGAGGCGTGGGCTCGGATGGCGTAGCGGCAAAACCCTGTTCAGAACGCCGTTCAGACTGTTCAGTGACCCGTTCAGACGACGCCACGGCAGGCGGCAAGTGACGAAAAGTCGTCACCGCCAACCCGAGGCACCTGCTCCGGTGCACGCTGAGCGAGCTCTTCGCGAGCCCCATGCGCGCTGCCAGCGAGCCCAACGACTCGGCGCCGGGCTCGCCCATCCGTCGCAGGGCGACCTCGATCTGCGCGGCGTCATGGCGCCGTCCGACGGGGCAGCAGGCGGAGGGGGTGGTCACGATGTTCTTCGGTAGCATCGAGGATCGGGAGGAGGGTGCTGGCGTGGTGGAACGAGCCGCCGCCGGAGAGCTTGCCGCCCAACTGGTAGGTGTTCACCTGGTAATACGGCTCGGGCTCGTCGCGCAGGTAGTACGGCCGCGAGCGAATTACCCCCATCGCGCCGTGGTCTTGCCAATCCGCGAACGGACGCTGGATGGCCACCTGCTCGTTGAAGCGCGCGTCGGCGCTCACGTCGACGCGCCAGATCGTGGTCACGCGGCTTTCCCCCAGAGGAGCATCACGAACGCGGTGCCACGAATGTTCGGCACCGTCTGCGGTGGCCGCTTCACGTGCCTCACGTGCGCCTCGACAGCGGTCTCGGGCAGGCCGAACGCGATGGCCACGGCGTCGACGGCGGTGTGCTCGCGCAGGAGGCCGTTGATGGCGTCAGCGCGCTCGTGGGCGCAGATGAGGCAGTGGGAACGGGTCACGACGGCACGGGCTCGGGCAGGACGAAGAGGGCCGCGAAGAGCGACGGGGGCAGATTGAGCCATGCCTCGACATGGGCACTGACTGGCTGCCCCGGGCGATACCGATAGGTCTGCCGAACGGAAGCTCGAACGAGGGTGGCCAGGATGTCGTCGGTCGTCATAACTTCAGTCCTGCCCGCGAAAGTGTTCTGTCAACGCGACGCCTGGTCACCGGCGAGCCGCGTCGCTCCGTCAGGTAGCGCCGCACCTTTCGGTACTGCGCGGCGGTCGGGTAGCTCGCGACGGCAGCGGGTCAGCCGCTCAGCGTCGCGTCGTGCCCGAGCATGGCGAGATAGTGACGAAAACTGGACGGCCAGGCAACCGGAACTCGCCCGGTGTAGCACGATTGTTTTGCGCTGTGTCACCCTGAGATTCAGTGGTAGTTTCGCAGGCTTCGCCGCATTCGCCCGGACCATTACGGGTAGTCGCCGCTCGGTGACGCGGGGACGGGTAGTGGCCAACGTTGGCCACTACCCACGAGCAGGACGCGCTCGTACGGGGTGGCCGCGCGGGGTACGCCCCGCGTCCGCGGCGGTGGCGCTCGATCCGCCGGCTCAACGCTCGCGCCTGCCCCTGAAGCCACCGCGTCGCCCCGAGCACCTCCTCGTCCGTCGCCGCCGCCCTGTGCCCGCGCCTCTGACGGCGGAGAGGGTCACTTCGCCGCCATTTTGGCCGCACGAAGCACTCGCAGCAACGTCTGCGCCCGTCCGATAGCCTCGTCGAGGTTGCTGTGCACATCGCCGAGTGTTTCGCACGACTCCGCGTTGGCCAGGTCCTCGTCGAGGAGAGACACCATGCGCCGGAAGTCGCCGATCTCGGACTGGATGTCTTCTAGGTGTTCCGCGGGGGTCGTCATGCTCTCATCCTCCTCGGCGCGGGTGGCGCCTCTGACCCGAAAGGGCCGCCCCGTTTCCAGGGTCGTCGCCCGGGCCCGCCCCGGTGACAGAGAAGAATATAACCAACGTACGGTCGTACGTCAACCTTTTTTGGTGGTGGCGTTTCGATTTTTCTTTGGCCCGGCTCGGGGCGCCTCAGAGAGCAGATCGCGCCGCCGCTGGACGCGGGCGCGGGTGGCCGCCGCCGTACGGGGGTCCTCCGTGGGCGCAGGAGGCACCGGGAGCCCCGCGAGGTCGAGTCGCGTCGCGAGGGCCGCGTCGAGCAGCTCCGACGGCGTGGGCAGCCCGTGGGCAGCCTCCGCCGCCCGGTAGGCCTCGAGCCGCGCACGGGTGACGGTAACCTTCAGGTCCACCCTCGGCCGGGTCACAGGCCCACTCCCCGAGGAGGGAGCGCCGCGCCGAGCTGGACGAGCGCCTCGTGGAGCAGGGCAGCCTCCTCGGGGGTGAACAGCCGCTCGGGGTCGATGATGGCCGCGCGCACCGCGTAGCCGAGACGCGCCACGTGGTCAGGCACCGAGAGCGCCCACAGGGTGGCGTTCTCGTCGTGGGCGGGCTCCCCGCAGGCGACCAGGCGCTCGGGCAGGACGGCCTCGCCGAGGACGTCACGCGCCGTCGCCAGCGGGAGGGTGAGCAGCCGGCGCTTGAGCTCGAGCGGGCTCACCACCAGGGGCTCGACGTGGTGGAGGTGGTGGCACGGGCAGGTGAGGTGCGACTCCATCGTGACCTTCGCCAGCAACTTGAGCTCCTCGCTGGGGGTGGGGCCCGCGACGAGGCCGTTCGCCTCGTACATGGCCCTGAGCGTACCCTCGAGATCCAACGGGCTCACCAGACACCCCCGTCGACGGTGAGCCATCGCTGGCCCGTGTGCGACCACGGCGCGTTGCCGACCACCCGGTGTCCGAGGGCCTCGAGCTCGTAGCGCCGGCCGTCTGGCTGCGAGGGGTAGACGTCGCAGCCCTCGTGGGGAACCGCGCGCTCCCCCGGCCGCGCCTCCCAGGCGATGCGCTCGAGCTCGTCGCGGAGGGCCGTGCGCGCGGCGTCGCGCTCCGCGTCGGGACCGTGCCGGAGCGGGAGGTAGGCGCGGAGCAGATCGACTACGCGGCTCACGGTCGGCCCCGGTGGCCAGCGAGCTGGCCAGCGAGCAGCATCCAGGAGTCTCGAGGCACACGCGCGCGCAACGGATTGCGACCCGCTCTCCACGCGAGGAGCGCAGGAGAGTCCTCGGGCACGTGCTCGTAGGCCACGAGCGCCGGGTCGGCCTCGATCTCCGCGTCCGGCGGTGCCGCCTCCAGCACGACGATCCAGCGTCCGGGATCCGCGACCAGGCTCGTGTCGCCCTGAACAACGCCTCGCTCGATCGCGAGGGCCCAATCCCGTATGGTCCCCGGGGTGGCGGGCCGGAGGGGACTGTCCCCGCTGCCCACGATGATCGTCGCGCCGCTCACCGCCACCGGGCAGAGGTCGGCGTCCTCGGCGTCCATCGCCGCGGTACAGGGTTCGGTTTTCCATGGTGGTTCCTCCTGGCAGGAAAGGCCCGGGACGCACGAGGCGGCCGGGCCGGGGGGTGCTACCGCGTGCGCGGGGACATGGAGCGGTTACCACCCATGCGGCCGCGCGCGCTGGCCGCGCCGGATTGCTAGGCGGACGCGCCACGGCGCACGCCGTGCGGCTCGGCCTTCGAGAGCTCTTCGGCCACGGACTCGAGCGCGGCGGCGCGCGTGGGCCGCCGCCACTGCCCGGCCCCGGTGGTCTCGTCGTACACCTCGAACGCCACCCCCTTGCGGGTCGTCACCTCGCGGATCCCGATCACGCTGTCCGCGCGCCAAGGGAGTTCCTCCGAGCCGTGCTCGTCGGAAAGAACCAAGAAGCCGTCGCTGGTTGTCGTCGCTGTAGCCATGTCCATCTCTCCTCGTTCGCCGCCGGGCAAGCCCCGTCGACAGAGAAGAATATAACCAACGTACGGTCGTACGTCAACCTTTTTTGGTGGTGGCGTTTCGATTTTTCTTTGGCCCGGGTGACGGGGTGGCGCGTCGGAATCGTGCTCACCCCGCCAGCCGTGACCGACGGCTCTCCCCACGCCGCCCCACCGTGGCCGGGTCGCGATGCGGGTTGGTCTCGTCCAGCCACGTGCGCAGCCCCAGCCGCTCGATGGCGCGGCTGGCCGTCACGCGGGCGACACCGAGTTCGCGGGCGGCGTTGGTGATGCTGCCGGCGGCGCGGGCGAGCGCAGCACGGTAGGCGTCGCGCTCTGCGGTTGTGAGGATGTTGGCGAGGGTCGGCGGGGGCTGCGTCGCGGTGACATCCAGGAAATGGTGAGGCTCATACCCCTGCTGCGTCGCGGTGACATCCAGGAAATGGTGAGGCTCATACCCCTGATCGTCGGTGATCCAGTCGGCTATCGCTTCGGCGTCATCCGGCCCATCCCACATCGGGATCCGCGGCGCCGGCACCCTGAGCCAGTCAGGATCGCCCGTTTTGTCGGCCAGCACCGAACGCACGCGCTTAGC
>Ga0137458_1000019_pt1 | contig 17620 bp, 15 predicted proteins | sample EasRivERMGT642_2_FD_102311 | JGI IMG/M metagenome (GOLD analysis project Ga0137458, IMG submission 102311) | Soil microbial communities from meander-bound floodplain in the East River, Colorado, USA - East River MetaG ERMGT642_2 | ecosystem: Environmental > Terrestrial > Soil > Floodplain ... | reverse complement strand
GCTCAGAAACATGGGCACGTGCAGGCGCTATCCAGACACCTCATGGGATAATCCACACACCCATTTTTATGCCAGTTGGTACGCAGGCAACCGTTAAAAGTGTTTCACCTGAAGAGTTGCATGCGGTGGGGGCACAGATCATTCTCGCCAATACCTATCACCTTATGCTACGGCCTGGCTCACAGCTCATCGATTCCTTTGGTGGCCTCCACTCTTTTATGCATTGGGATAGACCTATCCTGACCGATAGCGGCGGCTTCCAGGTCTGGAGCCTGGGTCACTTGCGCAAACTGGATGAAGATGGTGTGACCTTCAAATCACATCTTGATGGCTCCCTCCATACCCTCACTCCCGAACGTGTGATGCAGATTGAAGCCGAGTTGGGCGCAGATATTATTTTGCCTCTCGATATTTGTGCACCCTATCCCTGCTCCCCCGAGGAGGCCAGGAAGGCGATGCAATGGACTCACCGCTGGGAGGAACGCGCTCTGATCGCTAAAGAGCTGTATCGCCCAGAGCAGACCCTTTTTGGTATCATACAGGGCGCTTTTGAGCCGGAATTGCGTCAGGAGAGCGCTCACGTGATTGGGAATATGCCGTTTGCGGGTCTCTCAATTGGTGGGCTCTCCGTCGGAGAGCCGAAGGTGAAGATGTGGGAGATGCTCAGCTATGTTACGCCTGCATTACCACACTCTAAGCCTCGCCACCTGCTGGGAGTGGGTTCGCCAGAAGATTTGGTCATTGGGGTGGGACTGGGCATGGATATGTTCGATTGCGTCTTACCAACACGCGTTGCACGTCATGGTGGTCTCTTCACAAGCACCGGGCGCGTCAGCATCAAAACCTCACGTTTCCACAATGTGCGTGGACCAATCGAGGAAGGTTGCGATTGCTACACATGCCAGCACTATAGCGCTGCCTATGTCCATCACCTCGCACGTGCTGAGGAGCAACTCTATTATCGTCTGGGCTCGATCCATAATATCCGCTTTATGCTGCGCCTTGCCAGCCAGTTACGCACATCCATCATTGCTGGTACTTATCCCACCTTCCGCGATGAGTTTCTTGCCCGCTACGTTCCCGCCTCTGAAAAGGTACGCGAAGAGCAGCGTGAGAAATGGAAACAATCCGCAAGAACTGACGGCCGCAATGAATTGGGGCCCTACATGACAGGCAATAAATTGCCAGATTAAGCATGACACATCATTTCTTGCCCCTGAAACGCAATTTATTGCGAAAAAAGGTAGGGACCCGATTTATCGCGTCCGTGGGAGAGGACTCACGATGCAAAAATTCTACACAGACCCTACATGAGGGGAGAAATCCAGATATGCAGACAGCGCCATATCGTTTTATTAATACTGACACCCAAGATGCTGCACTGAACATGGCTATTGACGAGGCTATTCTCATCCACCATCTCAAAGGTGCAGTTCCCCCAACGTTGCGTGTCTTCCGCTGGTCACAGCCAGCAATTTCACTGGGACGCTTCCAGAGCGTTGAGCGGGAGATCGAGATGGAGATCTGCCAACAAGATGGTGTTGCGCTGGTACGCCGTCCAACAGGTGGACGTGCAGTCTATCACCGCGATGAGTTCACCTATAGCATCGTCGTTAGCAAACGCTATGGTGTGCCTTCAGGCATTGTTGCCGCTTATGCCTACCTTGCTCAGGGATTGCTTGCTGCACTTCACATACTGGAAATCACAGCCGAAATCAGTGATGAGCGCGTTAGCAAAAATCCTTCCGCAGCCTGTTTTGCATCCTCAACACAGGCCGATCTGACCAGTGGAGGCTTTAAGCTGGTAGGGAGTGCCCAGGTGTGGAAAGAGGATACTGTACTCCAACAGGGCTCGTTACCGCTTGAGGACCGCGCAACCGAGTTCTTTACTATGCTACGCTATCCAGACGCCACCGCTCGCCAAGAGGCACTGGCACTCTATTATCAAAAAATGACACCATTGAATGCAATTAAGCCTAATGCATCATGGAACGATGTAGCTCAGGCTTTTCAGAGCGGTTTCAGTACCTTCTTCCAAAGAACGTTTGAGCCGAGCGAACTTAGTTCATCGGAGTGGGAACTTGCGCATCAACTTGTACAGGAGAAGTATTGCAATATTTTTTAATGGGCCTTAGTCCAACCTATCAGGGGGTACCTTCGTAGATATACAGACTATCTCAGGCTATTTGGCTATAGAATAAAGAAATACCGTATCGAGTAAGGAGATTCCCTGGGCGTGAGCATATCTATTGACTTGGCACGCAGAATATTGGAAGCGTGCAAACACCGTGCCCGCGATTTGAGAAGCCCTGCTAGCATTGCTATTGTTGATGCAGGAGGACACTTAGTCCTATTTGAACGGATGATGGCTCCCTACGGTTGGGCCACTGGCGATATCAGCATTGCCAAAGCCTATACATCCGTTATGTTCAATCAATCGACCGACTCCGTGGCACATTGGGCTGCGGCAATTCCAGGGTTTGCCGCTAGTCTGGCAACAATGACAGGAGGAAAATTTATCATGGCCGCCGGGGGCTGGCCCATTCGGGTTAATGGGATCACTATAGGGGGCCTTGGCGTTAGTGGAGGCAATGCCATTGGTAGGGATGATGATATTGCAGGCGCAGGACTCGCGGTTCTAGGAGCTGTAGCTCAAGCAGCCTTGCAGGCCCAACCAGTTCAGCCTCCACCAGCTCAATATCCTCCACCATGGGCACAACCGCCAATCCCAGGATCATACCAGGGCATAGTACCCCAGCCAGTTCCTCCACACCAGACCATAGAGCAACCTGTTTCAAATGCCAATAGAGCAGCAACCTTTCCAGATGAGTCAGGAGTTAATGAAATCCCACGAGCACAGCAGACAACCAATACCATCCATTTGCCAGAGGATGATCCTTATGAAGCATTTCATAATACAACCACAACCACACCGCATACAGGCCATTCAGGAGATCAAGCATGAGCCAGGAACATGAACCCATTATAACAACAACTATCAGGAAACAGCGACGAACACGCCAGCGTCGCAATCGGCCAGTACTGATCACTAATACTGAGATTGAGCAGACATTGCCACAGACAGATGAACAGGCAACAAATGCCAATAGCGAGCAAGAGGCAGAAACCATAACTACAGACGAGTTCGCGCCCGCAACGAAGGCTCAGCCTCTATCGCGTCTCCCCAAGTTTTTCTCTAGAGTTGATAAGAGCACACCAGAGGAAGAAGCCGTTCAAGCACGCCTTGCCCTCGCTAATCATGACAAAGGGAGCCAGGGTAGCAAAGCATCGTCAGTTAAGGCAAATAAAATACAGAGGCCAGAGCGTCGGGAGCCTCTCTTTAAAATACGCCACTTTGTCGGCATGACCATCTATCTCTTTGGGGCTCAGATTATCTTACCTGCTGAGTTTAATCTCGCTCGTTATTTAGGTATCGATCGTACTTACCCAGTCACGATTTTCAACTTTACCATACCGCTTACCTCTGCACTCTTTTTGAATGTTGCTACGCTCATTCTCTTCCTCTATGTCCTGGTGAAGCTGGATCTCCTGCCCAATACGGCGAGTGCACGCATCCGAGCCGCGCAGAAAGCCAAGGAGCAGCAAAACAAAAATGGTCAGAATGCTGCCTCAGTAATCAAGCATATTCCACCACCCGTGAGATTAGGTGTCCAGGGTCAGGATGATGATCTGTATCGGGCCTATCGCAGGAACCAGCGGCACGAGAAGAAACGCTAGCACTTTTGCTGCCTAAGGCTAAAGAAGATACCCTTTTCGTCTCTCAACATTGACATCTTGATATGAATGTTTTAATATGTGCCCAGACGCAACTTGCAAAACAGGCTAGCTGCAAGTTACTGATCAAAGGATAAAGGAGAGCCATCTTGGCGGCGTGCCAGATAGCCGCCAAGATGACAAACTATTTGGAAAGGCAGGCACTTAACAATGGTAGCTCGAAGAGATGATTGGATATCTGTAGAGGGCTTCCTAGCCCTCGATCGTGAGTCCTTCGATCAGAAATATGAATATCGCAATGGCCGTATGGTTGCTATGGCAGGGGGCTCAACTAATCATTCACTGATTATTTTAAATACATGTGTTCTAATAGAGACGCATTTAGCAAACAGCCCATGTGCTACTTTCCCAGAAATGACACTTTGGATTGATGATACTTGCCTGATCCCTGATGTGATGGTAACTTGCCATGAAAAAGACATAGAAAAGTCTAAAACCTTTATAGAGCACCCTAGTTTAGTCATAGAAGTGCTATCTCCTAGTACGGAAAGAGATGATCGAGGTGAAAAATTCCTGCATTATATCAACTGTCCAACTATTCAGGAATATGTACTAATTAGCCAAGATCTCATACTAGTTCAAACTTTAACACGAAAAGGCCTTGAATGGATCTATCGGGGATTTACATGTGGTGAGGATGTAGAGCTACAAACTATCGGCTTAACTGTCCCCATAGAGAAGTTCTACAAAAGAGTTGTCCTACCGCCACTGAAGCCTCTACTCAGAAGGGTTTGATGCTGAAACCAAACAGAAGAATACCAATAGCCCCCTTGACAACACTGTCGCACGTCCCGTATAATCTAAGCATACCTGAGGAAGCAGAATAGTCTCAGGAAGAAGTACAAACAGAATAACCGTTAGGAAATCAGTTATACATGCATACTATGCTCAGCAACAGAACCAATAGACAGTTCAATGAATTTTATTACTGGTTTAGCCCTCCAGCATGATGGTGGGCCCTTTGGGCTGAGCAAAAATTATCCACCAGCGTGCTGGAGAAGCAGAGGAAAAAAACCTCTGCTTTTTTGTTTCTCTCAATGCTGGTAGGATTATAAAGGAAAGGACAAATATCATGATCATCACTATTCATAACCAGGCAACAAGCGAAGAACGCGCACGCTTAATGGCCCTTCTCTGCCGTATTACTGGCAGTCAGCATCCGATTACCACTACTACGATGGACAATCGCGAGGTGATTGCCCTGGACGAACAACACATCAATGCCGCTGCATATACTGCCCTTGAGCAGCAGAGCGCCGTTGCTCGTCTCATCCCTCTCAAAACTCCCTACCAGCTTGTGAGCCGCGCATTTCAGCGTGAGGCTAGTAACATTGTCATTGGCGAAGTTCACGGAGCTACACCCGTCACTATTGGGGGCAATGCTGACCCAATGATCATGGCTGGCCCCTGCGCCGTCGAAAACCATGAGCAGTTACTTTCAATTGCACGAGCGGTCAAGCAAGCCGGGGCCACAGTGTTACGGGGGGGAGCATTCAAACCTCGTACCTCACCATATCAGTTCCAGGGACTCGGCATTGAAGGGTTACACCTGCTGGCAGAGGCACGCGAAGAGACTGGTCTGCCCATCATCACCGAAGTGATGGAACCTGCAATGGTAGAAGAGATCGCTCAGTATGCAGATATCCTGCAAATTGGAGCACGCAATATGCAGAATTTCGCTCTCTTGCGTGCAGCCGGGCAACAGAGTAAGAAACTACCAATATTGCTCAAACGGGGCTTGTCAGCTACTATCGACGAATGGCTCTTAGCTGCTGAATACCTCGTTGCAGCAGGCAATCCCAATGTTATTCTCTGTGAACGCGGCATCCGCAGCTATGATCCACAGACACGCAATGTCCTTGATCTGACCTGTATACCTCTCCTGCATACCCTGACCCACCTGCCTATCGTTGTCGATCCCAGCCATGCCACCGGACGACGCGAACTCGTACCAACCATGTCACGTGCGGCTATCGCTGCAGAAGCCGATGGACTGATTATCGAAACTCACCTGGACCCAGATAACGCTCTCTGCGACGGGCGACAATCTATTACACCACAACAATTAGAGAAGATTGTCTCTGAGACTAAAGCTCTGACACAAATGGTAAAGCGAGATTTGCAGGTTTTAAATGCATAATTTGCTGATCACACATAATAGAATAATCATAACTTATCGCAATTTGTCGTCATTCGTAGAAGCCCAATTCACTGTGTGCCCTTTGGGTATTGCATCCGCTGTACGGAGCAATAAAAGCATTAAGCTATCAAAGCTAGGGCTTTCCACTCTGCGATTAAAATGATATACTCTTCTTAAAGAGTATTCTCTAAAGGTCAGGAACATTCAAGCTTTGACTTGGGGCTTGTGACTCCCACAAACGGGTTGCAGGCCCACCTGACCAGACCTAACCACCTGTCGAGAGACTGACAGAGGCTACGTTATCAGGGAGTGCTCAAGTTCCTACCTGCGCGTGCTACTTCTAGGACGCCACGGTCGAATGGTTGGAACAATTGCTTAGGCTTTGAGGAGGGGCTATGCCGACACGAATCATTATTGCAGATGACGAAGCCATTCAGCGCATGGATCTTCGGGATGTGCTGACCAAGCAGGGCTATCTGGTAATCGGGGAAGCCGGAGATGGCCAGAGTGCCATCAATCTGGCACGAGAACTGCGGCCAGATCTAGTAATCATGGATATCCGTATGCCCGACATGGATGGCATCACTGCCGCCGAAACTCTCACCCAAGAAAAAATTGCACCAGTCTTGCTACTCACTGCCTTTGGAGACCAACAACTAGTAGAGAGAGCCAAAGAAGCTGGTGTCATCAACTATATCGTCAAACCTTTGCGCGAGAGCGAGGTTGCCCCAGCCATCGAGGTCACGTTGGCACGCTATAGCGCGTTCCGCGTTCTTGAAGATGAGGCCAAATCGCTTGCCGACAAACTGCAGACCCGCAAAGTGGTCGAACAAGCCAAAGGGCTCCTGATGGTAAAGCAAGGACTTTCTGAGCAAGAAGCCTTCCGTAAAATCCAGAAGGCTAGTATGAATAATCGCAAATCGATGCGTGAGGTAGCTGAGGCTATCTTACTCACTAACGAGATGTAACATTTATCAAAAAATGCGAGATTCATCCCTGTCATGCACAACAGGGGTGAATCTGTGAAATGGAAAATCATGTCTTTAACGACAAGTAGAGAAAAAACCGTTAGTATCGTCGGCATTCGCTTTCGTCCAGCTGGTCGCATTTATTATTTTGATCCGCAAGAACAGACTTTTACGAATGGCCAGTATGTGATTGTAGAAACAGCGCGAGGAGTCGAGGCCGGGCGTGTTGTGATTGCCTCAAAAATGGTCGCGGAGACTGATCTCGCTGATCCCCTTAAGCCTGTGCTGCATCTGGCCACAGAGCATGAATTGCGTACGATGCTCTCGTTTAAAAGTAAAGAGAAGGAAGCACTTACACGCTGTCATGAACGTGTCCTCCAGTATCATCTTCCTATGAAGCTGGTAGAGGCCGAATATAACTTTGATGGCAGTCGGCTCACTTTCTACTTTACAGCCGATGAACGCGTTGACTTCCGGACATTGGTACGTGATCTGGCAGCTACCTTCCACACACGTATTGAACTGCGCCAGATCGGTGCACGCGATCAGGCCAAACTGCAAGGTGGGATCGGCCCATGCGGCAAAACTCTTTGCTGTAGTTCATGGATCTCCGATTTTGGTATTGTTTCGATTAAAATGGCCAAAGAGCAGAATCTTCCGCTTAATCCTACCAAGATCTCTGGCGTCTGTGGCCGCCTGATGTGCTGCCTCTCTTACGAAAATGATAACTATATCCAAGCAAAACAGCAAATGCCCCCGATCGGCACTCTGTTTGATACCCCCAGCGGTACTGGCACTGTCGTTGCTGTTAATGTCCCGCAGAATTCGGTCGAGGTTATGCTGGAGAGCGGGGCTAGCGTTCATGTACCTGTCCATACACAGGAGCAGAAGAGCAGCGGAGGTTCTTGTTGTAGCACAAAGAGTAGTGGAAGCAGTAGCAAGCAAAGCGGAGGCGGCTGTGGATCTTGCAGTCTCAAGAAAAAACGGTAAAGCTAACGAGACCTAATACAGAGTTGAGTAGGAAGGAAGGTATGTAAGACATGTTGCCAGATGACGGGAAAGATTCAGAAGCTATACAGCTAAATCCTATAAATCCTGGCTGGAACAAATCTTTAGATCAGACTCACTTATTTGATGCAGAAGAACTACCTGCACCATCCAATCAACAACAGATGAAAGTCTTTCCCGCCACTGCTATTGCTAGAGAGCAGGCAAGCAAGCAAGAACATACTCCCGCTTCTGCAGAAGACTCTGATGATCTCCGTCAAGAACTCTGGCATGCTATCAAGCTCATCATTATTCCATTACTTTTCGCTGGCATCTCATGTTTGCTGGTACTTCCACCTATCGCCATCGATGAGGCCCATTTTCCACCAGAAACGCTCTGGTCAATTGGTCTGGTCATGATCATTGTTGCGGGTCTGCAGGGAATCGCTGTCCACTACAGTAAGCGGATCCCTGGCATGTGGATACTGTGCACAATGGGTGGCTTTGTGCTCCTCTTGTCAATTAGTATTTTTGCGCTCTTTGGACCTGTGCCAGGTGTTATTTTGGTGCTGGTACTGCTCTTCCTCACTGCTTATATGTTACAGCGTACAATTCACCCAGTGCCGGAGGGTGTGGTTGATATCGTGCTTGCCTTTGGTAAGTATAGCCGCACACTCTATCCCGGCTTTCATCTGCTCTCTCCCTGGGAGAAGGCTACCCGTCAAGTTAATGTGGAAGAGACACATTGGAACTGTCCACCACAAAGAATTCAAATGTCGCGGGACGATGATCTTATTCTGCGAGCATTGATCTCATACCAGATTATACCTGAAACTGCCCATCTGGCAGTCGAAAACTGGGAAGAGAGTCTGCGCGATACGTTCATCGCTACCTTGCAAACTGTCGCTACGGTCTTTACTCCAGACGATTTCCTGAACTGGCCGCAAAGCTTGGATGTGTATCAGAAGCAGCTTCATCATCCCGTCTCTGGCTCACCAGCAGATGACTTTAGCGAGAGCCCAGAACGCCGTGAGACTATCAACGACTATTTATGCCAGTATATCCATGCAAAAGCAGGGGGCGTACAGGTCAATTGGGTTAGCATTCGTGATATTGAATTGGTACCACATAGCCTCAATATTGATCCTATTTACCACCATTTCAATGAGCAACAGACGACACCGAGCAGTACTCCACTACCAGAACAAACTCCACAACTAGCTCTGGTACCGCAGATTGGAGCCACTGAACCTCAACAGCAAGCAGTATTAACCTCGGTCAGGCAAGGTGAGCCCGCTAAACCAATCGAGATCCCCAAGGAAGAGATACTGATCAAGGCCTATAAAGAAGTGCAGAATGGCAAGATCACCGATCCTGAAGCGATCCGCATGATCGCGGCGACTTTTGAGGCTGTGGCGCAAGACTCTCAGGCCAATCAGTCTGTTAGCATCGATGTAGAGCAGGCTGCCAGGATTTTGCGCAAACGGGCTCACCAATACGATGAACTCTATGCAAAAGGCACATAAGTGCATATGGCCCCAGCAGAAAGGATTACCTTTTGGGGGATGTGAGTGGAAACCTCTTGCGAAATGCGCTACAATGCCAGAGAAGGCACGGGCGAATGATAATGTTGGACACGTAGTGTATTCCTCTGATAGCCATTATGTACCAGAGAAAGCACAAGAAAGAGGTTTCTATGGCAGGCGATTGTTCCTTTGATGTAGTATCACAGTTTGATGAGCAAGAACTGCTCAATGCGATTGATCAAACACGACGTGATGTACAAACACGTTACGATCTAAAGAATACAAAGACAGAAATTACATATGAGAAAGATACCATTACGATTGTTACTGATAGCACGCTTACGTTAAAAAGTGTTCGCGATACCCTTGAGAGCAAGGCGGTACGTCGCAATCTCTCGCTCAAGATCTTCAAGCCAGGGAAAGAAGAGGATGCAGCTGGAGGCAGGGTTCGTCAGAGCATCCAATTGCAACAGGGTATCTCACAAGAATTGGGCAAGGAGATTGGGAAGTTTATTCGCGAAAGTCATCCTAAGGTGCGTACTCAGATTCAGGGCGATGGCTTACGAGTGCTGGCAAAAAGTCGCGATGAACTGCAAGCCGTTATTGCCAGTGTCAAAGAAAAGGATTATCCAGTACCGCTCCAGTTTATCAACTATCGCAGCTGAAAATTTCGATGAGGGACCGCACATTGGTCAATTAGGTACAGAATAGTTGCCAATTTGGCGTAACCATCATATACTCTCGTTCAAGCTAGGTTTAGGGCTTGGGTATCATCTATGCATACAGTGTGTACACACACTTTCAAGAAAGCGGACCTTTCATGGCTGGGAATAAACAAGTCTTTGGTGCCGCAATGGATGCAGCTAACCGTCACCTTTGGGATAACCACTGGATGGAGGCTCTGCAAGCATACCAACAAGCACTCGCTGAGTTCCCAGAAGATGTAACCGCCCGTAGCGGTCTTGGGTTCTGTTATATGCAGACCAAGCAATGGCCAAAGGCGCTCGAGGAGTATGTCCATATCCTCAAGAGCGATCCTAGCCATATTATTGCCTTGAGCAAAACTGCCGAGTTGTATGGCATTTTGGGCCAACGTGCGGATGCCTATCGCGCTTACTTACATCTGGCAGATCTCTACTCGCAAGCAGGTCAGGGAGCACGTGCGGAGGCAGCTTGGCTGAAAGCAGTTCAGCTGTCCCCCGGCAACCCGGAGCCCCATGAACGGCTCGCAAACTATTATTTCGAGAAAAAAGATATTGTTCAGATGATTCACCAACGCCTGGCTGCCGCGCAGGACTATCTTCTGCACAACGAGCTTGTGTCGGCACGTCAGCAGTGTGAAGAAGTGCTACATGTTGATGCGATAAATACACAAGCACAACAGATGCTCACGCACATCCAAATCACAGACAACGGGCTTTCCAATCCATTCGCATCAATGGCAGGTGCATCATCAGTTGATCTAGAAAAGCATGCAGACGACCCTGTCAATAGCATATCAGTCGATCAAACTAACTCAGATTCCTACAGGGATAATCCTGTAGGAGAAACATCTCTATTGGGAAACATAAGCGGAGGAAATACTAGCATCATGAATAATATAGGTAGCGCAGGCAATTATGGAGGTGTTGGCAATGTAGGACCTGCTTCGACTATGACAGGGCATGGTCGAAACATGAATTCTGCCCCTCAGCCGAGGATCACTGCCAACCAAGTTACAGAAGTATTGCAGCAGGCGCAAGTCTATCAAGACCAGGGCCGTTTCAATGATGCTATCAATCTCTGTGAGCAGATCCTGGCAAGTGGGTTTGATCGTCCAGATGCACGATACTTTCTGGGTTGGCTGTATCAGGAACAACAGCGCTGGGATGATGCCATTCAACAGTTCCAGGCTTTACTCAATGACCCTGACTATGCACTCTCTTGCTACTATTCATTAGGCCAATGCTACCGAGCACGTGGTGATTTACCCTCCGCAACTGTGCATTTTGATGAGGCTGTCGATCGCGTCAATCTGGATGCCCTGACGGCTGAGGAGTCCGATCAACTCGTTCAACTCTGTCAGGAGGCCGCTGAGGCTCATCGCTTATTAGGTGAACAGGATCAGGCATTTACGGTCTATAATGCCCTGCTTGGCTTTTTGCGTAGTCGCGGCTGGAATGACAAAGTTGCGCAGGTCGAGTTTATGATTCAGCAGGCGCAGAATTCTCCCGCTCCAGATGCTCCTTTATTGACAAGTGAGTCCCATCTGTCATCTAGCGAAGTGCCCGAACTCCCTACAGTAGCAATCAATACAGCTAACCCGCCGCCACAGCCTGCTCCATCTAGCACTTCTGGTGAACTACCAGATTGGCTGACTGGCATTTTGAATGATGAGGATAAGACTCACAAGGCGAATAAGCCAGTGACTCCTCCTCCTGCTCCTAAGGCCGCGCCTGTTGTGGAGCAGCCAGCACCCATACCATCCCAAGCCGCCGCATCAGTAGCACCTGCCGCTGCTGTGGAACCACCCATGCCTACCATATCATCGTCATCTTGGTTAACGGACAATGTCAGTCCAAATACAACGCGTGTCCTTCCACTAGAGCCTCCAGTTCCTCCAGTCGTGCAGCCGTCTGCCGCATCAATACCTGTGCCACAGCCTCCTGCCGCTACACCACTGATATCTTTGGCATCGCCCATTTCGGCGTCAGTGTCACCGTTGCCTCTCGATATCTTCATGCAACCATCACTTGATGTTTCACCAATCCCGCCTATAGATCAGTCAGCTTTGTCCATACTGGGCTCTTCTTTCACGCCGATCCCGCCTGTACAGCCAAAGGGACATGCAGCTGAAGATCTGCTGAGCCAGATAGCTGGCAAACAAGCTCTTGGGCCCAATAATGTCGCCGATGCCGTTCTGGCAAGTACTGCTTCCCTGGCAGAAAATGTACGTATGCAGGTTGTACGCTCTATGCAGGACATCCAGAAATATATCAGCCATGGACTACTGACGCCTGCAAAAGAAGAGTGCTTACGCGTGGTTAATATCGCGCCACAGTATCTGGATGTACATCAGGTACTATGCGAAATCTATGTTCGCGAGGGAAATCTTGATCAGGCTATTCCCAAATATGCTATTCTGGTGGATACTTATATTGCTAATGGCCGTATGGAAGATGCTATCGCTACGTACCGACGTATCCTGCAGCTAGACTCCAATAATATTACTTATCGCATGCGTCTGATCAATCTGCTCTCGGCTCAGGGCCATACAGAAGATTTGTTGCAAGAGCGCACGCTTGCTGCCGAGTCTTACCTGCGCTTAGGCTATATGGATCGTGCTATGACTGAGCTTGAGCAGGCACTGCAGGAGAATCCAACTAATGTGCCCACTCGTCTGAATTATGCACTGGCACTGCAAAAGCTGGGACGCACCCACGAGGCTGTGGCGGAATACCAGCGCGTACTGCAAGTCGATCCGCGTAATATCGCGGCACTTGTTCGTTGGCACATTGCGATGATCACTGGCTTAGGTACATCTCGCGCTACTTCACTTGAAGTGCTCTCACGTGTCCGCTGGCAATTGCGTGGTCTAGGACAGAAATATGCCGATTTTGTGATACGCGAGTATCTACAGGCATTGGATCTTTATCCCAATAATGCCGATATACATTATGCGCTAGGACAGGTCTATCAGCAGCGTGGTCAGTATGACCGCGCTCTTGACTCTTATCTATTAGGGACACGCGATAACGCTGTTGAGATTCTCGCTCGCGTCGGTGCAACTCAGACATTGTTTGCACAGGGCAGGCCTGAACTGGCTATACAGCATCTTGAACAGGCTTTGCAGTTGGTACGCCAGTCTCCAACTGCGATGGATCTCGCTACGTGGGCTGCACGTCCGCGCGAAGATGGTGAGGAACATCAGGCTCCCGAAATGGAGATCGCTTTGCAGCTTGCACAGGCCTATAAACGCACGGGCCGCCAGGAGCAGATGCAGGCTATTTTGCGCCAGGTGAAACAGTTGCAGACTGGTAAGGATGAGGTGGTTTCTACACTAGAAGATGTGTCAACACGCGATAATGATCCTGAAAGTACGATGCGCGAGTATCTCGATTTGGCTAAGCACTATCGCCAGAATCGACAGATCGATACTGCTCTCAATACGTTGAATGAGATGGTACGCTTTGCTCCCGATGATCCACGTGCTCATGAAGAACTGGCTGATCTCGATATCAGGGGTGGCCTGCTGGATGAGGGCATTGCAGAATTGCGCATCCTGGCTGATATCTATCTGCGCAAAGGCAATTTAGAGCAGGCTGCGGCCAAAATTCAACGCATCGGCAATATTTATGCTGAGATGGGGAGCAACGATGAGGCGCTCTCTAGTCTCTTCCGAGCGGCAGAGTTGGATGGTAGCTCTACGGATCTATTGCGCGAGGTGGTGAGCTTGTGCCTGCAATTGGGACGCAATCAGGATGCCGCTCGCTATCAGATCCAGATTGCACGCCATTATGTTGCTACTGATCAGACGAAAGAGGCGGTTGCGGCCTTGCAGCAGTTGATTACGATCGATCGCAACAATTATGAAGCCTATGATCTGCTAGGCCAGACTTATCAGTCTGTGGGTGAGTATGAACAGGCGAGTCGCGTCTATCGCAATCTGGCTAAGATGAATCCTGGTAGCTCTATTGCTCGCGAGCGTCTGTCAACACTGCAAGAATTACGCACTGCACACTAAAGCCTGAATTGCTCGATCAAACTTCGCCTTCGGGAGTGTCCAGGGCTTCTGGTACGTCGGTTAGCTCATAGAGGGCGGCAAGCGAGATGTGTAGATCAATGCTGGTTAGCTCTATCTCGTCTCCCGGCCCATAGACCTGATAGTCTGTCCAGCCCTTCGGCGTACGGCGGAAAACTTCGACGAGCTGATACTTTGTGGCTATAAGTACATACTCCTGAACTGTTGGGCATGCACGATAGTATCTAAATTTCTCGCCTCGATCGTATGCTTCTGTAGTCGCTGAAAGCACTTCAATGACAATACGCGGAGCTTGTATTTCGCGTAGTGTCGTAGTTGGTTGATCATGCTCGTTGCAGGTGACAACTACGTCAGGGTATGTATAGCGCGTTGGGGAGAGACGTGCGGCGACGTCAGATGTATAGACACGACAGGTTCTTTTGCCCAATGCCGTTCTCAGGGCGATCATGGCATTATCCGTAATATACCCATGAGCAAGGGTTCCTCCTGCCATAGCGTAGATCTGGCCGTCAATATATTCATGCTTTATTTCGCGGCTCGTGCGCTCTAGTTCATGCCACTCCTCCACGGTTATATATTGTCGTGATGGCTGTGCTACCATATCGTACTCCTCTCTATACTGCTCATTGTCTTGAATTCATTCTACCAGAATATTTCTCCTTTGTCCATGACAAAACAGGCAAAACAGCTAATTGACTGGTCTTTTCCGGATCAGGAAAGGCTCTTTGAGGCACATTGAGGCACATTGTCTATCTTTTGGAGGGTCGTTGACCAATTTCAAAAATTGGTAAGAAATTGCGATGAAAACACTTGATAAGTTTGTACAAAGATAACAGTCCCGCCCCCCCATTTACCTTTCAGTCATGGCATTATCCTGAACATATAGGAGATTACTCCTAAAGATATGGCAGAAAAAGGCTAAAAGATGATATCATTGATTTCAGAAATGTGAATAAGCAAGGATACGTGAGAGACGAATTGGTTTTATCAGAAACATAACCAAGATGTGATTCTCTCCCTGTCTTTGTTTCTTTCCCATCGTGAAGATGATGCAGCGCCATTATTTTTTTACGGTATTGTTTGTTAAAAAAGGAGTGCAAAAAACCATGAGTGATCTATTAACTGTTTCAGAAGTTGCTGATATTCTGCGTGTTGACGCGACAACCGTACGTCGTTGGGTAAAGTATGGGGTGCTTAACGCTGTTAGTCTGCCACATGCTCGCAAACGGCAGTCCTATCGCATCAAACGCGAAACCCTCGAAGCGTTGCTTGCAAAGAATAATGTTCTTGAGCTTGCAAAAGCCTGAGTCGGGCGGTTTCTCTCTCCAACGTAAGGTGTCTTCCTCAGCGTGTGAGGATTTTTGAATACAAGAAGGCAGGGCCAATTCGTATGACATTTGCCAAGATGTTGTTTAAGACAAGTCTGGCCGTGGGTGCTACCCTCGGAACTCTGGCACTGATCAATAAGGTGACAGAGACGATGGCTGGCGAACTCGATACGGTTTTGACTGGTGAGGAGCGTCGCTATTCCTGGAAATATGGGGATCTGTTCTATAAGGTGCAAGGGGCCCGTGATGCAAAACCTCTTGTGCTGATCCATAGTCTGAGTCCAGGGGCTTCTTCTTACGAGTGGCGCAAAAATGTCGATACGTTGGCTGAGCAGTTCCGTGTCTATACGCTGGATCTGCTGGGGTTTGGTCTCTCCGATCATCCAGGCGTTGACTATGATGCCGAACTCTATGCAGATCTGATCAGTGATTTTGTGAAGGAGACGGTGAAGCAGCCTGCAATTATTGTGGCACATGGTCTTACCAGTGCCTATGTGATTGCAGCTGCCTATCGTCATCCCCATTTGTGCGAACGGCTGGTACTGGTAGAACCATCGCCGATTATGCTGGAGGAGGCCTATCCAGGCCCTCTCAATAGCCTCTGTAAGCTTCTCTTGCGCACACCCATTGTGGGTCAGTGTCTCTATAATCTCTTGACCTCTCGTCAGGCTATTCGCGGCTACTATGATACGCAAGGCTATCACAATCCTGGCTTGATCACTGATGAGCTAGTTGAGTATCTCTATACCAGTGCCCGCCAGCCTCATAGCCGTTTTGCGATTGCTTCGCTTCTGAGTGGTTACTTGAACCTGGGGGTGCAAGGGCCTCTTAGTCGTTTGCAAACGCCTGTGGTGATCATCTGGGGACGCGAAAGCAGGCTGATGCCTTCTGAAGCGTGTGCCGCCTTCAAGCGCGTCAATGCCGATATCGTTGTCCATATCATAGATAAAGCCAGTCTCCATGTACAGGATGAACAGGCGGGCCAGTTCAATAATCTTTTACGCGAATTTGCTCGTACGGCTGTCAGATAATGCCAATCTGCAATCAGACGACAAGCCGCTCTAGCGCAAAGTTATAGCGGCTTGTCATCTCTAGACATCTGCATCAGTCAAGAGGGTGATTAATAGGTTTTGCCAGAGCTGGGTTGAAGAGGCTCTCAAATGAACAGATCAACATGTACATGGAACCGACGTGCTAACTTTTTGGCAATCTCTTTGCTTATGGAGCGCTTGCAACTAAGAATGTCTGATATGCGGCTTTGAGAAGCGCAGTCTAAAAGATCTTCCTGTTTTAATCCATGTTCCTCCATCAAGAATCGTAATGTATCACATGGGGATGCTTCTGGTATCTGGAAATGCTCATCTTCATACTTTTCCACCTGATCGCCAAAGTAGTGAAGGACATCCGCAAGGGGGTGATATTCGTTATCACCAACTATATCAAGCAGGAAGTCAATTATCGCACTGGCTTGCTCGTAGTCCTCTTCTGTCCTTACCGAAGTTACTCCGACTATATCTTTGAATGATAGCCATGCCTGAGATATAGCTTGCGGCTCTGGTAATGCTCTATGTATTTGTGTCATTGTCTTTTCCTTTTCCAGTTGTTATGGTCATACTCTGCATGCGTAAGCACATTGCGAATAAACACTTGACCTACATTATAGTGAATAGATGCTATCAACCTATATTTGTTGCCCCCTATATCAAACACCGTCAAGCCGTCAACATAATCAGCAGTACTAAAAGTCTGCTTCAGGTGAATGAAATCCTGAAAGTTCTCTTTCTTCATGGTACGAAACCATACCATTAATGGTTTTTCCGCATCTGGGTACTTAGTCCAAAACTTAACCAGCACTGGTTTAGCGATAACATGCATACCTCTATAATATACCAATTTGGTATATTGTCAAGTTGTTTGTGGGTGAAGGGTGTGGTTCATTTTTCGCGTGAAGGTTCTCACAATCAACGGACGCAAAATGAAACGTCCTACACGCAGGCTACCCGCACCTTTTTCATGCGGAGTGGTGCGCCTGCAGCGCATGACGTGTCATGGAGCGCGTCCGCTTCTCCCACAGCGCCTGCCTGCAAGCTCTGCAGATTCCTCGACGCGCAAAAATGACGCGCACCCGCCGCATT
>Ga0137458_1000018_pt1 | contig 18094 bp, 30 predicted proteins | sample EasRivERMGT642_2_FD_102311 | JGI IMG/M metagenome (GOLD analysis project Ga0137458, IMG submission 102311) | Soil microbial communities from meander-bound floodplain in the East River, Colorado, USA - East River MetaG ERMGT642_2 | ecosystem: Environmental > Terrestrial > Soil > Floodplain ... | reverse complement strand
ACATGGTCGAAGAAGCGCGCCTATGGCGTGCGAGACAACTACCTCTTCACGCGTGAGGAGGTGCTCATTGTCACGCGTGGCGAACCGACGTTCAACATCCCGCTGCTCGACAAGGAGCGTGGATACGAGGGCTATAATTTGCTCTATCCGGCAAAGAGCAAGTTCCTGCGCCGCACCAACGTGTGGACCGATGTCACCGAGATCATGCGCGGCAAGATCCACCCCACTCAGAAGGCCGATCGCCTTTACGAGATCCTCGTCGAGACGCACTCCAATCCTGGCGACTTGGTCTACGATCCGTGTGCAGGTTCTGGCACGACGGCTCGCGCATGCATCAAGCTCGGTCGTAGCTGCGTCATCGTCGAGAAGACTCGCGCGTACCTCGAGCTAGCAAAGCTCGTCGACATCGCGTGATGGCGCGCGGCATAATGGTCCGCATGGCTAGGCGTGCTCGCAGTGAGTCGTTGCTAGACGAATCGAAAGTCGAGGCGGTCGAGCTCAGTGCTCGCCGCCTGGTCACCATCGGTCCCGATCATCCATGGTGGGCAAAACTCGCATTGGAGTCACGTGAGACGTTCTACGGCGAAGGCTTCGATGGTGCGATCGTTCGCGTGCGTCCACCTGGGAGCGCCACCGATGGCCACGTCGAGGAGGTGCGCAGCATCCTCGCCAAGTTCAAGGTTGCGGCAATGCGCTTCGAATCGCGTGCTCACGCCGAGGTTGCACCGCAGCCCGCGCGCCGAGCGGAGCACAAGAGCCTGCGCGAGGTGGTGATGGAGATGGCCGCGACGTCTTCGCGAAGGGAAGAGCTGCGAGTGCTGCTCGACTACGAGCTCGCGAAGGTAGGGCAGTGATGAACCGCTTCCACGTCGAAAAGATCGTCGTGCGCATGACCATCGAGGAGCACCTCGACGACGGTTCTATCATGCAGCGCACCGAGCAGTTCACCTCCGATGCTCCCGAGGATTCGGACATCGAGATGCTGCGTACGTACATCGAGAGCGTGGGCAATCTGCAGGCCTTGTCGGAAGTCGTTTCCAAGGTACCGACGTTGCCACCGCCGAGGAGCAACTGATGCACGTCATGGCGTTGGGCTTGGAGAACTGGCTGCGCTTCCGCGGCCTGCACCACATCGATCTGCAGCCCGTCGTCTATGGCATCACGGCGAGCTACCAGGGCAACGCGCGCCGCTCAAACTGGCTCGGCAAGACTTCTACCGTGCGGGCGATGCGCTTCGCGCTCTACGGCGACCACCACAAGCGCACCGAGGATGAGTGGATCACGCGCGGTGAGAAGGGTGGCGGTGTGGTTATGTGGTTGGCGACTGACGCGGGCATGGCGACAATTGCCCGCGCTCGTACGCGTGGTAAGTCGACCAAGTTGCAGCTCACGTTGGGCGACGGTCGTGAGCTGCTCGGTGACGAGGCGCAGGTTGAGATCGTGCGCATGGTGGGGCTGACGCTCAAGGACTTCGATGCGTCGGTCTACATCGGCCAGAAGCAGGCCAGCCGCTTCCTCACCGAGGACCCTGCCGAGCGGATGAAGATTGTGGTCGAGTGGTTCAGCCTTGGCCCGCTGCAGCTCGCGGCTGACTCGGTTGCAGCACAGCTCGCGAGTGTGCAAGACGAGATCTCCGCCAACGACGCTGCCAAGCGCGCAGCTCGCGAAGCGGTCGACCGCGTCATGGCCAACTGCGAAGGCATGCCGGCAGGCGGTGACACGACATGGTCATTCGCCAATCGTATCGCCACGCTCGAGACTCAGATCGCTCGAGTGCGTTCCTCGATGAAGTTGCTCGAGGGCCAGAAGGCGAACCACGCTTCACGCAGTCGTGATTTCGAGGAAGCGAAGGAGTATCACCGCATCGTCGTCGAGGGAAAGGCGTTGCGCGCTCGCGTGGAAGCGTACCTGCCAGAGCGCAGTCAAGGCCTTGCCGACCTGCCGGTGTGGCGCTCCGACCTCGAGGGATTGCAAGGTGAGCTCGGCATCGCAGTCGCCAACGTCGAGGCCAAGCGCGTGCTCGCGCGAGGGGAGTTTTCCGGTGTGTGTCCTGTCGACGACCACGACTGTCCCGTCAAGGACAAGATCAACGCCCGTGCCAAGGGCAATGCCGAGCACCTGGCCAAGGCGACCGCCGAGCACAATGAGATTTCCGCCCGCGTGCGCGATGCACGAGCCAAGATCGCCCACATCGAGAAGCTTGATCGTCAGTACGATGCCGACGTGGCTCACCGCGTGCATCTGGTGAAGGACGCCAAGCGCCTCAAGCCTGCAGCCGACCGCGTGGTCGGGCTCGAGGAAGTGCACGCTCAGACCGACACCACCAACGCCGACCTCGAGAGCCTCGGCAAGGAGCTGCACGCACTCGAAGCGCAGCGCTACAACCTCAGCGCCAGTCGCGACCTGATCGATGCGCAGGCCACCGCCGTGGAGAAGCTCCTCGCCACCAACGTCAAGCTGCAGTCCAAGGCCGAGCTCCTGCTCGAGGCGCACCACGTGCTTGGTCGCAAGGGTGCCCAAGCACGTATCGCCCAGGAGAACCTCGCTGAGATCGAGGCTGGTGCCAACTACGCGCTCGCTCAGTGCGGCATCGACCTGTCCGTTGCGGTGTCGTGGGGGCGCGAGACCAAGGGCCTCGCCAAGAACTGCGACGCCTGCGGTGCACCGTTCCCCCCCTCCGCCAAGGTGAAGCTCTGCGCTCGCTGTGGTGAGCCGCGCGGACAACACTTCGAGCACAAGCTCGAGATCGTTCCCTCCGACGAGAGCGGCGCCGCTGAGGACCTAGGTGGTTTCGCCGTGCAGCTCGCTGCTGCCGATTGGCTTCGTCGCGATCGTGCCGCTGCGTGGGCGACGGCCATCATTGACGAGCCCGGTGCACACCTCGACCCCGAGCACCGCGCCGCTCTGATGGGCCACCTCCCAGGGCTGCTCAAGCAGTTCTCGTTCGAACAAGCTTTCGTTGTTGCCCACGACGCGTCGGCAATGGCCGCAATGCCTGCTATCATGCACATCGAAGCCGACGCCAAGGGCTCACGCTTCCAGGGAGAGTCGAATGCCAGCAATGCTGTTCTCGGGAATGAAGGTGGTGCTCGACGTGACGCCGGTGTCGCAGGGCAAGTCGACCGAGGAGTCGTTCCTCCCGGCCCACTGCCACGAGCTCGCCGAGCTCGCCGCGCAGCTCCTGCGCTCGAAAGTGATTCCGAACGTGCAGGAGGTCAAGATCACGGCGGGTCACCAATTGCTGCTGACCGTGCTGGTGCCGCAGGAGGCGAGTCTGGAAATGGTGCAGCGTCGAGCAGTGAACGCCCGAATGTGGGCCGCAGGCGAGCTCGCAAGGATCCGTCAGTCGGCGCGTAGCGTGGGCGACTTCGTTGAGAACATCGTTAAGCGACGGAAGTGGATGCATGTTCAATAGCCGAGCCAAAGGTGCGCGCGGGGAGAACGAAGTCGCCAAGAAGTTGGATGCCTGGTGGGGCGGATTCGAAGTCGGGTGTCACTTCGTGCGGTGCCCCCTCTCGGGCGGTTGGAGGAACGCGACTATCCGTGGTGAGTTCCAGGCGTCCGGGGACTTGATGGTTGCGTCGGCACCATCGTGGCCATTCTGCATCGAAATCAAGCATAGAGAAGGCTGGGCGTGGAAGAACGTCTACGCAGGCAATAAGAGCCCGGTGTGGGGCTGGTGGCGACAGTGCCAGGACGCCGCCAAGGAATGCGGCAAGCAGCCGCTGATGTTCTTCCGCCACAACAACGAATCGTGGCACGTGTTCTTACCGGAGGCTTACGGCTTTCAGTGCGGTCTGTGGGGTTCTGGATTCGTCGATGCGGTCGGCAACCCCAACACCATGATGCAGGAAGCACACTTCTTCGAGGACATGCTTTGGCGCGTCGACTACGGCGCCGAGCTGCCCGTGCTCGTCACTGCCGATGCGCTGTTCGACCTTGCACCGCGCATGCTCGTGCTGCCGCCAAAGACCGGCGTGCGGCTTACTGGTTCAGAAAGGAAGCGATGAGAAATGGCTCGTAGAGCAACAGCAGTAAAGGACCTGCCCGCAGTGACAATTCCGCCGCCCAAAGAGGGTGTGCGAATCGAGTATCGGGCGCTGAGCGACCTGCTCAAGTGGCCGCGCAATCCGAAGAAGCACGACGTGCCAGGCATCAAGGCGTCGATCGAGCGCTTTGGCTACGTGGCCCCGATCGTCCATGACGAGAAGAGTGGCCGCATGGTCGCCGGTCATGGTCGACTCGAGTCGTTACTCGAGCTCAAGGCCGATTTCGACAAGAAAAAGAAAGGCATCGAGCGCCCGCGCAACGTGCATGAACGCGGTGGCGAGTGGTACGTGCCGGTGCTGCGCGGCAACTCGTTCAAGAACGAGCAGGAGGCCGAAGCCTACTTGCTCGCGGACAACCGCCACGTCGAAACTGGTGGCTGGGACGACGAGCTGCTTCGCAGCATGATGAAGCAGTTTCATGAGGACCCCAACCTCGAAGCCCTCGGCTGGACTCGGCGTGAGCTCGACATCTTGCTCAAGCCACCAGTGACGATCGAGCCTGGTGAAACGCCCAACCAGAAGATGATCGGTTTTTTGGCTAGCGAGGTGAAGCAGATCGTGCTCATCCTGCCGAGCGATCAGTACGAGGAGACGCTCAAGCGATTGTCGGCGGTGATGGAGAAGCACAAGCTCAAGAGCCACACCGAGGCGTTTCTACATCTCCTCAACTTCCATGAAACGCGTTCTCGCTGAGCGACATCCGACTGACGTAGGAGCGCTGAAGCTGCGCCCTGCGTCGGCCGAGGACTTCGATGTCTGCATCGACGAGTCGACGATCGTGGAAGAAGACGGCAAGCCTTGTATCGTTTACGAGGTCTTCGACGGCGACTTGACGGAACTAATCTGGGCTGTGCAGAACATCAAGTACAGCAAGAACTTCCGATCCGGAGGGTTGCCGACGGTGTCGCGGATCTTCGGGTACCGCCCTCGAACGGAGGTGCGCGCCAATTTGGAGACTTGTTCGACGACGAGTTTGGCACGCGAAAGCCCGAGACAACATGCGGTCATCTGCGATTTCGCTGTGCTGATGACGGAGTCTTATCGAAAGTACTCCGCAGGTGCGTACGAGATCCACGCGGCAACGATGTCCGGCGTTCTCCCGGAGTGGTGCATCCCAGATAGCTTGTACACAAGCGGCATCGTCAACAAGAACAATGCGCTTCGCTATCATCACGATACGGGCAACTTCAAGGATTGTTGGAGTGGGATGATCGTGTTGCCGAATCGAGTGCGCGGTGGTGAGCTCGTCGTGCCGGAGTTCAGGCTGGCGTTCGACTTTCGTCGACCAGCGATCATCTTTTTTGATGGTCAGTCGCTCTTGCATGGGGTCATGCCGATCGAGGTGCCTGCTGGCATCGGGTATCGATATTCGATTGTGTATTACTCCCTCCAGAAGATGTGCCGTTGTCTCACTGTTGGTGAGGAGAGCGAACACGGTCGCGTGTGGCGTACACGCGCGGAGCACCGTCGCCTGGCGTATTCGAAGGGTGAGAGTGACCCCGCACAGGAAAGTAAGAAGACGCAGGAAAGAAAACGGGCAAAGGAATGAAGCAGCTCATGCGCGACTTCTGCCGATTCGCCACGGGGCACGTCCTCAGTGGTGACATCGATCCGATGTATCCGACGCTGCGTCTCTTCTACGAGCGCGAGGAAGTGCCTCGAGAGATCGCGGTCTGGCGCACGCTCGTGTATGTGGCGTTCTATCACATCGGCAGCGCCGAGAAATTCTGGACTCGCTACCCGGAACCTGGTGTTGTCGGATTCGATCTGCGTGGACTGCCGACTGGCATTGAGCGCCGTGGCTTCCGCGCCAACACCAAGCCGTTCGAGCACATCAACGTGGTGCTCGAGTACGCGCGTGCCCGCGCTGGCGGCCTGCTGGCCTGGGTCGATGCGATGACGTCGCTAGGAGGGGAGAAAGGTTGGGATCAGGTTCGGGCCGAGTTCCAGAGCCTTCCCGGCGGTGGGCCCTGGTCGAGCTATAAGATTGCTGACCTGCTCAAGCACGTGCACGGTGCTCCCATTACGGCGAGTGACATCGGTGTGGGAGGCAAGGGTGAGACAGCAGGCCCGATTCCTGGGATGGTGCAGCTCACTGGTGAGGATTGGAAGGAGTGCGCTGCGAACGTCGGGCTCCAACGCAGGCTCTTGGATCAGGCACTTGAGAACGACGTGCCGTTCACTGGCTTGGATCAACTGGAGACCAGTCTCTGCGACTTCAATTCGCTGACACGCGGCCGTTACTACGTCGGCCACGACATTGACTCCCAGATGGATCATCTGCGTGATTCGAGCTCAGCATTGAAGGCTGCACGAGAGGTCTTTCCGGCTCGGTATCGCGGCGAGCTCGGTGGTTGGGTTGGCGTGCGCAAAGAGCTCAAGAGTGTTTACGCTTCCAAGGGCGAACTGGTGGTCCTATGAGAATCGCAGCGTTCTTCGTGGGTTCACCAGGCGTTGGCAAGACGACGTTGGTGCGCGCTGTTCTTGGTGGGAAGTTGGAGTTCGTCGAGAAGCCCAAGTGGACGCTTGCTGCGCCTAGCATGTGTGCGGCAGGGCATTACCGCGGCGAAATATTCGATGGTGCGGATCGTGTGCCATACAACGGCGTCGAGGATGCACTGGTGTATTGGGAGCAGCACCTGGGAGACCGTCGCGTCACCATCTTCGATGGTGATCGATTCAGCTACTTGAAGGTCGCGCACCGATTGCAGGCGTCGGGCTTGGTGCCCAGGTGCGTGATGCTTCGGGCTAACGATGAGGTGTTGGCTCGACGTCGCTTGGCGCGCGGCAGCAATCAGAGCATCACCTGGATGAAGGGTCGGGTGACCAAGGCTGAGAAGTTCTTTGCGGCGTTCCAGCAAAGCATCTCCCTCGACGCCACGCTTCCGATCGACGAGCTGCGCCCCCAAGTGCTTCGATTTTTCGAACAATGATTCATCTCGAGGGCATGGGGTTGTTCGGATGCATGATGGCGTGGCATCTGCACCGACTCGGCCAGCCATTCACCTGGGATGACAACAACCAGCAGGTGTGCGCGTGGAAGGCCAGCACCGGTGCCATCTATCCGTCGGGTGATCCGTTCGATCAGCAGAACTACAACGTGTGGTCCGAGTGGTCGCGTGGCGCAGCGCCCTGGGCACCAGAGCTGGATACGTTCACTGAGGCGACGGCGTGGTGGTACAGCACCAAGTCTGCACCGCACGGCTTGAAGCAGAAAGCGATTGTCGATCTCGGTCCAATGCGGATGTCGTCGAGGCTCTCGTACCACTTCAACGTGCAGCGCTTCGTGCAGGAGAGTCGTCGGTTCTTTGCTGCGGCCGAAGCAGCGCCCGCACGTTCCGACCGGCTCATCGTCTCGCACGGCTTTGGGCAGCGACTCGATCACGTGCTGTGGGGTTGGAGCTGCAAGGTCGTGCTCGAGTTCGATCGCACCGTGCACGCCGTGCTTCCGGTTGCGATGCGCCCTACCGTCTACTTTCGCGAGGGGCGCTTCATCATGGCGTACGCATTCGCTGTGCCAGACGAAGCGTGCTGGTATGCGGGCTCGTCCCTCATCGTTCAGAAGAAACCGAAGTCGTTGGAGATCCCTGCCAAGTTCGAACGATGGCGAGCAAACTTCGAACGGCTCGGTGGCGGGCTTGTGCGCGTGGCATCGCATGGCGAATTCGTCGAGGGGTGGCGACCAGCAGCAGCAGCCAACGACGACACCGCGTTGGCCAAGTGGATGGGCGGCAAGCTCGTGATGAAACCGCTTTGGAACAGTGGTGTACGCCATGCTCCGCTCTTGTGTGCTGCGACGCTTCGTGAACTCGGCCTTCCGCACCCCCAGTTCCAGCAAGTTTCTCTGTAGGCCCTCCAGTTCCAGCTCGCGCTCCTCCGCACAAGAAGGTCGCCTAACTAGTCCGGTCGCGGCATAATCGCTTGCAATGGCTCCCTACATATTCGCCGTAATCGCCCTCCTGGTCGCACCTCGTTACCCGGAGGCGAAGGTTCTAGTCGATGCGGCAGCCGCCGCTCACCGCCCCGTCGAGGCGCTCGACGTCGAGCCGCTGCTGCCGCGCAGCACGCCTGCCTTCGTCGACGCCATCGTCAACGCAGTGGACGACGAGGGCCTCGCGCTCTTCAACGGCGATTGGGGTGGAGTCACCGCGCGCGAGCGCACCGCGTACCTGCTGGTGGCGGTGGCATTCAACGAATCGTCCTTTGCCGACGACGTTGCCACGTGCACAGCAAAAGTTTCGAAGGCTCGCCCACAGGACTTGGGCAAGTCGATCGGCGCGACGCAGCTCTACCAGGGCCCCACTTGGTACGGTCACACGCGCGAGGAGATCTGTGACTCGGTGGCGCTGCAGTTTCGCCTGGCGTTGCGCTTCCTCGCCGAAGGACACCGCGCGTGCCCCGGATCGATCCGCGGAGCTCTGAGCTACTACAATGCCGGACCAGCAGCGAAGTGTCGCGACACAATGCAGTCGCGCCGCACCTACTTGACGTTCGGGCGCTTGGTGACCGAGGCCGGCCGCTGGCCTCGAGCTGCCGCAGTGCTCGCTCAGAACTGAGCGCTCGTGCGCATCCTCCACGTCTCCGACACGCACGGCCTGCTGCCAGAGTTGGACACGCGCACCGACATCATCGTGCATTCGGGTGACCTGCTGCCGAACTTCTCGCGCGGTGGCCCCGATGAGGCATGCCGGCAGATGGAGTGGATTCACGAGAACGCGCTGCGCCTGCGCGCGTGGATCGGCACCAGGCCGTTCCTGTTCATCCACGGCAATCACGATTTCAGCACCGGCACCGCTGAGCTGCTGGTTGGTGCGGGCGTCGATGCGGTGTGCCTCGATGACGTTGTGCACACTGAGCAGCACGTGCGCTTCTACGGTGTGCCCTGGACCAAGTACTTCACCGGCGAATGGAATCGCGAGCTGCACCCACCCGAGATGCGAACCGTCGTCGATCGGATACCGGCGGTGGACGTACTGGTCGCGCACGGTCCACCACTCGGCATCCTCGACGTCAACGCTCAAGGCGAGCGCTGTGGTTGTCCCACCATGCGCAACGCGTTGGACTACGCAACGATCCCGATGCCCGTTGCGTACCTATGCGGCCACATTCACGAAAGTCACGGCATCCTGGCTCGCGCGTTCGGAGCGCATCCGGTAGTTTTTTCGAACGCAGCCACGACCCAGCACATTCTCGAGATATGAACCGGAAAGGGCGTTTTTCCTCAGGGAAAGAGGCCTCAAAAAAAGGTGTTGCGCCATGCTTGGCGCTATGATAGGCTTATCTCATGATGAAGGAACTGAGTGAGAGGGTGCTCTGCAACGAGGACGGCATGCGCTGCATCGCCGCTGACGCGACCCACTACTTGGTGAATGTTCGCGCCGCTGACGGCTCGACGCAGACCATCATGCGCAAACTGGAAGGAAGCTCCCGATGAGCGACGACGTCAAGAAGTTCGAAGCTGCCGCCCGTAAGACCGCGCGCATGATTACGGCGCTCGCCACCGTGGCGGTGGACGAGGTGAGCAACGTGCGTGAACTTTCGGCTCCAATCTCGAAGGCAATCGACCGCCTCTATACGCTCGCCAACAAGGCGGCATACGAAGATGGCGGCGATGCCCGACTCAACGCGATCGGAGCCTTGCTCGCGGAGTCTGGCGTCGCCCGCGAGGCACTCCAAGCCCGCATCGTCTCGGCCCGGTGCGCGAAGATTCGCGAGCTAGAAATCGAACGTGCTCGCGAGGTGAATTCCCGCCCTTACTGAGGGCGGGGACGATTCTTCAAAAAGGTTATTGCGCCATACTTGGCGCTATGATAGGCTTCTGTTGATGGTGAAAGGGAGGCAACAAATGCTGATGGGAATGGGCGACGGCTATACGTACGAGTTCGAGGGCAAGCGCAACTGGAAGACGTCCGGCGATGAGAAGTGGGAGACGGTCATGTTCCTCCCGCTCGAAGGCGGCCAGGATCACGTTGGGTTCCGCTACATCGATGGCACGCAGTGTGCGGTCTTCAAGTGCGCCGACGGTAAGTTCCGCGCGCAGTCGACCGTCCACGTCAGGATGGAGTCAGCGTGATGCCGCGCCTTCCTCGCACCGAGACGGAGTTCGACGGCTTTCGCTGGCAGTTGCAGATCGACGTCCAGACGCAACTCGTCGAAGTTTGGCGCTCGCGCTTTCGCGGCCTCGACATGGGGCTGCTCGTCGAGGTGGCCGTTTGCTTTTGGAACGGAGAGCACCTTGCCCTGCGCGAGTCTTGCGCCGGTGGCGACGCGCTCAGTCCTCGGCACATGCGCGACCTGTCCCAAGTGGTCCACACGATTTTGGCTTCGTAAAAAAAGGAAGACACATGAGCGCTTACACATCCGGTTTATTGCTCGCCCGCATCCGCGAGTTCTGGATGCAGTTCACGCGAATGCCGCTCTACGACGCGGGCTACACCCACTTCGTCACCGAGTCGGGCATCCTCGAAACATCGAACACCGACGCGCACATGCTCACTTCTCTGGGCTACATGCGCGGTGTTGCCGACGCGGCGTACTTCGCGAACAAGGCAGACTCGCGCGAGGCGCTCATCGCGCACTACGTTGCTTCCGCTGCGGGGCTATTCATCGACATCTTGCAGGACTACGCGCTCGGTGCCGAGGAGAAGCAGGCACGACTCATGCGCTACAGCGCGGAGTACGCACGGCAGATTCAAAAGCTTCTCAAGCAAGCAGCATAAGGAAAGGAAGGAAGTGAAATGGAAGAGCTGGCGAGGTTGAGGCGGGAGTGGCAGGGCGCGATGGCACGCGGCGACGTGGCCGCGATGCAGTCGGCTGCGGGGCGCATCTGGGCGAAGCAACACTCGATCGCTCGTCGTCGCTGCGTGGCGAGCACAACGGGCAGCATTCGCGTTGCGATCACGGCGCTCGAGGCGCGCATCAAGGAGTTCCCCCGATGAGCACCGAGCGCCTCGAACTAGGCCCCACACCGCACGGTGAGGCCTGTGCACAGGTCGGTTCCCCCGACTACGAGGTGCGTGCCCTGGCCGAGTGCAAGGCGTACTGCAAGCAGCTCTGGCGCATTCTTTGGGCGGCAGCCAAGGCCAAGCAGATTCTGCTCGCGTTGCTGTGCGCACCGAAGATCAAAATTCGCGGGCACGCTCACGACTTCGGCACCTATTACGAGGTCGAGGCCTCGTTCGACACCGCCGACCACATCGCAGCCGCAGCGGCCTACTGGCTCGAGCAGCACTTGCCGGAGAAGTGGGACGACGAGGCGCGCAAGGAGCTCGGCCTATGAACGTCGACGTTCATCGCTTCCTTGCGCTGGTGCGAGACTACCGCGCTCGACGTCTGCGGCTGCGTCTCCTCGACGATTGCGAGCGAGCGCTGCGTGAGGGGCCCACCGCCATTTCGTCGACTGACATCGTCATTGCGTATCGGCGCGCACGCCACTCTGATGTGAAGATCACCGATCGGAGGCGACGTTGACTCGCTGGAAGTCCTTCGCGTTGCTCGTGTGGACCGTCGTCATCGGCATCATCGCAGCGCACGCGATCGACTACCTCGTGCCTCCTGGTTACGACGGTCCGCACTGGAACGCGGCGCTCAGGATCGGCGCCGTCTTGCTCGCGTTGGTGCTCTTCACGGGCTGGGCATCGGTCTACTTCACCAACGGCCACGACGCTTAAGTACTCGTAACCATGGCGCTATAAAAAAAGGTGCCGGAGGGTGACGAAAGTTATTGCGCCATGCATGGCGCTATGACATATTACTTTCATGAAGAGCGGGGCAACGAAGACGGGGCAGGAGAGGAAAGCTGACGGCCAGTACGGCTCGAAGCTCGACGCGGTTTGCCGATGCGGACACCGCCTCGGTGAGCACGACGCCGAACGGCCCTACGCTCGCGACGACGAGTTTACCTGCAACGGCTTCAAAAAAGCGAGGGCATCATGATCACTTTCCGAGCGTTCAACAAGACCGATTGGTACGGATTCGCGGGCTGTTTGCCGTTCGACGGCGATGTCGAGCCGGTGCTCGCCAACATGAAGATGGTGGACAACGGCGGTTTCGCTGATGCGGGCGACGTGATGGCGTTCGACGCGCTGGTCGTGCTCGATTCGCAAGGGTTGTTCGTCCAGGCGATGCAAGAGGGCGACGACGAAGGCTTGAGCGAGCGCTCCTTTGCCTGCGAGTATCCGCTGGCGGCACGCGCCGTGGCGATGCTGCGCGACGGCATGAGCTTCGCCGAGTTGACCGCGATGCCAGGCGTCGTGGAAGTAAGTTCGTAAACGGATCTGGGCGGGAACTTTTAGGGCAAGAAAAGAGGACGAGATGGGCAAGCGATACAACGACAATTACGGAACGACTCGGACGAGCATGGCGTCGCGGATTTTGAGTACGCCGCTGGCAGCGTACGCCACCAAGCACCACATTGCTCGGATGCAAGAAGCACTCGAAGGTGCGGACGAAGGCTTGTCGTTTCCCTACGTGGAGTTTCGTCGCGCTGGCACGAATTGCGATCTCGGCGTCGACGTGGCTCGGGTGGACAACTTTGGTGCACGAACGGTCGACGACGCGGGCAACGAGTGGGCGGAATACGAGATCCGCTGCGACGTGAATTTCCCTTGCCACGGCTCGTCCGATCCTGCGACGGTGTTGGCGCGCGTTCGCTTGTACCAGGACGTCGCCATGCTCGCGGCCGAGCTGCTCGCCGAGTTCGGTGCCAACCCAATCTGGAAGATGACCGCCACTGCGCAGGAAGTTGCCGAGCGCAAGGCTGCCGCCGAAAAGAAGGCACTCGACGAGAAGGTTCGCTCCGTCGTGTTGGGCGCCCGCTCCGGACTGCGCGTTGGTGCGACTCGTTCGCTGTTGATGAACAGCTTCGACGGCGTGCCCGTCGGACGTTACGAAGTTGACTTCGACAGTAGCAAGTACGTACTCGTCGTTGGCGAGCACCTCGGAGCGCGCGGTGCGATGATCTCGCGAGTCGCGACGGAAACGGAAGAGCGCAAGGCTCTCGCAGAAGTGTCGTCGTGATGAAAACGCCTGACGAGAACCGCATCGCAGAGTTGGAAGGGCTGCTCAGGAACGCATACAAGCGCATCGACGAACTGGAAGAGTTGGTCAAACTGGCGGACAGCTCCCGCAAGGATTGGGCCGCAGCCTACTTGCGATTGCTCGGGAGGTCGTGATGCGAACCGCGCGCTACCACGTTGAGATGCAGGCCAACAACGGCTCGTGGTCTGAGGACAACCTCGAGCTGCCCATCCACGCCGATTCGATCGCCGACGCCAAGGCCGCCGTCAGAGAGCTGCGATCCATGGACCTCGCGTGGAGCGACGAAACGTACCGCATCGTCTACTATCCAGCGCCGCTCGCCACGCCGTTTTTGCGCGAGGTGGTTGCGCTGCTGCTTCCCGGCGACCACGACCGCGAGCCCGCAGCTAGCACGCTCAGTCGCCTGCTCAAGGAGGCAGGGATGGAAGGCGCGAGCCTCGAGTCGACCACCGTCCTCGAGCTCGCCTTGCGCCTGCAGGCGGTGCGCGACGGCGTTCAAGTTCGGTGCCCGCGTTGCGCAGCCGGTTACTCGTGGGCTGCGTTCGCGTACCTCGAGCCAACGGGCTTTTGGACCGCGCTGGGGGCCGAAGGCGAGGCGATTAGCGCGCTAACCCACACCGGCCCGGTCTTCGAGGGGCGCCTTTGCAAGACCTGCCAGGCCGAGTTCCGGGTGCCCCGGGCTAAGCGCCCCTCCAAGCCGTTTTACAAGAACTTGTTTTAGGGCCTGAAAAAAGAATGTTGCGCCAAGCTTGGCGCTATGATAGGGTGATGTGTATGAAGTCGCTCGCGGGTCGCTTGGATGGTCCGGGACACCTCGCTGGCAAAAAAAGGAAGAGTCATGAAAACGAACAATATGCGGGTTTCGAACGAGTGGGCACGTAGGCCGAACGATCAACGCTTCACGACAATGGCGGATCTGTACGCACGCGTTGCATCGCGCCGCAGTGCGAGCCGCGTGGCCGATGTTGCCCTCGATACGATGCAACTCCAGCTTGCGGGTGACGACGCCGACAGCAGCATCATGCTCACCGACCGCACCGGCTCCGTTCAGGCGGAGCTCAACAACTGGACGTTCGGGCAACTGTGCAGCCGCGCCAAGGCACCTGCGGCTTACTTGCGCACCCTTCCGGCTGCGCTTGCGATGATTCCATTGCAGTATTCGTTGGAGGCGCACGAGATGGCCGAAGACGAGTCGAACGATGCCAAGCTCCTCGTGCAGGCCGACGGCAATGGCGACATCGTCTCGGCGATCACGTCGCCCACCTATGGACGCATCTGGGACGCCGATGTCGTGCAGTCACTCATGGCCAACGTCGACCTCGATGCGTGGAAGGTTCCAGCAGCCAGCTACGCTGACCGTGATCCCAAGCGCGCCACGACGTTATATGCCTCGGACCGCGACGTGTTCGTCTTCCTCGTCAACGAGAGCACGGTCGACGCGGCCGGTGAGGTCCTGCGCCGCGGGTTTTACGTCTCCAACAGCGAGGTCGGCAGCGCGTCGCTCGAGATCGCGTGCTTCACCTACGACTACGTTTGCGACAACCGCATCATCTGGGGACAGTCGAACTTCAAGTCACTCAACATCCGCCACACCTCCGGTGGCCCTCACCGCTTCGTGCAGAAGGCCGTGCCGCAGTTGGCCGCCTACGTGCAGTCGTCGGCCGCCAGCATGGCCGAAGCCGTGCGCACCGCCAAAGCGCGCGAGGTTGGCAAGGATCGCAAGTCGGTTGTCGAGTGGATGCGCGCACGCGGATTCACAGCCTCGGTCGGCGGGAAGGCGTACGACGCTGCGGAGAAGGACCCTCGCGGCTACAACCCGCGCACTGTGTGGGGACTCGTGCAAGGCGTTACCGACGTTGCCCACGACGTCACGCACACTGATGCTCGCGTCGACCTCGAAACCCGCGCTGGGGGATTGCTCGAAACTCTTTGAGGTTAGGCATGCTGCCGTTACGTGGCGTGTCGTGATGTATCGATCGGTAATGTGTGGTTCGAATCAGGAGGCCGGAGTAGTCGGCCGGCTTCCTGTCTCGAACTCCACGGAGTTCGAATTGAAGGGTAACGGGTTAGGAAGGGTGCGGCGTGGTTAGGCATGGCTTGGTGCGGTGAGGTGAGGTCCAGTTTTTGAGAAAGTGGCGAGGAAAGATCATGGCAAAGGAAGCAACTGTAGGGAAGGTGTTGGAGATGCCGCGCGATGAGCGGCTCCTCTGACGCGAGCCATGGTCCCGTGGCGTGGTGTTCTGTATTGTGAGGGTTGTTTTTGGTGGCACCTGCGTCGAGGGCCCGAGTGCGACGGGCTCTCCTCGGAGGTGACGGCGATGAGTGACGAATCCGATGTTCGGGCTAAAGATGTGGTGGCCAACGCGATCAGGGCTGCACGCTACGGCGAAGTAGCGTACGAAGCCTATCGCGATCACATTCAGAACAAAGTTGATCTGGGCGGCGGAAGCGTTCAAGCCTTAGTCGAAGCAACCATGGTTTCGTTCGAGGAATTGCCGCGTGAGATTCAACGTGCATGGTGTGCGGCGATCGATCGAGTGCTCGAGATCGAGGCCAATAAAACCGCGCTGGATAGTTAGTTGTCGCGTTCTCCCTTCGGAGGTTGAGCGGCATAACGGAGTTGTTTGGTTAGGAAGGAAGAAAAGATGGAAAAGATCAAGATGCGATTTACTGGTGTGGCGCCGATGCTCATGCATAACGGTCACCTCGTCGATCCGATGAACGAGTGGACGCGCGAGATGAAAAAGGTCACGGGCAAGAAGGGCCAAAAGAAGACGGATGCAGATCTGATCAAACTGCGCTGGCTCGAATGGCGCGGGAGCCTTTACCTCAACGACAAGAATCGTCCTTGCGTCCCAGGGGACGTCATTCACGCGGTGCTTGTTGCGGGTGCACGCAAGGCACGCAAAGGACAGGACGTTGACGCCGCGATCCTCGTCGAAGCTCCGGACTTCCCGCTCAAGTACGATGGTCCTACTGACATCGAGAAGCTCTACGAGGACCCTCGTTTCGTCGATGTGCGCGGGGCATGCGTCAACGCAGGTCGTGTGATGCGTTCTCGGCCGGTGTTCCCCAAATGGTCGGTCGACATCGAGGTGAGCTTCGATCCAACCCTGGTCAATCGCGAGGACGTCGTGCAGGCTGCACGTGCCAACGGCGAGCAGATCGGCATCGGCGATTACACGCCGCGCTTCGGGAGGTTTTTGGTGCAAGAGATTTGATTCTGGTCTGGCTAGGTGCGGTCGGGTTCGGTTCGGTAGGGTTCGGTCGGGTTCGGTCGAGTGCGGTCGGGCAGGGTTTGGTTCGGTCTGGTGCGGAGTCATCATCGATCGGAAGGTTGGTGATGGCGCTAATTGTGGTGCGGTTCGGTTGGGTCAAGGTTTGGTTCGGTAGGGTGCGGTTCGGTTTGGTAAGCTTCCGTTCGGGGAAGCTCCGGGCGGCATAATCGAAAAAGGAGGTTCTCAGATGGCGATAGATGCAAGCATGCACCCGCTCGATTTCGAGGCGTTGCACAAGGGTGATATTATCGGGCAAACGCAGATCGAGGCAGCCACGAATGTGCGACACAGCGACGATCCAGATCGCTATCGCATCGAGGTTCTTCAGCTGGCCCGTGCGATCGACGATCGGCGGCGGGATCTCGTGACGAAGATCGATCATCGTAGCATTCGAATTTTGGTCGACGTCGAGATCGGTGGCTATTGTAAGGATCGCTTCGAGAAGGATCTTCGATCGATGCGCCGCAATGTCGGCCTCGTCGGTCGCGTGGATCGCTCGAATCTCACCGAGCTTGAAGTGCGCAAAGTCGAGTGCCTCGGTAACCATATAGCGCGAGCGGCAATTGAAGCCGATCGCGTGGCACGCGATGCGCGTAGAGGGCTACGCGAGTTGGAAGCAGCACCGGAGAAGGGAGAACTCCCATCGGGGGATTAGATTTTTTGGTGGGCTAGGTCGTGGTTGGGTACGGTCTGGTGGGGTAGCGTATGGCATGGTTTGGCCGCGAGCTTCTTACGGGATGCCGTCAGGCAGATTGCGACCTTCTGCGAAGAGCAAGCGTTGACCGATCCGGATTTTCGAATAAAGGCCCGCGGCGATCTCATCACGTTTCTGACGACTTTGAAGTCGATCAAGGCGCTCCCATGCACCGAGGCCGCATGTCGAGGATGGCGCGGTGCATTGGCGATCGACGAAGTCGCGAGTGTTCATCGGCTTGAAGAAGTCTGGCCGAGCGCAAAGGTCTGCGCAGCACCAACCATGAACAAGCCGAGCGGATACCCGATTTTGCTGATCACCACGCCTCCGATGGAGGCCGGCACTTTCGCACAATGCCTCTTCAAACTCGAATTGCCGAATGTGATTCGACATCACATCGACTTGCAACGGGCCAAGCGCGAAGGGCTCTCCTCGGAGGTGACGGCATGGGCTACACGACAGATTTCGAAGGAACCGACAACCAGGTCACGACGGTCACCGGGGCGTTCCTCGGGTAGACGAGCGCGGCATAACGGAGAACAAGATGGCGACTTCAAAACTTGATCGCGTCAAGTCGCTCATCGCGCAGGCGACTGATGTCGCCGTGTCTGAGGAGGAGGCGCGGACCTTCGCACTCATCGCCTGCAAGATGATTCGTCAGCACGGCTACGTCGTGGCGGAGTCGGTGACCGTGAGCGCCCCATCGCACGGATACGGAAGTACGCCTGGTGGCGGCGTGCGCATCAACATCGAGGACATCGGCGATATCTTCGGCGGCAAAGCAAGCCGCCGCTCCAAGGGAAAGCCAACTCGTTCCTACGTCGCAGGAGTTTCCTCGGGGGACAAGCGCTGCGAGAAGTGCAACGCGACGGTCACGCGCGGACTGACGTTCTGGACCCTGTCTGATGGCGAAGTGCGCTGCGGCGGCTGCGTGTTCCTCCGATGAGGTACATCGTCGACGCATACGACATTCGCGATGGGTGGATCGAGCAAGGCAGCGTCTTGCTCAGCCACCAGGCCGGCAATGCAGCTTT
>Ga0137458_1000016_pt1 | contig 18511 bp, 14 predicted proteins | sample EasRivERMGT642_2_FD_102311 | JGI IMG/M metagenome (GOLD analysis project Ga0137458, IMG submission 102311) | Soil microbial communities from meander-bound floodplain in the East River, Colorado, USA - East River MetaG ERMGT642_2 | ecosystem: Environmental > Terrestrial > Soil > Floodplain ... | reverse complement strand
TATTGACCTCGCTAGCGGCGGCAGTGCTCCTCGGACTTTTATGGTGCAGTCGATTCTTTACCAGAAAATTGTCTGATAATCCCAGTGAAGTTCCAACCCAGGAAAAAAATGAGTTTTCCGAGGAAACAGTTAGTATGCAGAGGGTGACAGATGACTATCCTCTATAGGGATGAGGAACGAGCTTCTGTCCATTTTATTTTTATCGAGGAGAGAATATTTTGTGAATAAAGAGCAAAACCTTCTGATTGTGACAGCGCATCCAGAATTTGCGTCTGCGTCAGTAACAGAATTAAAACAGCTAGATAAACGGCTAACATATATTGAGGAACTGGCACCTGGAGTTACACTCTGTGACACACCAGATATCACGGCTCTTATGCGATTAGCAGCTAGAGAGCGGCCCATATTTGTACGCCATCTTGCTCCGGTACAGGTGATAGCCTATCTATCCAATACAGCCCAAGATTTGGCGGAGTTGGCTACAACCATAGCTCACCTGCCAGGACTTGCTTTGCTAGAGCGTGGAACGCATTTCTCAGTTCAGACACGTCTTGCACAAACAGAGGAGAGTCAGGTAGCACGTCCATACAGCAGTGGACAAATAAATCAGGCACTTGCAGGAATGCTTATAGAGGAGACAGGAGCTACAGAATACATTAAGAAGCCACAGGTGATTATTTCGTTGCTGTGCACAATAGATAAGGCCTATGTGGGTATTTCTACTGCGGAGGAAAACCTAAGTAGTTGGCCCGGGGGTGCACGGCGTTTTGCCCAAACTCCTGAGCAAATTAGCCGTGCCGAGTTCAAGCTCTTGGAGGCTCTAGAGGTATTTGGTGTTAGCCTTCCGTCGCAGGGGTATACTCTCGACCTAGGAGCTGCTCCTGGAGGTTGGACACGGCTCCTCTTAGAAGCAGGACTCGATGTTGTCGCTGTTGATCCGGCAAATCTTGATCTACGCCTGACTAGAGGGAAACGCTTGCAGCATTATCGCGGTTATGCAGAAAATTATATCGAGGAGGCTATAAGGAAGGCTAGTCACTTTGATGTGATTGTGAATGATATGCGCATGGATGCACGTGAGGCAGCACGTCAGCTCATCAAGGCTTCTCTTTGTCTGCGGGCAGATGGTCTTATGATCAGCGTTTTCAAGTTGCCACACGCAGCACCAGGTATTAATCCATTAATTAACTTGAAAGAAGCTCTGAACATACTTAGTAAACGCTTCAGTCTTGTACAAGCACGTCAACTCTTTCATAATCGGCAGGAGGTAACCGTTGTTGCGGCACGACCCTTGCTAACAAAACGCTAGACTGCTGTACAAGAGCATACTAGCGAATATCAGCATCTGCAAATTAACCACCTCACTACGACATCTATACATCCTCTCTTAGTGGCGGCTAGGAGGCGGGATAATTCAGGTTGGCCTTGCTCATCACCATCTAATTGTACTTCATAGTAGATCTGATCATTGTTAATGCTATATCTCCATGTGGTGCAGTAGGTTTTGCAGTGCTCAACTTCTACTTCTAGGGGTTTTTCCCTAAGTACTTTGGCTTGAAAACTTCTGGTGTAGATAGCAGACCGTTTTGCTCCTGATACTGCTGGAAATCGATCTGACTGACCGGTTTGCATAAATAGTAATCAACTCCCCTCATGGGTTGGCTCAATAAATAACACTATCCTTCACTGTAGCGCTAGATCATGCGTACTATGAGGATACCATACGAGGGCGATTTTGACAAGGAAGATGGGTGACATAGCTAGCTTCGAACCCCTGCACAAGGCCCTGCAAGGTACCAGCATCAATGACAGAGAGTTCAGACAATACTACGCTTTGAGTGTATGAATTTATACAGTTGACAATTTTCTTGCCTAACACTACCTTATACTATAGGAGTAGCCACCCTGGCTCCATAGAAAAATAGCAATTTGTGAAGGGAATAGAGTCTCTATTCGGTTCGCAGAGAAGTCAATGGGCATTTCTGTTATCAAGCGAAGGATTGATTAACAATGGCAATTGAAAAAGACTTTTTCCGGCAGGTGATGGGCCATTTCACCACTGGCGTGACTGTAGCAACGACCAATAGCCAAGGGAAACCCTCTGGCTTAACGGTCAGTTCCTTCAGTTCTCTTTCGCTCATTCCGCCACTAGTGCTTATTTGCGTGGATCGAGCCAGCCATACACTTCCACTTTTCCGTGGAAGTAAGATCTTTGCGGTTAATTTTCTGGCGGCCAAACAGGTACACCTCTCGCGTTGCTTCGCTATGCCCTCAGAAGATCGTTTCGAGTATTTCTGTCATACCTCATATCATGTTGCTGCGACAGGTGCACCTATTATCGATGAGGTTCTCGCGTTTGTCGATACACGTCTGGTTGCTGAGTATCCTGGCGGCGACCATGTCATCTTTGTGGGAGAAATTGAGGCAATGGGCACAGCAGGTATGGCAGTTTTTGCCAGCAAGGATGGTATAACCCGTAGTACTCTCATAGATTATGATGAATATACTTCTAATACCAGCAGTGATGGTATTATGCCTTTAGATGATATCGCTCCTCTTGCTTATTACTGCGGGCAATACCGCCATCTGACTCAGCACTATAGTGAGCCCAGCCTTGATGAAACGTATGAGAGAAAGGAGAAACCTGCCGAAGAGAGATTGTAATTACCAGATTAACCCGATTTGATCATTCTTGCATTCTTGGACAATATCATTTATAATAAGCACTATTAAACACAAAGGAGATTGAGCCATGGCAACAGATCAACTCAAGCATGCATATCAAGTTGCACAAAAGCGTCCTCCTAAAGATCAGGACATGATTGCTAAGCAGATCTTGGAAGCGATTGAAGAGCAAGAATGGGATGAGATTGTCAATCATCCCACGGTCATGCAGAAAATTTGTGAGCTTGCTGACGAGGCACTAGAAGAGCATCTAGCTGGCAAAACAAGGGAAGGTGGCTTCAGAACTATGACTACCTTCCTGATTCCTTGAGATTTTTCCGAATGATGCTCTTCTAGTGATAATAAGCATCTTCAGCTAGCTTATGCATATGATATTCATGAACACCTTTTTTGAGTGTTCCAAGCGCAAGTGTCGCACACGTTGGACGAGTCATTACCAATTCTTTGCCCAGTTGGTCCATGAGGTCCTCAAAGCTCAGAGCCTCGATCTCTTCAGGGGTCAAACCTTCAACAATTGAGGTCACATAGGATGCTGCTGCACAACTGATGCTACAGCCTTGGCCATTCCAGCCAATGGCCTTCCGCTTGCCATCCTCACCAAAACGAGCTTGTATGGTAATCAGATCGGCACAGCCGGGATTGCCCCCGCTTAAATTTACATGGGGATGCTCAATTGAGCCTTTATTGCGTGGATTTTCATAATGATCCAGCAAAAATTCGATAGCTTCTTGACGATTCATCTGACATGCGGCGTGAAGATCCCCTGTGTTTACACATGGGGAGGAAACGTCGCTCCTTTCTGTCTTTCCCCAGTCTACAATAAAAAGAGACAACAAAGGTCCCCTTCTGTTTAACCTATTATAGCATATCTGGCATGATGACAAATGCTTGCACACAATCCTTTTTTGAAGGAACTCTCGTACGAGAGGCATGCGAATTTTCTAAGAGTCCGGTAGCGATTCCAGCTTATACTGACGCTTTTTGACTACCCCTGATCATCAATATCAGTCGTTCGGCCAATCCTGTATTGCGCAATGCTACCCGATCATTTTTCACTGCCCACTCTAAAGCTTGTGGCTGACCAACAATAATACATAGGCGCTTAGCACGCGTGATGGCCGTGTAGAGCAGATTGCGTTGGAGCAGCATGCGATGCTCCTTGACCAACGGGAGCACAATGGCGGGATATTCACTACCCTGACTTTTATGGACTGTCACAGCATAGGCTAGGACCAACTCATCCAGTTCGTTGAAATCATAACTCACAAATAGCGGCCCAGCCTCCTCCAGAAACTCGACTTTGAAGGTGGCATTCTCCTTGTCAATGCGACGGATAAAACCAACATCACCATTGAAAACACCCTTGTCATAGTTATTTCTTGTCTGCATGACCTTGTCGCCAATCCGAAAAATGTGACCTCCCCACTCTATTTGTGCAAAGGCATGTGGATTAAGATGAGCTTGCAGTTGTTCATTGAGCATAGTGACACCGACTGCTCCCCGGTACATTGGGGCAAGTACCTGGATGTCACTGATAGGATTGAAATGATAGCGAGCTGGCAGACGACGTTGAACCAGATCCAGGATGAGCTGCTGCGCACGCAATGGATCTTCTTCCGCCATAAAAAAGAAATCACTGGTGGCCTCAATCTTGGTATGGGGTAGCAAACCGACGTTGATACGGTGGGCATTGACGATAATTTTGCTCTGCTGAGCCTGACGGAATAATTCGGTGAGGCGTATGGTAGGTAGCGCTTCGCTCCGTAGCAAGTCGCGTAGTGCGTTGCCTGGCCCGACTGGAGGCAGTTGGTCGGCATCTCCGACAAGTAACAGATGTGATTCGCGCGGTAATGCCTTGAGTAGGTGATAGAAGAGCAGAATATCAACCATCGAGAATTCATCAATAATTATAAACTGGTACGGCAACGGATTGTCTTCGCTGCGCTGATAGCTATTATCGTGTGGAGCATATTCTAGCAGACGATGTAGCGTTTTGGCCTGTGCTCCCGTGGCTTCGGAGAGTCGTTTTGCCGCACGCCCGGTTGGTGCTGCAAGAGCCACATCGATTTTTCGCGTACGCAAGAGCATTAATAAAGCACGGATCGAGGTCGATTTGCCAGTTCCAGGCCCTCCGGTCAGGATGGTGGCTTTGTTGCTATAAGCCATTTGCACTGCTTCGCGTTGCTTGTCAGTCAAGAGCATATTGCGCTTCTCTTTGAGCAACATGAACACTCTATCCCACTGCTGCTGAGATGTCGGTGGCAGACAACTGGAGGCCTTTTGCAGCAGACGTAAGAGACGGGCAGAACCATTTTCAGCATACCAGAAGGGCCCAAAGTAGATACGCTGCTGCTCTTGTGGCTCAATCTCCTGAGCTCTCTGATTGCCAAATACAATATCTGCTTCGACGGGCTCAACATGAGAGGTTATTGCAGCAGGCGTGATTGGCAATGAAGGCGGTGGCTCAATAAATATATCCTGGTCGCTACGAAGCTGCTCCATCGCCGCAGATAATACTTCGGGATGAGCCTTGAGGATATCGGCAGCACGGTATATGAGGTCTTTCTCCAACAAAAAGCAGTGTCCATCCTCATTGGCCGCCTGGGTCAACACATACTTCAATCCAGTTGCTAGACGTGGAAGACTATCCTGGGGTAGGCCTAATTTGAGAGCAATGTCATCGGCTGTGCGAAAACCAATGCCTTGTACCTCTTGTGCTAGTTGGTACGGATTTTCTCGAATGACTTTGATGGCATCTTTGCCATATTCTTTATAGACACGAGTTGCTACATTAATTGACACATCGTGCGTTTGCAGAAATAGATGCAATTCTTTAATGTCCGTCTGCTCAATCCACGCTTTGGTAATGTGCTCGCGGTCCTTGGCACTAATGCCCTTGATCTGGCTGAGAAGTTCTGGCTGCTGTTCGATAATTGCTAATGTCTGCTCACCGAAATGATCGACGATCAACTTGGCCTTCTTGGGTCCAATGCCTTTGATTAGACCGGAACTGAGATAGCGCATGATGCCTTCAGTCGAGGCTGGAAGACGTTGTATAAAACTGGTCACGCGAAGTTGGCGGCCATAGCGTGGATCATGCTCCCATTCTCCCTCAATTGTTAGCAGTTCACCGACATGCACGCCGGGTAACATGCCAACAATAGTTGTGAGGTCATCACGGAAGAGTCTTCCACTGTCATTTGGGCGAAAACGTGCGACGGTATAGTGATTGTCTTCATTGCGAAAGACGATGCTTTCAACAGAACCTTCAAGCTTGAGCATGCTCACCTGTTCCCCCAGGAAGGGCGATGTGTTGGAAATAATCCATCCTATCTTAACACAGGGGTGGTATAAGCGTCGAGCGAAACTCGCCGGGAGGGCTATCCCTGAGTAGATCAATATGCTACAATAGCTCCCGAGTGAAAACAGGTTTTCGTAAAGCAGACGAGGTGCAGCATGTTTGCTCTGGCAGAAGGTCAAAAATTTGAGCGGTATCGTGTGATCCGCCTGCTCGGTAGCGGGATATCTGGTACAACGTATGAAGCTGAAGACATACTACTCCACCGCAAGGTTGCTCTCAAGCTCATTCATCCCTGGTCTATTTTACCTGACGCTGCCCGCCGTCAATTTTTTCGTGATATGCAAAGCTTCAGTTTACTTACCCATCCTTATCAGGCCACAACGCTGGATTATGGTGAGGTAGATGGGCAGTTGTATAGTGTATCGCACTTCGTCACAGCTGGCTCGTTGCTCAATAACGATGGAAGACGATGGTTCTCTCCCCCGCTGCGTGTGAAGGATGCTTTAGCCTATACCTATCAGCTTGCCCAGGCCCTCTATAATATGCATCGCTATGGGTACGTACACGGCTCATTGACGCTCTCCAACATCCTGGTACTAGGTAGCCCTAATTTCGATAATGATCCTAATTTTGCGCCGTTCTTGCTCGCCGATATGGGAATGGCACACTTCGTCCGCCGCTTTGGTCGTCCCAAAATTTCACGGTTACTCATCACAGAGGCTCCCGAACAAGCACGTGGCCGTGTCACAGCTGCCAGTGATCAATATGCGTTGGCTGCGCTCCTCTATCTCTGGCTCGCAGGCCAACCACCATTCCTCGGCTCACCAGAGGAAATTGAGCATGCCAAACGCACCTCCGCTATTCCGCGGCTGGCAACTCACAATCCCCATATTACCTTTGAACAGGAAGGTATCATCCAGCGTGCACTCAGCGGCTATCCCGATGACCGCTACCCAAGCGTTCTCACTTTCGCTGAAACCCTACGTGCATCGCTCACACGTGCCAGCCTAGCTTCAACTTCACTCGATAGTGCCAGCCTAGCTTATCCTATTACAACGAAGCCACTTAACCAATTCCTGCCGACTGCTATGCCGGAGTCAAGCTTACCGACTGAGACACTATCCGAGAGTGCTAAGGATGGGACAGAGATCTCTCAATGCAATCACGGACAAGGTCCAGAGCGTATATCCACAACCTTTGTTTTGGACCAGCAGGAACTGGTTCGCCTCACCGCTATTGCTAAGCAGGAGCCACTCATAGTAGAGCCACAACCCAATCCTACACAGCTCAGCCTTACAATACTTCCTACTTCTGAGCCAAATTCCGACCGCATTGCCTAAATATACGCTTACTCAGCTATCAGATAGTATATTGCACTTATTGCCAGACTCTCTAGCCTTCTTGAAGGACTGTTCGTACTGTTGCGTTGCTGGCAGAAAGCAAGCCCGAGACAAAAGAATTTGTTGCAAGAGCATTCATTGCCATGCTTTCTGATAAGGAGCTTCATCCAAAGGTAAGTGATTGGATCCATTGTACACTTCAGAATTGGAAGCATAACGCAGGAAAAGTAGTTGGAATGCTTCTCAATGAGCAGCTTCCTCCAAAGCTGCGTGATCAGATCAAAGAAGTTTTTAAGGATTATACGTATAAAATACCTTATACAGATATCAGGGGATGGTGATAAGGTGTCAGGATACAGTATCAGTTCCCTGTGAGTCATACCCTACAGCGGTTCGCTCCTAGCCCTCTCCATTCCTGGCAGGTCAAAGCTTCTGCGAATTGCTATGAGCGAGGATACTCCTAATCTGCACTTTGTAGAAACAGAAACTCATCCCGTTGGGACTTTACCTGGAGTTATACTTTCTGATAAAATAGTAGTACAGCTAATTAGCAATCTCAGAGTTATAAAAACAGTTAGTTGTTTTAGCTCTGGCACAAATAGAGCATTATAAGGCGATTGACTGGCTGGTGGCGCGGCTATTTGCCATGTGGAAAGAGGAGTGACAGCATGCTTTCTATCAGATGTCCCTCTTCTCTAGCAACTTTTTGCGTTTCTCTCGACAATACTTGACAATGGAGTCAGGTATTGGGAACCAAGAAGGAGGATCAGCAACTATGCCTGAACAGCGTCAATGGGTAATTGGTATCGCTACCAGCACGGGTATTGTTGGGCTCACAGTAACCGGAAGTTTGGCTGTCTTAGCACATTTCTTTGTTAATGAATTATCACGTCCTCATTCGCCGTTGCGGGATACTGATCTCACATGGGGGATGCCTGAATCGACTGGCGAACCACCTGCTTCCCTTCAACGTTCATTGCTCTTTAAAGCCTCTGATGGCACTCTTTTGTGTGGCGAGTTCTGGGCACAACCACGACCCGCACTAACCGTTGTGTTGTGTCATGGCTATCGAATTTCCCGCACACATCTACGGCCCGCGGCAGGACTACAGTATGGCAGTGGATACAATGTGCTGTTCTTTGATTTTCGGGGCCATGGTGATAGCGATAGCATTTTAACTAGTGCTGGCAATGCTGAGGTACTTGATCTTGAGGCCGCACTGTTTGCTGCTAGCCAACAGTACGAAACGCTTCCCGGCAAAATTATCATTCATGGCTTCTCTATGGGAGCAGCGGTTGCTCTGCTCCTGCCGCCTCATCCTGACGTTGTTGCAATTATTGCTGATAGTCCCTACGCTCGCTCAGATGATATTATGCGCCGCATCATTTATCATCGATTGCTGGGAAAAAGCCATCAATGGCTACCTCTGTTCCAGCCGTTACGCCAGCTCTTTCCGGCTATTACGTGGTGTACAGTTGCACTCTGTGCTATCGATTTTCGTTTGCGGTTTGGATTTAGCGTAGTTGCACGCCCTGTTGCTGCCTTTAAACACTGGCGGGTACATTCTCAGAAGGCATTGCACCAACAAGCCATCCCAATTCTGCTTATTCACTCTGCTGGTGATACCTTGATTCCTATTGAGCATGCACACCAGATTGTAGCTGAGGCTAGAGCACATGGTGTGACGCTGGAAACATACTTTGTGGAGCATGTGAACCACTGTGGCGCTTATGGATATCATCCACTTCACTATACTTCTGCCATCCATCGTTTTTTAAGTCGCCACTTGCAAGATGATGTTCCTGAGCAACAAGATCGTTTAAAGGTCTCCTAGGCTACATAGGAACACCACTCTTGCAAAGTGCCATGCCAAAAATGGAATGTACAGTCCTATGGCCCATGAGAGTAGCAAAGTGGCCGCCTATAAGTAGTTTTTTCGAGTGTCACGCTCATCGATGCTTTTGCTCTCCTGCGAGGTAACAATGGCAAATTGGTCACAAAAAGACTTGCATATCAGTATATTTTCATGCATACTGTTCTAATAGAATAGCTTGTATGCAGATTTACAGGCTCTTGACAATCATTCAATCGGAAGGTTGCGATATACCTCTGATGAGCGTGGTGTGCTGCAGAAGGATGGTCTTGAAGTAGAGATCTTGGGGACCTCTCAAGTCGGCTGAATGCAGATAGCAGTCTATTCCACTCCAATTTGAAAGGCAGGTAGGATGTTACTACCAGACGACATTGCCCAGACCACTGAGGCACTTGAAGATTTTCCTCTTATTCTTAACCATCGGAGTACTTTAAATGGACAACATGAGTATATGTTTCAAGAGAAGCATACAGATATGCTGCCGTCGTTGACACTCGAGACCCCAGGTACAACAGTTACTTGGTGGCAAGCACGGCAATTCCGTGAAGACAACGAGTATTTGCGTCCTCTGCTGGATCAGCAGCGTGTCGAAATGCAACTGCTTATTACCGAGTACAATAATCTAAAAGGCGAATATGATAGAGAAATTGCCAACATTCATCGCAGCTATCAAGAGGGGATAGCACACTACCAGCAATATCTCCAGAATGTCGTGGCAGAGCACGATCGTTTACATGCTGCTTACGAAGAACTAGAGGATCGCTATCAGGAACTCTTTCATAATTTTCAGGGATCTGTCGAGGAAGAGGCCCAGAAGAGGATTATGGAAGCAGAACAAATAGTTCTTCAATCACCCGAGAAGGCTCATGCTTTATTCCAAAATCTGGTGAAGACGATTGAGCTACAATGCAGGCAGGAGGAGGATAAACATCTGGCCGAGGCTCTCTATCTCAAGCGAGAAGTCTACCGTATGACACAACTACTAGAAAGCGAGCGCGAGCAACTAAAGGTTGGATATCAACAATTGCATGTTCAGCAGCAAAAGATACGTGAGCAGACTGAATTACGGCAGAAGATGCTGCATACACGTTTACAGGCACGCTGGAAAATGATCACGGTAGTGACGTCATTAGGTCTTGTTGCTTCTTTAGTAGTATTTCAGTTTTTCTTGCTCTTCCTCTTTCATGTTCACATGACTGTCGCGGTATCACTTGCTATTACATTTCCGATTGTTCTATGCCTTGTGCTATCTCTCATTCTAGCTGCACCTTTAGGCTTGTTAAAATCTATGTATTTACATCCACATAAAAAGAAGTCTAAATAGAGTGCATAGAAAGTACAGGTGAAAGAGAGGGATCAGATGTTGCTGTCTCTCTCTTCCTGTTCGTGTTAACTATCCACACTGCAAAGTTGCGTGCCCTTAGCCCAGCAGCTTTTCCATTTGTGAAAGATGGGATTCGAAGAGCTGGAAGGCTTGGCGTACCGGCTCAGGTGAGGTCATGTCCACTCCGGCTTTTTTCAGCAACTCAATACTATAGTCAGAGGAGCCTGAGCTGAGAAACTGTAGGTAACGTTCGACCGCAGGCTGCCCTTCATGGAGAATCTGCTGTACCAGTGCTGAGGCGGCTGAAATACCGGTGGCATACTGGTAGACGTAGAAGTTATAATAGAAATGAGGAATTCGTGCCCATTCGATGCCAAGCAACTCATCAATGACAGCTTCCCCACCATAATACTTCTCATTCAATGCTGTATATAATGCTGTAAGCGTATCAGCCGTTAATGGTTGGCCCTGTTCTGCTTGGCTGTGAATCTTCTGCTCAAACTCGGCAAACATGGTCTGGCGGTACAGCGTGCCACGGAGACCTTCTAGCGAGTGATTGAGTAGCGAGATACGTGCAGCTCGATCTTCAGTATTCTGTAGTAAGTACTGAGTGAGTAGACCTTCATTGAGCGTTGAAGCAACCTCTGCAACGAAAATGGTGTAATCGCCATATTGATAGGGCTGTTTTGTACGCGTGAAGTAGGAGTGCATCGAATGCCCTAATTCATGTGCCAGTGTGTACATACTCTCGCGCTTATTCTGGAAATTCAGCAGGATAAATGGATGCGTTCCATAGCTCCCACCGCTGTAAGCTCCGCTGCGCTTGCCAGGTGTTTCATAGACATCGATCCAGCGTTGGGTAAACCCTTCTCTGAGGATTTTACAGTAAGTCTCACCAAGTGGTGATAGTGCAGCAAAAATAGTGTCTCGCGCCTGCTCATAGGTTATTTCATCTGTTGTCTCTTTTACAATGGGAGTATAGAGATCATACATGTGCAACTCGTCGAGTGCGAGTATACGCTTACGGAGCCTCATGTAGCGATCAAGCAGGGGGGTATGCTGCTTAACGGTCTCAATGAGGTTATCATAGACAGTAACGGGAATGTTATAGCGATCTAGAGCACGCTCTCGGCAGGTTGCATAGTTGCGCTGGCGGGCGTAGAAAATATTGGTTTTGATCTCTGCTGCCAGGGTTGCAGCAAGCGTGTTACGCTGTTTGAGAAAGGTGCCATGCAAGGCCTCAAAAGCCTCTTTGCGAACCCGGCGATCCGCACTGCGAATGAACGTCTGATAATTGCCCTGAGTGAGTTCAACCGCTTCTCCCTGTTCATTGTGGATCGTGGGCAATTTGAGATCAGCATTATGGATCATATCAAAGATAGTATCCGGTGCCTCGGTAATTTCTCCTGCTGCCGCTAAAATTGCTTCTATCTCTACTGAGCGCACATGCGGACGTTGGCGATTGAGAACGTCCAGTTGTTGTTTGTAGAGCGCCAAGCTGGAAGTCTGCTGGATGAACTGATTGAGCGTTTCCTGGGGTATGGCTAGAATTTCTGGATCAATATAGGAAGCTACAGTGGAGGTGTGGACAAAAAGCTGCATGGCGCGATCGGCCATTCCCTGATAGGTACTGTTGGTAGTATCCTCGTCCTTACGCATAGATGCATAGCTATAGAGGCGCTCAAGGGCTTCAGCTATTCCGTCGCGCTTCTGCAAAACCTTGAGCAGTGCTTGCCCACTTTGTGCTAGGGTCCCCTTGAGAGCTTCAAGGCCAGGAAGACGCTGCTGAATAGACAGGAAAGCTTGTTCCCAATCCTCGTCATGTACAAAAATGGTTGAGAGATCCCATGTGTATCCAGCCGGGATATCTTCACGTTTTTTTAAAGCCGTCAATGTCAGTACTACCTTTCTATCTCAATGATTGAAGACAAAAAAATTGTTAGGTACATCATAGCATATTCTTGAAAGTATCCCGCCGGATAGATGAAATCATATTCTTCTATTGAAACACACCAAGGAACTATTGTATTCTATAGTAGTGATTACAAAAGCGTATACATTTCTCTCTACCTATTTCTTGTGTGCAGCATGCTTCTATGAACATTAAGATAAAGGAAGGAAACCTTGCAAAATTCGTCCTTCAAGGGCTATCTTGCTCTGATAATGGCTTTAGCATTGCTAGTCGTAGCCGTTTTTCCAACGAGTGCCCTTGCCAGAACGTCTGCTTCGCGGGGCAAGTTGTTCGTGTTTGTGCGAGGGATGGATAGTTCTTTGACGCCAGAGCAAGCAGCCGCTCAAGGCGGAGATGGGAGTGATCCGTACTTCTTTAGGACTGGAAATCTTGGTGCATACTTGCAAAATCAGGGCTATCCCAATGCTCGTTACTTAGAATATAGTTATGCACCTCTCGGTTCTACAGATACTGGTCAGCCACGGCCCTACAAGTGTCAGGATACCTATGACTATCCCTTAGCCTCCCACATCACCGAACTATCTCGGCAAATCTCTTCTGCTGTACAGAATCGTGCTAATACAGATGTCTACCTCATTGGACATAGTATGGGAGGTATTATAAGCTTTGGCTATCTGGCCTCGTTACTGGAACATGTCGGAACTATAGTGCCTCTTCCCCGCAATGGATCAAGACTGAAAGGGATAGTGACTCTAGACTCACCACTGGGCGGCGTGACAAGCGATAGTAACTATAGGAAGCTCGTTTTCTTGCGGAGTTTCTCCTGCGAAGGATTAGAGGCATGGAATACAGTTGCGGTAGCTCAGATGCAAGCTCTTTTCCGAACTGCTACCATTAGTGTGGCCCTGGGGGCTAGCGCAAGTATTGTCCAAGCTATTCTCAATGGAGGCTATCTCTCAAATCAGAGGGTTGCTGATGATGCTAAGCAAGTAGGGATACCTGTTCTTACCCTTGGCAATACCAATGATCTGCTCTGGAGACCAAGTGTGTGCAATAAACTATTCAAGGTGAATATGCAAGATTTTAGCAGTACTCAGTGGCTACAAGATGAAGGTGCTAACTCTCAGGTCTATAGTCGTATGTTTACTTCAGGCTTCCAGAACTGTGCGCTTGGGCTTCTCAATCTTGCAAATCATTCCGATGCTTTTGCTGTATTTGCAGTAAAAAAAGCATTAGTTCAATTTGTCAATGGTAGCACGCCTGGCTAGCTACTCTGTGACTACCCCTTTTATCTTTTGCAAGAGACTATGATAGGCCAAACATTGCTGCCAACGTATCAGCATGTTTATTATCATCCTGCTTCAATGCCGCCAGATACCGTCCCGTCGTCGCCAGAGACTCATGCCCCAGCCGGGTCTGGATATCACTTATCTTCGCGCCCGCATCCTCCATCGTACGCGCCCAAGTGTGGCGGGTGACATGAACTTTCGAGATGCCCAGATGCTTCTCACAGATATTGGCAACTGAGCGAATAGTGAGAGATGGCAGTATCACTGGAGATGAACCCTCTTCTCGGGCCGCCCTCCGAGTAAAACTAATCCAGAGCGGTACATTTCCGTTGAGTGAGCGCAGGTTTTTGCCATAGGCCAGAGAGATCCACTCCAGAAGTGCATTGGCAACTGGAGTCGGTAATGTATCACGCATTGTCTTGCCGCCTTTACAATGCTCAAATACGAGGGTAACTTTAGGTCCCTGAACTTGCACGTGACGCCAACGAAGTCCGACAACTTCCGATAGACGCCTACCTGTCTGGAATAAAATCGCTAGTAGTGCATAGTCACGTGCGCCCTGCTTTGTACTGCGATCGATGGCTTGCATGCTTTGTGCAACTTGCTGAGGATCTAGAGACTGAGCATTTTTATAAGATTGGACTTTGCTACGATCAACAGAGGCGATGGGGTTACCACATGAAAAAAAATTGCGTTTATTGGCGAAGATGTAGAAACTACTTAGGACAGCTAAACGCTGATTATAGGTGGCTTCGGCGACAATTTTACCTTTGACGGACAAACCTGCAAATCCTTGTGCCGCGAGTGCAATTTCTGCAACTGCATTGTGACGAGCTTTCTCTGTATCTTCCTGCGCATTTATATATGGATCAAGATCACGGCCAGCTTGCCAGAGTAAGCGGCGAAAGTTCATCAAGGTATCTTCGTAGGCCTTGCGTGTCTTCTGGCTACCTGTGCGTCGCGTCTTGGCTTCGATCCAGGCCTTGATAGCAACCTCAATATGAGAAATTTTAACGGGTGCGGTGAGTGATTGATCCGTCATACGAAACCTCCTACAAGCTTTGCCAGTTCTGTTTGCATTGTATCATTAGAGACGAAATCTGTCCCTGGGTGATCAGTTTTTCGGCTGCTAAAACTTTCCTTTTCGCATCTGCAGAAACAATTGTTTCCATAAAGATGTGTGTGTGCTTCTTGGGACTGGCACACTGTATTATACCACTCAGACTGCTTTGCCTTCCTTCTTTTTTTGTTCGGGATATAGCAACACTATTGTACTGTAACGGTTTATATGTGTCACAAATGTCACTTGTATAGATAATCTATCCATAATTGTCGTTGTACACTTGACATTAGATACTCGTTTTGTTGTTTTTAAACTATTGCACGAAACCAATAAGGAAACACTATGTTCACAAGGAAACTACTCAGACACTTTTTTACGTTCTCCATCTTCGCTTTGATGCTTCTACCACAGAGCAGTGCTTTTGCTGCTGGAATATCGGCTGTGCCATCTCCCCCAGGCATACCAAACACAAATTGTTTGAATGTCAGTGGCAGCACTGTCAGCAGTGGAAGCATCGCTCCTACTCCTCCTCCAGGTACCCCTGGACAGTCAGTTAAATATATTGTCAGTTACTATGTTGAGAACAACTGCCCGGATACTGTGGGCAGCATTATCATCGGTGGTCCAATTTCAGTCACTTGCCCAGGCAATAGTGTCAACGTTCCACAGAATGCCGCCTTTATAGTGAGCGGCAATTTAGCCAATGGCCAACATGTTGATGCTGCCAAAAATACTTGGAGTTATTGTGTCGTCTATACAAATAACGTGCCAACGTTATCCGTATTACCAACGAGTATAGGTATGACTATTGAAGCTAAGGGTACTGATGTAAATGGGATATCAGTCAGTTCACCCAAGATTCCCATGGTAATTAAATGGTAACTACTGGAAGTTAAAATGGAGTAAAATATGTCTCTTGTCGAGTCACTTGTAGAGGTCAAAATTCCGATCTATGGGATAGTTGACAGACCGCTTGATCTCTCACTGCATAGTCACTTCCTATCCACTGGTTGTGAAGCGTCTATCATTCTGATGTTTACCAGTCCACGCTATCCACCTTGTCCGTTCAGTAACAGCGTCCGTACTTTTCGAATTGGAACGTCAAATCTTGATGTAGATCACTACTCAATGTTAGAGATGATGATCCAAGATCAAGTACAACCTGTTCGCAACCCTTTTCTTTGGGAGGGGACTATCATCCTTGGAGGCATACCCTTTCGCAGCACTATCAAGTACTATGCTTCTCCATTTAAAATGTCTGGATTTAACCTCAAATCGGAAAAGGAGTTCTTGAGTGGGTTATCCTATGGTCCTTCTTGTGATGAAGTGATCGAGCTTCTAGAAGGTTTACAAGTCATCAATGAGCGTCCTGATGTGCTCAAGCAATATGAAGCAAGCTGTTAGGTATAGGAGAGCATAGAAATGTGCTCTCCTTTTTTTGTAGCTTGGCTGAACAGTCCTCTGTTATGATTTTCCCATGCCAACACCTGCCAACTCATCTACTTCCTGTGTGAGAATGTACTGATCACCCGCTAAAACATCTGGCCTCAGAGGGTTAGGTGTCATTCTTGTATCCAATCAGATAGCTCACTCGTTGAGTAAAGTAGACACAACAAGAACAGAAGATGTGTGCTCAAAAGATGGCGGATAATCTTCCTCAATCTGATCTAAACGATCACAAAGATGTGGCATTGCAAACTGAAGATGCCCAAGATAATCATGCAGGGGCGGTTACTTCAGTTATGCAATCTGCCACTGTATTTCCTATTATCTGGACGCCCCGCTTTATCATTATTTTTTGTCTACTGCTCGCTGGTGGTCTAAGCGGAGCAAATATGTTGACCACTGGCTGGCTCAATCAATACTATCCAGCAGGGTGGGTACTGATAGCCTATTCAGTTGTAAATCTGGGCGGCTGGATCGCTGTGAACAAATGTGCTTGCTCACCGTGGGTACGTTTAGGAAGCATTTTCGGATGTCTATGGGCAATCCTGATGGGCCTCATGTTTGCCTTGAGCATATTTCCCGTTAAACCTTATGCTATTCTTCTGATAAACACAACTGCGGCTGCAAGCAGTGCACTACTCGCCTGTTTTATCTGTCTCTCCATTGCACGTACACCTCTGCAACGCTGGGATCGCTGCTTCTTCGTCCTGGCACCTATTATCGGTGGGACCCTTGTTGCTGTCTTTTTTCTGTATGCTCCAGCCAAAATACACTCATTCCTTCTACTAAAGGAGTATATCGTAACAGCGGAACTTTGGATTTGCACAGCAATTTGGTGGTTACGTGTGTCATGCTGGAGAAGACAGCCAGGACCAGCATTTCTCCTGGGCATTGCACCTGTCATTCAAATAATGTTTATGCAGCCAGCAAATAGCTACAACGAAACTACAGTATTCTTCGCGCAGATCATGTTACTGAGTCTTCTACTTGCGACATTGCGCATCCTGCAATGTGAACTACGTCATTGACTAATAGAAATAATGCAACTATACTTGCAGTAGCCAGCTAGAGAAATCATCTGAAGTTATTGCATGTTCAAACGATAGCATGCCTTAGAATATCATCAATCTCAAGAACCTGCGAGGTGTACAATGTCCACAAGGAAACAGCAGACAGGAAACCTTCCACCTCAGTCTATGCTTCACCAGCGGTATATCATCATTGGGCAGGCAGGTCGCGGGGGTATGGGAGCCGTTTATCAGGCAATTGATACACGTATAGCACAGCGACAGGTTGCGATCAAAGAAATGGGCCAGTCAGCACTTGGCAAAGATGAAGTGGCAGGAGCAATGGCACGCTTCCAACAGGAAGCAACCATTCTTGGCTCCTTATCTCATCCCAATCTCCCACGCATCTATGAGACCTTTAGCGAACAAGATCGTACTTACTTTGTGATGGATTATATAGATGGAAAGACGCTCCATCAGCTCCTTAACAAGGGACAAAGGCAATCTATGTCTGTGAGTCAAGTATTGCATTACGCGCTCCAACTCTGTGACGTCCTGGCATATCTTCATCAGCAAACACCACCAATCATTTTTCGGGATGTCAAACCTACGAATATCATGGTCACACAGACTAGCCATATCTTTCTGATCGATTTTGGCATTGCACGCATCTTCAAAGAAGGTCAACAACAAGATACTGAATTTTTGGGTTCACGGGGATATGCCTCACCAGAACAGCATGGTATCTTTCAGACTAATCCTCGCACTGATATATACGGTCTGGGAGCAACTCTGCATTTTTGCTTGACCGGACAAGATCCGTATCGTGCAACAGATCCATTCGCCTTCTCTCCAATACAGCACTTAAATCCGCAAGTGCCACTTGCCCTTTCCCAACTCATTCAACGCATGGTAGCTATGGATGAGCAGTTACGCCCGCTAAATATGCTTGAGGTCCAACAAGCGTTGCTTGCCATCACGAGACAAGCAACGGACAATACTGCTGCCATAGGCTTGCCTTCACACCTTGCTGATAACAGCACCATCAGTGATCTCCAGAGCACAAACCAAAAGCCACTGCCAATATCGCCCCGGCCTTATCCCAACGACAGCCGTATTACTCTATCACCCACACAAGTAGCAAGTAATACTCCTGGCCAACTATCTATGCCAACTACCCATCCAGTATCACAAAGTCCTTCACTATACAGCGAATCTCCACCTTCTGCTATCCAACCTAGCCAACACAAGACTCCGAACTTTGCCATCAT
>Ga0137458_1000015_pt1 | contig 20763 bp, 27 predicted proteins | sample EasRivERMGT642_2_FD_102311 | JGI IMG/M metagenome (GOLD analysis project Ga0137458, IMG submission 102311) | Soil microbial communities from meander-bound floodplain in the East River, Colorado, USA - East River MetaG ERMGT642_2 | ecosystem: Environmental > Terrestrial > Soil > Floodplain ... | reverse complement strand
CACAGACGCGCCAGCCGTGGCCCTGACCGACACAGCCCAAACCCTGCTAAGCGTGCTGTCTAGGTTGGACACTTTGGCCGTGTCTGTGGCCGATACGGCAGCCACCAAGGGGCTGTTGGCCTTGACCGATGCCCTGGCAGTTGCCCTTACAGACGTTGCCACGGTGCAATTTGGGGCCATTGCTAGCCTAGTCCGCACGGTACTGTTGCGGGCATCAGCAGGGGCGGGTATGATGGGGGCAGGCTTGGGCGAGCCAAATTTGACGGCTACGCGGGACACCCTGACCGGGACCGCTGGCAAAGATGACCCGGACTTGTTGGGTAGCCGGGGCAATGTCGATTTGGAGGGGCAACCGTGACCAAGACCTTACAAGATTTCACATGCTACGCTAATACGGACGTGCCGCTATCGTTTTTGGCAACGGACGAGGAGACAGACGCGCCGCTTAACTTGAGCGGCTCAACGCTTAAGTGGCGCTTGTCACGGGAACCGGGCCTATCCACTATCCTCGATAAGACTTGCACGATATCGGGCACGCCTACGGATGGTGTGTTCACAGTCGAATTGACCAAAGCCGAAACGGCGGCGCTGCTTAACACGTATTACTATGACGTGCGCTTGATTGACGGTACGGCAAAGGAAACAGTCATTGCGACGGGTAGCGTCCTTGTGCTGCCTAGCAATCCGGTAGTAGCGCCGTGAAACAGTTAACGCAAGGCATCTTTAACTACCTCGTGTCAGATGCGGGTCTCGCAGCGCGCTTGGCCACGTATAGCTTTGATGGGGTGTTGCGGCCTGCGGTCTTTACGGACTTGCCGGTGCCGGAAGATGCTGCGTTCCCATTTGTCACAGTGTCCGGTAACATCACGGGCACGGCGCTTGATACAATGAACACGATGGGCGCAGATATTACGCGTGATGTTGGCGTATATGATAAGGCCAGCGCGGGGCAGGCTACGCTTGATGACCTTGCAGATTATGTAAGGAGCTTGCTGCACTTTAGACCGTTCAGCGTGCCGTTATACCGGTTGATTTCTTGCGGCGCTGGCTACCCGGTGATTGCACCTACGGACCAAACGGTGAACGGTCGCTTGATCACAGTTAGATTTCTTCTTGGACGTTTGGAGGCTAACGAATGACTACGAACGCATTTAATACCCAAGGCACACTCATCAAGCGTGGTGATGGTGCAAGCGCCGAAGCGTTTACCACGATCGGTGAAATCAAATCGTTTAACGGGCCGTCCGGTCAGGCGGCGGTACTTGACGCAACGCACTTGGAAAGTACGGCCCGCGAAAAGCTTATGGGCCTGCCGGACGAGGGACAGGTGACGTTCACGATGAACTTTATCCCGTCCAATGCCCAGCAAGTGGCGCTATACAATGATCGGAAGAACCGGACGCGCCGGAACTTCAAGATCGTGTTTAGCGATATCGGGGCCGCCGATATGTCTTTCAGCGGTTTCGTACTTGGCTTCAATGTTGTCGGAGGCGTTGATCAGCTTGCTGAAGCCACGCTTACTGTCGAGATCACTGGCCCAATCACGTTGACCCCGTAGTAGGTGACCTATGGCTGCCAATCCTATTAAAGGTGAACGTGAGATACAGCTTGACGGCAAGACCTATACCATTGTGTTTGACTGGAATGCGCTTACCTTGTTGGCTGGGGAGTTTGGTCTCAACAACATGAACTTGCGCGATACAGGATCATTGGCTAAGGCGCTTGCCATTGGGTTGTTGAAGCATCACAAAAATGAGGGCCTTACGCCCGAACGCATCCAAGACCTTTCACCGCCGCTAGTTCCGACAATAGCGGCGGTGACCGAGGCTTATGAATTTGCCTACTTTGGCAAAGATGGGCCGCCGGTACAAGTGGAGGCGGATGAAAAGGGAAACCCTCGGATAGTCCAAGCGAAATAATCAAGCGGTCTTTTAAGAGCGCTTGGACTGTTGGATTAAAGCCGGAAGAGTTTTGGGCGACAACGCCCTATCAGTTAGGATTGTGCATACATGCTTGTAATGAAAAGAATACGGAAGAGTACCAGCGCCTCATACGTGTGGCTTGGCATGTTGGCGCTTTTACCCGTGTCGAACGTCTACCTGACTTGGACACAATGTTCCTAAAAAAAGAAACATCTCAAGATGCCCTGCGCCAAGGGTTGGTTGCAATGGCGGAAGCGCATAATGCCAAGATAGCTGGGGCGCCTAATGGCTGACGAAAATAAACTAGGCGAAGCCTATATTGAAGTAGTCGCCCGCCTCGATAAGTTCGATGCGCAGTTAAGGGATGTTGAACGCAACGTCAAAAATAGTGCGGAGCGAACGGAACGCGCCACTGACAAGTTTGGCGCGGCAATCAACCGCGCCACTAGCCGCTTGTTTAGTTTGCGCACTGCCGCTGTTGCGGCGGCTGGTCTTACCGGCATGTTCTACTTTACTCAAAAGATGCTGGATGCTGCCGGGTCCATTGGCGAAACGGCTATGAAGCTAGGCGTGACTACTGACCAGCTACAAGAATTGCGCTTTGCCGCCCGTCAGTCTGGGTCAAGTATCGAGGCCATGGATACGGCGCTAAAGTTCCTCAACAACAATATCGGCGAGGCGGTCACTGGCAACAAAACAATGCGCGCTGAATTTGAAGCGCTAGGTATCAACCTTACGGACAATACGGGTAAGACCAAGGCCACGGCGGACGTGTTCCTTGAACTTGCCGATAGGATCAAGGGCATCCAAGACCCAGCCGTGCAAACCAAAGTCATCTTGGACCTGTTGGGGAGGAGTGGTAACGATCTTAAGAACGTGCTACTTGAGGGTGCTGGTGGGCTTAAGGGTCTTGCGGAGCAAGCGCACGAGTTGGGCCTTGTGCTGGAGAAAGATGCAATCGCCAAGGCCAAAGCGACAAGCGATAGGCTAGGCGTGCTGTTCGACGTGATCAAGGTTAGCGGTATGAACTTGGCTATTGCGTTTGTGCCGGTCATGGAATCCATTGTCGATTTGTTTACCAACAAGGATTTCCAGGAAGGTGTAAAGCGCGTGGCTAGCTGGATTTCTGGTATGATTGATTTCGCCGTGCGCAACGCCTCCCAATTTAAGGGCGTGCTCAACGCTATTGATATGGTGGTCAATGGTGCTAATGAAGGTAATAACCTTACGGGTATGCGGGCAACGGGCAACCCGCAGGTTCGGCGCTTGGAGGAACAATTAAAAGCCAATCAAGAAGAACTAGACGTGCTAAAACGGAGCGGTACACCTAATGACGCACCCGATATGGTTTACCGTAACGCACAAGTAGCCGATATACAGCGGCGGTTACGGCAGGCAAAAGAGGCGGAGGCTGCTTACCTAAGCACGTTAGATACGGGTGCAAGCGCTGGTACAGGTGGCGGCATGGGTACGGGTGGTGCGCCCGTATTTGATATAGAAAAGTTCCTACAGGATATGGAGAACGCGGGCGGGTCAAAAGAAGTTGACAAGGTTGCCGCGTCAATAAAGGAATTGCAATTTGCCTTAGAGCAGTTAGGCAAGACCGAACGCGACCAAGCTATAGGTGACGCGCTTAAGGGCGTGGGTGCTGACGATCCGCGATATGATCGTATCCGCAATTTGGCGGCTGCCTATTACGATCTTAAAAAGGCGCAAGACGATCAAAAGAAAGCCCAAGAAGAAGCCAAGCAAATCATCGAGGACACGCTAACACCACTTGAGCAGTACAACGCTTACGTCAAACATCTTAGCGAACTGATGGTCACGGGCGGACTTACGGCGGAGGGCTTTAATCGGGGCGTGGCCAAGGCCAAGGACACGTTGGAAAAACAGAACGACGCGCTAAGCAATCTGAAATCAGCGGCGCAAGATTTTGGTTCTGTATGGTCCAGTGCTTTTGAGGAAGCCATCTTTGCAGCCGAGAGTTTGCAAGACGTGCTAAAAGGATTGCTGCAAGACCTAGCCCGTGTGGCGCTGCGCAAGTTTGTCACCGGCCCGCTTACGGATTGGTTTGTAGGACAGTTCCATAGCGGCGGGCGCGTAGGCGGCAAGGGCACGCTGGGGCGCAGCGTTAGCCCCCTGCTATTTGCCGGTGCCCCGCGTTACCATAGCGGCACGCCGGGCGCTGGTCTTAAGTCTGGCGAAATGCCTGCTATCTTGCAAAAGGGCGAGCAGGTTATCCCGCGTGGCAGCCGTATGGGCGTAGGTGGGATCATGCTTAATCTTACGGTCAATGCTAGCGGCGGCAGTAGGGAACAGAATAAAGACTTGGCTTCACAGGTTGGGCAAGTTGTGGAACGGGTCATTGAGGATAAGGTCTTGTCAGTTATCGGGCGCGAAATGCGTCCGGGTGGCATGTTAGCGTAGGTGAGCAATGGACACATTTACACCGCCTCTACCACCAAGCCTTGAACCGCAGGGCACGCGACGGGCGCGCCTGTTAACGGTTCCGTTTGGTGATAATTACGGGGCCGTGTCGCCTAATGGGCTTAACCCGCTTGATGAAATATGGTCACTGGAATGGCCTCCGCTTACGGAAGCTAACGCAGCTATCATTGATCAGTTCTTTAAGGACCACATAGCCAAGTCTTTCTTTTGGCTGGCCCCTAGGGACACAGTGCTAAAGAAGTGGCTATGTAAAGAATGGCAGCGGGTGCCGCTTAGGGGACCAAGTTTAAGCGGTCTAGACCGCATAACGGCAACTCTAGAACGGGTGTATTGGTTCGCGATATGACTCTCTTCACTCAACATATCCAGGGTGCCGAGCTTGATGCCATCGTGTGGCTATTCAAGTTGGATGCCACCAACCAAGGCTTAAGCACGTACTACTTTACGCCAACCGTCTTTGAGGATGGCACGTCAGTACAATGGGACGGCGATACTTACAACCCAACGGACATGGAGGCCAGTGGCTACGAGTGGTCGGGGCGTGGCGTGATGCCACGGCCTAAGATTAAGTTCAGTGACATTGATCTCCTTATGACCAGCCTAGTAATAGCTGGTAACGATCTTATAGGGAGTCAGTTAACGCGCTGGCGGACCTATAAGCGTTTCCTTGATGGCCAGCCGCAGGCGGACCCAACAGCGCACCACCTTAAGGACATATACAACATTGAGCGCAAGGCTGCACATACGCCCGGTGAAGTTATCGAGTTTGAATTGTCATCGGCTGTTGACCAGGAAGGCCGCTTGATACCGGGCCGCCAAGTGTTGCGCGATACATGCACTCGTTCCTATAGGTTTTGGGATGCTACGGCTGGCGCGTATGTCTACACCAATATTGAATGCCCTTATGTAGGTATGGCGGCATTCGATGCAAATGATCAACCCACAAGTGCCGATAAGGATGATTGCAGCCGGTTCTTATCTGGATGTAAAATACGCTTTTCAACAATCGGCACCGGTGAATTACCAACATGGGCATTTCCAGGAGTGGCGCGTGTACGAGTTTGACCACCTTATCATAGCTATTGCAGTACACGCGGCGACGGACTACCCGCGTGAGTCCTGCGGCTATGTAGCTAACGGCGCTTACTACCCGTGCATCAATGCGGCGGATGATCCGCTTAACGCTTTCGATATGTCGGGCGATACAGGTTTCACACAAGCCCTAATTGATGGCACACTCCAAGGCGTGGTCCACAGCCACACAGACGGCCCCGCGTTCCCAACAAAGCGTGATCTCCTAAATCAAATCAATATGGGCGTGCCATGGGGCATTGCTGTTACGGATGGCAGGGCAGTCAAAGAAGTATTCTGGTACGGCGACCAATTGCCGATACCGCCACTTGAAAAGCGCAAGTTCAGATACGGGGTTACCGATTGCTGGACGCTAATTCGACACTGGTACAAGTTGGAGCGTGGCTTGTGGCTGCCTGCGTTTGCCAGTGAGTGGGGTTGGTGGAAAGCGGGCGAGGACATTTACCGCACCGGCCTAGCAGAAGCTGGCTTTCGTAGACTAACAGCGGATGAGCGCCCGGTTGTGGGTGATATGTGCAGTATGCGAATTGATAGTTCCGTACCCAATCACGGCGGGTTGTACATCGGGAACGGCCAAATGCTCCACCATCTAATGGACCAGTACAGCCGCGCGGACAGCATCGAACGGTATATGGCAATCATCAAAGACAACTGGTACAGACATGAATCAACTTAAGACCATACACCTTTACGGCAAGCTTGCAGACGAGTACGGCCCCAAGTTTGACTTGGCCGTGGCGACCCCTGCTGAAGCCATACGGGCTATGTCTGCTAACTTCCCTACGTTTTACCGGTCACTTTATGGCGGTGAATACCGGGTTATCAGGGGCAGGCCGGAGGAGGACTTTGCGCTTAACGAGGATCAACTGACCCTTAGCCTTGGGCAAGCTAATGACTTGCACATTATACCTATGCCCGTTGGTAGTAAGAAGACAGGGATATTCAAGATCATCCTAGGCGTGGCCCTGATAGCCATATCAATCTTTGTGCCGCCCGCAGGCATAGCCGGAGGTGGCACATTGGCGGCAGGCTTTGCTAGTGAGATTGCGTTAGGTGTTACCTACGGCGCTATAGCGGCTTTGGGTGCGTCCTTGGTCCTGGCTGGCGCGGCGCAACTGCTATCGCCAGCGCCTAAGTCGGATTATGGGGGCCGTGAAAAACCTGAAGAGCGTGCATCGTTTTTCTTTAATGGTCCTGTCAACACAATTGAGCAGGGCGGGCCGGTGCCTATTGTAGTTGGGCGTATGGAAGTTGGCTCGGTGCTTGTAAGCGCTGGCCTAGTAATTTCACGGATATAAAAATGCCTGACGGCTCACAACATGATCCCCTAGTTGAACGATTGGTTGGCCGTGCCAATGCCGATAGGCTGGCTGCGTTTGCCAAGGGCAAGGGCGGCGGCAAGGGTGGGAGTACGGGTGGGCATGTACCGTCCGAATCACAGAACACATTGCAAAGCAAGTCAACCGCCCGCTTTATTGATTTGCTTTGCGAAGGCCCTATCCTTGGACTTGTCAAGGGCGCGGAGTCAATTAATTTTGACTACACGCCATTGATGAATGAAGATGGCACCTACAACTTCGACGCGGTTAATTGGGTTACGCGCCTTGGCTATCCTGACCAAACTTTCCTAGCTGGTTTTGAAGAAGTCGAAAGTGAGGAAACAGTTGGCGCACAAGTCAAGCAATACACTAACAGCCAAGAGTTCACAGCGGCGGCAAGCGACATATGCACGTCAGTTAGTCATGGTCTTTCGACAGGTAACGGCCCCTTCCAGGTGGATACGTTGGGCGTCCTTCCTCCGGGGTTGTCGCTCTTAACTGATTATTGGGTTCACGTAAACGACGCGGACCATTTTCTATTTGCTATATCATCGGGCAATTCAACATCAGGCCCTTACGTCAATATCACCGGGCCGGGTAGCGGCATACATACATTCGGCGCTGTTACAGGTGGCGTAGTCCGCCAAATCAGCGACGATGAGATAACACGTCTACGCGTGGCCTTGCGTATGCCCGCATTGTCATATCAGAACCCGACTACGGGCGATTTGGTGGGCACGGTACTCCGCTTTATAATTGATGTACAGCCTAACGGCGGCAGCTATAAGCCTGTCCGCCAAATGAAAAAGTTTGAAAGCTTTGTTACTAGCACCGGGCCAACGGCTACGGGCCTGGACGTGGTGGCAAAGTATGATCCGGCCAATCCTAACGACGCTTCGGAAAAATGGTCAATCCTTGTTGAATATAAGTTGGTGTCGAGTGGTACATGGTTGGAGATGGGTAAAGCGTCGGGTGTTGCTAATCGCGTGCAAGTTATCGGCGGGCGTGACGGGGGCGGGACTTCCTATATAAAACCGGTCACGCGGCACTACAGCGTAATGGACTTGACCGAAGGCGATTACGAAGTCCGCGTTAGCAAGTTCAACGTAAAAAATCAGGGCGTTGGCGGCACGAGTTTGCCTCCCGGCACTGTCTCAATTATCACAAAGAAAGGATATGTCACCAAGGACTATATCGAACTCAATGACAAGGCCACGTCACCGGCGGAAGTCCAATATGACTTTGATTTGCCGGTAGGTGGCGCACCTTGGAATGTGCGGGTGCGCAGGGTCACGCCCGATAGCACACGGGTGAATCTCAATAATCAATTGTTCTGGTCAAGCTACACGAAGTTGATTGACGCTAAGGTGTCTTACAGTGATAGCGCCGTGATTGGCATTGAGATTGACGCACAGCAATTTGCCGGACGGGTGCCGCGACGGTCTTACGAAATCTATGGCCTAAACAATATCAGCGTGCCGGATAACTATGACCCAGAATCGCGGGTCTATGATGGCGTATGGTCAGGCACGTTTACAACGGCCTACACCACCAATGCAGTGTGGTTCCTATATACGCTGTTGACTAATAGGCGTTGGGGCTTGGGCAAGTACCTCGACAGTAGCGCCATTGATAAATGGTCTTTCTACGAAGTCGCTAAGTACAGTGACGTATTCGTAGACGATGGCTTCGGCGGGCTTGAGCCACGCTTTGAGGCCAACGGCATACTGAACAAATTTGAAGACGCGTACAACGTGCTCCAAGCCATAGCCAGCATCTTCCGGGGCATGATGTACTACGCAACCGGAACAGTGTTCGTATCGGCGGACATGCCCGGCACCCCTGCTAGGGCGATTGTCCCGGCGGATACCGTTAACGGCAAGTTCAATTACAGTGGCACCGGCCTATTAGCCCGCCATACGGTTGCACTGGTCAGTTGGAACGATCCTGTGGACCATTACCGGCCCACAATAGAGGTGGTGCAAAACGCGGCTTTGGTACGGAAGTACGGTTGGCGTCCGGTCAATGTCGCTATACCGCTTTGCACTAGCAGGGGGCAGGCTAGGCGACATGCCAAGATGATCTTGGATACAGAGGAGCATGAGACGGAGCTTTGTGATTGGGCCGTGGCCGTTGACAATTTGGACTTGATGCCCGGCCTGTTGGTGGATATCGCGGACCCTAACTATATGGGCGTCCGTTGGGGCGGGCGGTCGCCATCGGCCACGGCTACACATATTGTACTTGACGCGGCGGTGACATTGGAAGCCGGGGAGACTTACCAGCTCGGGCTTGTGATGGCTGACGGCAAGTTAGAATATCAGACGGTTACGAATGGACAGGGCACTTACACAGAGCTTGATGTTGCTGCGCCATATAGCGGTGCGTATTTGGGTGACAACATTCTACAGTCCGCATATGAACTTGATAATTCTGTTGTCTGGACCCGCACTCAACTTAACACTGTCACTCCTAACGCTGCTAATGCTGCCGATGGCACGGCTCGGGCGGATAAGATAGTAGCGAATACAGTGAGTGCGCAGCACTACATTACGCAGCGCTATGACCGTAACACAAATGTCTCTCAAATATTTGAATTAGTTTTTGATGTTGACCCGGCCGAGTACACAGCTTGTCAGTTGACCATTTCACAAGTTGACGGGGCAAGTGGTGCAGCCCTCGGTGTGAACTTATCAACTCAAGCTATGTCGCCGTCAACATTCGGCAGTGGTTATACTATTATTTCAAATAGCGTTTTGGACCTTGGCGGCGGTATCTATCGCTGCACATTGCGGGCACTTGTTCCTTCTGGTCAGGCTATCGGCACTTGTGCCCTTAAGCCGCAGAATCCTTATGGTACAACCTCTTTTGTTGGTGATAATAGTTCTGGCATTTACGCTTCAAATGCCCAACTGTACCACGTCCGCCCATGCGTACCCGGTGCTGTGTGGATATTGAAGGGCACCAATCTCAGCCCGCGCCAGTTCCGCATATTGGCCTTGTCAGAAATCGACAAGCTGACGGCCAAGGCCGTTGCCATCTTTAACGACGCGGCCAAGTATGACCGTGTTGAACAGGGCATTGTCCTAGCTGAACCGAACTATACGCTTATGACAACTGGCCCCATGGCCCCGCCAACGGCGCTTGGCTTTACCGAGTATTTGTACCGGGCCGGTCCTAGCGTCAAGTCCGCAGCAACGCTTAGCTGGACGGCCGCAGCGGACCCACGGGTGCAGATATATGAAGTGGCTACGCGTCGGGCGGGTGCGGGGAACTATACCACTATCGGCTTTACCAACCAACCGCGCGTTGAGGTGCTTGACACTACCGAAGGGTCATGGGGCTTTAGGGTGCGCGCCATTGACGGGCATAAGAGATTGTTTAGCCCATGGGCTACGCTGGACCCGGCTATAATCGCGGGCTTGGCTGGCAAGCCTGCGGACGTGACGGGTTTTTCGGTGTCTGTCATCGCTGGCGCTATGCAGCTTGTTTGGCAGCCGGTGACTGACCTGGACTTAGACCACTATAGGATCAAGTACAGCACATTGACCACGGGCGTAACGTGGGGTTCGTCTACTGACTACTCGCCCAATGTTAAAGATGTTACGGTGAAGTTGCCTATGGTTGTGGGCACCTACTTGATTAAGGCTGTGGATACCAGCGGGAATGAGAGCGTTAACGCGGCTAGTGTGGTCACGCCCATTGATGAGCAAAGCAATCTCAACATTGTGCAAACCATCACAGAGCATACAGCCTTTACCGGCACAAAGACTAATTGCACTGTGGTATCTAGCACCTTGCGTTTGACGGCGCTGGATACTAACATTGCGCAATCTGATTTGGACACGTCGCCTAATAGTGGTGCGCCAGTTGCCAGCGCCCTTTATGTGTCTGCCACTACGGTTGACCTTGGCGACGTTTACAACAATAGAGTTATCGCTACGCTTGACGCTATCGGCATTGATACCGGGAACGTCATGTCTAATTGGGTCACGTTGGCTAGTGTTGCGGCGCTACAGCAAACTGAACCAACCGAGTGGAAAGTGATCTTGCAGCTACGGACCACGCGGGATAACCCGGCGGGGTCACCTACTTGGACAGCGTGGAAAGACTTTGTTACCGGTGACTATACGTTTAGGGGAGCGCAGTTCCGCGCCATCATCCTAAGCTACGTTGCCAATACCAATGCCGCAATACGCGGGCTAGTGTTTACGGTTGACATGCCGGACAGGACGCTAGGGAATAAAAATGTTGCCAGCAACAGCGGCGCAGATACCAATATAACATACAGCCCGGCTTTCAAAGATGAGCCAGTGCTGCAAGTCACCCCTGCTAATATGGGTTCGGGCGATTACTACACGGCTACCAGCAAATCGCGCACGGGCTTTACGATCAATTTCTTCAATGCGGCTGCTACGCGGGTTTCCCGCAATTTCGATTGGACCGCTACAGGATATGGAACGGTAACGTAATGTCTCAGTATGATTTTGGGACCATCAATCCCGCAACCAAAAGCGGTACGGACCTTGCTTCCGATCTTAACTCGTGGCGCACTGCAATTAACAGCAGCCACAAAGGCGCAACCGCGCCAAGCTATCGGATAGCGGGCACAGTTTGGCTTGACGATGCTGGCACGCCATGGCTCGATAAAATTTATGATGGCGCGGATTGGATTGTGCGCGGGTCCGTTAACGCGTCAACCAATGCTTATACGCCTTACCTAGCGGGCGTGGCCATTGGGAATAGCAGTACGTCTGCCGTTGGTTTGGTTGAATTGGCAACGAGTGCCGAAGTCTTGGCCATGTCGAGCACGTCATTTGCCGTGACACCATCGGGCATAGGCGCGTTGTTTAAGCAGGGGTCTACTTTGACCGCCGCCAATGCGCTTAGCATCGGGTCCGGGAATGGTGGCTTGTTTGAAGTTGACGGCGCTACGGACGTGCACAGCATCAGTGACGCGGGCGGCCCTGGCAATGGGCGTACTGTTGTGCTGCGTTTCATCCATGCAACGCCCGGCCTACTGCGGCACAATGTAAGCGGAACTGAACGCGTATTCTTGCCGGGCGCTGTGGACATTGACATTAAGCAGTTCGATATCTTTGCGTTGACCCGCCTAGGTGCCAACTGGCATTTGACCGGTTACATTCCCTATGCTGGCTTAGTGCTAGCGGATCAACGCTTAGGCTACCGATACATTGAGGGCTGTGAGCTTTCAAATAACGGTACGGATGCGCTTAATGATATTGACATTTCAGTAGGTGAGTGCCGCGATGATGCCCACACTGTTGACATGGGTAGCAGCGCCATACTCACAAAGCGTCTCGATGCGACGTGGGCCGTAGGCAGTGGCAACGGCGGCATTGACACGGGCGCAAAGGCTGCCGCCTCTTGGTATCATGTATGGCGGATCAAGCGCCTTGATACAGGCGTGGTGGATGCCATCTTCACGCTCAATGCCGGTACGCCAAGTATGCCTACTAACTACACCAAGAAAAAGCGTCTTGGCTCTGTGCTTACTGACGGGTCATCTAATATACTTGCGTTCTTGCAACATGGCGGAGATTTTATCTGGAAGACTCCTATCCAGAATGACAATACAGTAAATGCGCTGGGCAGCGCCGCGCGGCAGGCGTTTGTTGTGTCTACACCGCTTGGGATTATAACCAGAGCCAAGGTCCGGTTCTATCCGGAGAATATCACTCACGCTATTTACTTTAGCGAGTCGGGTCAAGTTGACGTTGCAGCTTCATCGGGTGGTCCGTTAACTGCGCAAATGTGGACCGCTGGCGGTGTATGGCTATCTCCGTTACAAGATTTGGAAATCTGGACTGATACCTCCTCACAGGTTTTTGCCCGGTCCACCGCTGCCAATACCAATACGGACTTGGCAACGGCGGGTTGGTATGACCCAAGGATTTAAGCCATGACCTTTAGACCTTTTTGGTGGTGGTACAGTGACACGCGGATAGCCGAAGTAACGTCTGCGTTCATCCTGTGGTATTGGTGTTGGCTGTTGATGGTCTATGGTGAGCAGACGCTAAGCCTATATCGCTACAAGGTCATGGTCGCTGTACTCCCTAGCCAGTACGCTTGGGCCGCTATCTTTGGCGTTGCAGCCCTGCTACAAAGCCTTGCTATGTGTGGGGGCTTTTGGTTGCTGCGCTATCCAGGGGCCGCCGTTGCCATGGGTGTATGGGTTTTCATGGCGGTCATGGCTTCGCTAACTGTCCCATACGGTTCATCGGGTGGGGTTTACTTTGTACATGCCCTAGTCATGGCATGGGTTCTTATTCGCGGTCCGGTACATGGTTGACGTGCAGAACACAATGGAAAGAGCTATAACCACTGTGTTGACAGCGCTTGCGGCTGGCTTACTTGCATGGGTAGGCAGCACTTTAGTTGCTGCTTCAAATCAGCAAGCAACCATAGCCGCCACCATCTCCGGCTTGACGGTCCAGCTTACCGAAATCAAAAGCAACTTGCAGCGGATTAATGAGATTGATGGTAACTTGCGCGTGCTTGATAGCCGCGTTGATAGGTTGGAATTAGATTATCGTGAAGACCGTAGGAGGGTCCAGTGACAGCACCAAAGCAATTGCCCCGTGGAATACGGCGCAACAATCCTGGCAACATTAAGGAACTGCCGGGCGACAAGACACAATGGCAGGGTGAGCGGGCGACGGATGATGATCCTGTATTCGAAGAATTTACCACGGCGCAAATGGGCATCCGCGCCCTTGCCGTGATCTTGCGCACATACCAGCGGCGACATGATATCCGCACAGTGCGGCGGATCATTGGCCGTTGGGCTCCACCGCTTGGGGATACCGGTAAGGCGGAGAATAACACGTCCGCCTATATCAATGCCGTGGTCAAGTCCACTGGCTTTGCCCCTGACCAATTGCTTGACCTCAATATGTTTGACCATATGCTGCCCTTGGTGAAAGCCATCATCCAGCATGAGAACGGGCAACAGCCTTACGATGACAAGACCCTTACGGAAGGTCTTGCGGCGGCGGGCATTGTGAAAATCTAGTAGAGCTAGGAGGTAAGATGTTTCGACTACTTACGAGTGCCGTAGCGTTGCCGCTGTTGGCAATGCGCACGATTAACGGCGGACTACGCTACGTTGAACGCAACGCGTTTTATGTGGCGACTAACCTAGCGATTGCGTTCCTGATGCTTTACGCCTTCGCTATCATCGCGCAACCCGTGGCCCATGTCCTTATGGCCACAGTTGCCTTTGCGCAGGACGGCACAGTGCCGCCTACTGAGGGCGGCATTCTAGACCTCATGCCAACCATCGAAACGGTACTCAAGTTCATTGCCGCCGTCCTTGGGGCAATTGGCATTTGGTTATTCCGGCTGGTCGCCAATCTAGTGTCGGCTAAAACTGGCATTACGATCTTAGGCCAGGAGGACATTTACCGGCAGTATCTTGACAAGGCCATCAACTACGGTATCAAGTTTGCCATAAGCGAACTGAAGGAAGTCAGTTGGACCAAGATTGAAACGAGGAATCAACTCGTAAGCTTGGCCGTTGGCTATATCCTACAGTTCGTACCCGGTGCCCTGGCCAAGTTTGGCATCAAGGATGAGAACGCCTTGCGCGATCTTGTCCTAGCCCGGTTACTCCCGTATGACAAAGACCCCGGCAATTGGACCGGTGCGCCTTTGCCCGTGCCTGTACCGGCTACCTAAGTGTTCGGCTTTAAGTGGGTCACTGACCTTGTTCTCGGCGGACTTGGCACTCTTATCAATTCCGTTGTGGGCGGGCTCAATGACTACATCGAACGCAGGCGTAACGCGCAAGCCATGGCAAGCGTTGGTGCCATGGCGGCAAAAGCAAAAGGTGACCGAGATGCGTTGGAGAGAGCGGCTATTGCAAAAGGCGAAAGGGCTTTGCCTAAGTCTGACGATGCTATTCTTGACGGCTTGCGACGCCCCGCTAATAGAACTAACCGCAATCCAACCGGTGCCTAGCAGTGGTTGTGAATGGTGGCAGCCTAACTATCTATCCGAGGACAGCATTACGGCGCTTGTCATCGGGCGGGATGGGCTGCCGCCTAGTATCACGGCCACGGCTGAATACGACGCGTTGCTTGCGCGATGGGTTGACGCGGCTACGCAAGCCGGGGTTGATCCTGACACAATGCCCGAGGTCAGATTTCTAAACTATCTGCGCAACGGGCACCAAGACGTTAGGACCGATATGAAGGGCATTTCGGACGGCAACTTGATTGGCGAACGTATTTGCCCTGACACCACAGCGACCGTATCGCCGCTGGCTTTTTTGCCAGCGGGTCCGGTCCAGTAACTTGACAGGTCTCCTATACGTTTAACCAAGGCCGCGCATATGTGACGCGGCGGGTTTAACCTCCCAATGTGAAAACGGAAAACTAAAACGCCCCGGTTTCTTGCCGGGGCGTCTTTTTGTGTGCAGCGGTATTTAGAATGATGGGTTGCGGAGGTCCAGGTGCCCGGCGACTAGCGACCAAGTACGCTCGTTTAGCCAAGTGCCGGACAGCTTGCGGCGGTAAAAAGTAAGGCCCGTGTCCGTGGTGACCCGCTTATGATCCTGGCTTACCTTGGCGATGAGACCGCATGGGTAGTAGTCGCCATTGAAGCCCTTGCTGACGGGGCTGCCTACCGTGGGCAACTTGATCACGTCGAACTGTGGGTAGCAATAGCCGCCCGCGTCCGTAGCAATGTAGGTTTCGCCCATGCCCGCCGTCACGTCTTGCGCCAGCACTTGGGCAGCCGCAAAGCTCTTAAGGTCATTGCGGGTTATCAGGTGGGCTAGCTCAATGTCAAAACCATTGACGCCCGCGCATTGATCTTGTGTGTAGGCTTTGGCCTTGCCAGTGATTTCGTACTTAAAATATAGCATGTGAGGGACTCCCTTACGGTTGTTAAGCCTGATGACTCTAGGCCCTTGACCCTGGCCGGGTCAAGCGCAAAAGGAAACAAAAAGCCCGGCCTAGGGCCGGGCTTGTTGGGGTCCAGGTGGACCGGACTAGACCATATCGCCAGCGGACATTAGGGGCGCTAGGCTGTACCGGCCCCACGGGGCAAACATCTCGGCACCATTATAGCCAGCCTTAACGCGGAATGTCTTGTTGCCCCGGTTGCTTAGCTCGACTGTGACCGTGTGCGCCGTCCGGGTCAACACCTTGGCGGTTATGATACAATCGTGATCGCAAGGGCTACGGGTTTGGTAGGTTTGGCCAACAATGAATTGGGTCTTGGCAGTCATGTCAATCTCCGGGACAGGGTTAAGCGTCACCAGAATATAGGTGCGGCATTCACCTTAATCAAGTGCAATCGGAAGCCCCTACCCCGCCCAACCCCTGCTAGCAGGGGGCTTGACCCTGTAGCTGCCCATGGTAGTATCCGGGTGCCAGCCGCCTAAGCCCAACCAACCGGATGGGCCACGCGGCGGGTACAGGCCAGCCGCCCACGATTGCCCGACCGAAAGGGCCATGACGGGGCGGGGCCACCTGACGGGCCGCAAGGCGTGCCAGGGACCAAGGGCCAGGATTGACCGCCCCGTGCTTACGCGTATCGCGCCTGCGCGGGGCGGTCATGATCCAGGCACCAGGGACAGCCCACCAGGGCAGCCCGCATGGGCGACGATCCTAGGGCTTTTTGTAATCATTATAAAATCAGATCCCGCCTAGGCTTTAACCGGTCTAGACCGTGATAAACATGCCCTAGGGCTGCGTTTTTGGGCCGCTGGTAGGCGCTGGCTGGCGGGCTACCTGTGTGCGTTTTTGGGGTTAGCGCCTATGGGTTGTCCAGCGCCGCAGGGGGCCGGGCGTTTTGACCCGGACACGGCACCGCCGCCAACCTGTTAGGGCTGGCGGCGGGGTCCAAAGTGTCCCTCAACGCCTTGGACAAAGGAGGGCTAGACCATGGCTAGGTGCGGCCCTGCCTTGATCCTACCTGCGTTTGCGGCAGGCTGCAACAGCCGTAGGCCAGCTATCGGCCACGGTCTTTAGTTCTTTGCGGCCTAAATCCCGTTGCTTAATCATGTTGTCAAACTTGGGCACGTCCACTAGCTTTAATATTTCGTCATCAATCAAGTTGCTGATTACCTCTGGGTCAAGCGCATCCAGCTCCCAACAGCTAGGCCCGTACTCGTTGACGTAATCCGCGTGGCGCGTGTCTGTTTCCTTTGCCGGATTTGGTGGCGGGTTGTAGCGTTTCACTTGGTTCATGTTTAGTGCAAGGCGCTTGATCTTGACCCCGCCCGTGAACAGGTCCAATCGGCTGCCGTTGTCCCGCGTCATGTCCAGGCCGCTAGGGTCATGGTCCCCTAGGTGCAGCACAATAGGCTCTTGCCCGTTGTCAATGTGGTGGAGCAACCGTTGCCCGGCTTGCCACGCCTCGCTTTGTGACGTGTACCCACGGCAAGCAAAGTAAGGCACCTGCCATTGATGGCACACACGCTCGATGACACCTACCAGCGCGTCTTTTTCAATCCAGACTTCTACGCGGTTGCGTTGATCCTGCCACAAGTCAACATCGAATTGTCCCGCGCAAGCTGTCACGATATCCGCAGGGCTGGACCACGTAGGGTTCTTCCGCAGGTTGCGCGTGCGGTCCTCTAGCGCGTCCCAATCAACCATGCCCGCAAGCCTAGCGTCAGACAGGATAGCGCCTAGGTTTTTGTAGTTCTTTTGATTGTTGGCCAACAGGTCACGCGCCACAAACTGGTAATATAATTGCCGCAGGGTCAGGCTGTAGCCCTTGGCCATATACTCGGTAATGATTTCGTTAGCCTTAGCAATCATGGCTAGGCTTGTCTGATGAAAGTTCTTCTTGATGTATGTGATCTTTGGCATAGCTATCTATCCTTTTACATGCGGGGCGGAGGCAAGCTCATCCGCCATTACGTACAAGTCTGATGATGCCTTGACAAATGCTTCACGGACTTTGCCGGATGCAAAGACGCTTTCGCTAACAAGCGTGGCCTCATTGGACGTGGTTTCAATGCGCAGTCTGTATGAGCCGTCAGGTAAGCGCACAAGGTCAACCACCAACCGGCTTACTAGGATCAGTTCCACGGTCTACCTCCGTTGTCAATTCAAGTTGGATATCAGCGGGCTTAAGCGGTCCCTTGGCGTGACGGTATCTAAAGCGATCAGTCCGGGCGGCTTCCGTAAAGCCGTTTAGCATGTCACTTACAAACTGTGCGAAGTTACGATCAAAGAATATAGCCAAGTCCTTTTCGTGACTGCTATCTGTCCGCTTGGACCGCAAGCCGTAAGTGCGCCCGCCATCGCTGGCTACATTGATACCGATATAGTAGCGTTGCGCCAGTATGTTTCTTTTACGTGGCATGTCAGTCTCCCACTACTGCTATCATTGTCAAGATCACTACCATAACGGCCAAGGCCGCTAGGAATATTAGGCCGTCAGTCCACCACACGCGCCAGCCGCCAGCCTTGCGCACGGGCTGGTCAATGCGGACAAGCCACCACCATAGCAATCTGTAATAGAGTTGAGTTAGGCGGTATATCATGTTGGCCCTATCTGTCTTGCCATGCCCCACAGTGGGGCCAGCGGTTTGAAATCCAGGCGCTTGCCATGCCACACGGCCCAATCATAGAGGCGCGGGTAGACCAGCCCGGCAGGTATGCCAGCGTGCAAGGCCCTGATGGCTGGCTCGTCGTAGAATGCAAAGTAGCCGGTGCGCTGCACTTGTAGCAGTACGTAACAGCGCCCGCCCGCCCGGTTGTGGCTGATGATCCAGGCGGCTTGTTCATCGCGCAAGCCCACCTTGATTAACGCGTGCGGGCGCACGGCCAGACGCTTTAGAAACTTGAACTCTACCCAATTGTCGCCCGTGCCTTTGATGGCTACCACACTGTCAGGCGTGCCGCTGGTCATGGGTGATTCGATGCGCTGGTAGTGGCAGCCCGGGAAAGCCGCCTTGACCTTATCGCGGAACAACGCCCGTAGCGCTGCTTCACTGCCGCGTGCCATCAAGTGTCTCCTTCATGTTGGTCAAACACCTGTACAAGTCATACTCCCTATAGAGCATGTTACGTTGGCACAACCGCACAAGGTCAAGGCCCTTGACCCGTCCGGCGTGTTGTAGACTTAACCACGCTGTGCCCGTAACGCCCGCCGCCGTCCTACTAAAGATCGTGGTGGCAAGCGCCTCCTCCGGGCCGCTGTGATCATAGCCAAGCCCGCCGATACGCGTAATGGTTTCGTACCAGAACAAGACGCCCATGGCATAGGCTGGCGTGTCATTGGTGCTAAACGGGTCAGGCCAGTATTCGCCTGTCAAGCGGTACATGCGGTTAGCCACGTTCTGGCGAATGTCATCATTGCAGCCGTTAAACGCGTTGACCATCGTGGCGTTAGCCCCGTCACTGTCCAGCGCGTCAAGGCGCTTGGCTGCTACTACCAACAGCCCCAAGGGCAGCAACACGTCAACCGCCCGCCGTGTGTTTTGGTACTTCATGACGGCTTACCTCCTGGCTTTTCGCTGGCGTCTTCGTACGCTTTGCGGGCCACGCTTTGCAAGTGCGCAGCAGAAAAGCCCGCTTCGGCCGCGCCCTTTTCCTGACGGGCTTGGTACTTGGCCCGTTCCTCCCGTGCAACGCGCCCGCCGTTTACGATCATAAAATCCCTGACCAGCTTGGCTAGTGCATCCGCATAGGGCCACTGCGCACATATTCGTAGCCCCGTGATATCGTTTTCAAGGTCGCGTACTTCTTCGATACTAAACCGCTCACCAGACAACTCCTCCGCAATCTCCTTAGCACTCATAGCCTAACTCCCTATACAGATATTTGCGGGCCATCATCCTAGCCCTACGGAAATGCAGGAAACTATCAACGCGGGTAAAGCCGCTGTGATAGGACCACAGCCCGTCTTGTGCGCTGCATCGGGCAACCGCCCAATACTCCAGGCCACGGCTGCTCGACACTTGCGTAGGGTGATTGCCCCCATTCTTATAGACCCATCGCACACGGCACGGGCTGGCCTTGCGCAGCCTATACACCACATCCGCGCCCACAAGATACCAGCCGCACCCCTGCTTAACCCATCGGGTAGCAGGGGCGGGGCTGTTGACGTTGGCGGCGCTAGACATGGGCAAATTCCTTGTAGTGCTTTATCGCGGCGAGTTTGTAAGCTAGGGCCGCGTGCTTCTTGTTTGTGTAGAACCCAAGGGCTTTAGGTGCTTTGTTTATGTAAAGTCGAGCGCACCATTTTTTAAGTTTCTTATTCCACGTCACACCTTTATAGCCGCTTGTATTTTTGCTATTAAGATTTGAATTGATCTTGTTGAGCGTGCTGTTTGCAAGGCGCAAGTTGCTCCATTTATTTATGGATGGCCTTCTATTTTTATGGTCAAGTTCATCGGCAGGCCAGCCACCTTTTTTATACAACCATGCCAGTCTATGAGCGAGATACATTTGGCGGTCTATGCAGATATATACGTAACCTCTTTGCACAGCGTACCCGGCCCGCATGCCCTTAGTAATGCCTCGGCGGGCCACTCTCCAGTAGAAGTGGCCCGTTTTAGGATCATAGCGCAATAGGCGTTTAAGCTTTTCCTGTGTCAGTTTTTGCTTCATCACGTATCCCATCGCTGTAGATATACCGGAGCGTATTTTTGGCCCTTGTAACTCCAACATATTGCAGATTGGTTTCCTGTTCCAGTTGCCAGTCCTGCCTTGCCCACTTGGACGGCATAAGGTTAGCGTCCAGTATGTAGACCGTGGGCCACTCAAGACCCTTGGCCTTGTGGATGGTGCACAGGGTCAGGAGGCCCTTGCCGTTGTCGCTAAACAGGGCCTCGATGCTGTCCTTAAGCGCCCCGATGGTGCGGCGGGTCTCGACTAGCTGACCCATAAATACGCGAATGGTGGCCACCTTATCGTTGAGTTGGTCCGCTTTGGCTTCCTGATTTTTAGCAAGGTACTTGGCGGTTTCCCGCTGTAAGTACGCGTCAATCTTTT
>Ga0137458_1000014_pt1 | contig 21117 bp, 36 predicted proteins | sample EasRivERMGT642_2_FD_102311 | JGI IMG/M metagenome (GOLD analysis project Ga0137458, IMG submission 102311) | Soil microbial communities from meander-bound floodplain in the East River, Colorado, USA - East River MetaG ERMGT642_2 | ecosystem: Environmental > Terrestrial > Soil > Floodplain ... | reverse complement strand
CGATGGCGAGCGCACCCGCGACGACTCCGCCCGCAGCACCGGTGCCACCGATGCCATAGGCCATGCATGCGAGCTCGCTGCCGGTGCCGGCGTAGGTGTCGGCTTCCTCAGCGCTGGAGATCTGCACGGGTGTGCCGTCGGCAGTCATTGTGCCTGCGCTCGTCTTGTTGCCGACGAGCAGCAGCACGAGCGGGATGGAGCTAGCCGAGATCTTGCCGGCGGGGTTGACGATCTGGCCGTAGAACTTCGGGACTTTGGTGTTGGCGGTGAGGCCGGGGATGACAATGAGGGTGGTCATGACTTATTTGGCCTCCTTCTTCGGCTGCGGCTTGGCCTCGTACACTTGTTGTGGATGCTGCGCGGGCATGAGTTGCTCGGGCACGGGCGATGCCGGTTGTGCGGGCTGTCGCGCCTGTGGTGCGGGCGAGGCAAAGGGATCGGCGAAGGGGTCGACGTCGATGTAGGGCGAGTCTTCGTTGTGAGCTGCTCGCCAATCAGCGTTGGCCCGAGCCTTCGCACTGGCCAGTGCATCGGCATAGGAGCGATAGGTCTGATCGCCTGCACCGAATACCATCTTGTGTGTGTGTTGGTCCGCGGCGAAGAGCGCACCGTCGCGCAGCGCCTGGCGGTAGTAGCCGTGCTGGTCCTTTACCTGCAGCGGCTCCTTGGAGAACTGCCAGCGCGTCTCCTGTGCGGGGGTGCCCTGGTGGCCGTCGGGTAGCTTTTCGGGGCGAGTGGCGTGCAACTCGGCACCGACGCGACCCTGGTGACCGACGGTGGTAGGAGTGCGCTCCTTTGGACAAACACCGGCCGGTCGACCATCGTGGTCGAGGGTGTGATAGGGGTTGGGCAGCACCATGAAGTCGATGGCGGAACGCGGCATTGTCGTTTCCTGGCTCCTCCGCGCTTGCGCGCGGCACTTAGGGGGCGGGGATGGTTCGTTCGTCGACGAGCAGTGTGTTCGTCGGGTCGAATATTTTCTGGTTGAGCGAGTTGGCGCCGAAGCGCGTGATGTCGATCTCGTAGAGCTCGACCACATCTAGGGAGGCCGAGAGCGCTGGGTAGTTGCGCGTGTCGCCGTCAGCCAGCGGAATACCGATCGCCATGGGCGACCACTTGGACAGATTGACCTCGATGAGACCTGCGATGCGCGGAAACACCGAACCTTGTGCAGCCGCGGTGGGGTCGGGGTCACCAGGCCACACCCAAGAGGGGTCGCGCCCTTGCTCGAGGGCGACGTGTATGAGCTTGGACACGCCAGATACGAACTGACCACGGAATGCCAGGAACGCTTGGCGCGCAGGCGGTGCGACCCACAAGATCTGCACCACGTCGCGCATCAGCCAGATGTCTTCGGCGATGTTGTCGGGCGCCTTGTCGCCGGTGCCTGCGCGCCACACGAACAGGCAGGGCAGGTCCTTCTCGTTGAACTCGACTTCTTCGGGATCGTTGATGCGCACGTTCATGACTGGGAGGGCGTTCGGCATGACCGACTGCCACGCGTCCTGGCCGTAGCGATTGATGAACGCCTTGAGAAACGAACCGAGCACGTCGAGCAGTCGATCGCTCACCGCGGTGGTGGGCAGGCCATTCGGCCCAATGGCCGCCGGCTGGATGGGGAGTTCGTTCAGGCCGTAGGTGTCAGGCATGGCGGCATAACAGAATTATGAAGATTGGAGAAGCGGCGAAGTTGATCGCATCCGACGAGCTATTCGTCTCGCAGCAGTACGCGCTCGTCGCAGTCTATGCGACAGCGCTGCGCAACAAGGTGCGAGGCCTGCTCGGGCGCGAGCCGACAGACTCAGAGTTTGCGCTGGCTACCGACTTCTTGGAAGAGCGGCTCAAGGTGGTCAACATCGAGCGGAGCGCGTCGTGAAGCGTGACGCTGGGAGCGGAGTCGCGGCACACATGGGCGAGAAGTCGCTGCGCGCCGAGGTGCGACGGCTGCGACGCGTGCTTGCCTTTTACGCCGACCCGGAAACGTACTTCGGGATCATGATCGCCTGCGATGCACCATGCGGGGACTTTATGGGCGACTTCGATGAAGTTGACACCACGTGGGCCGGGCCCAAGTTCTGTGCGGGGGCACGGGCGCGAAAGGGGTTGGCGTTCAAAGTAGGTAGTCGATCCGAGAGCGGGAAGGTGCCCACCGCGTCGGGTACGCGCAGCCACCGCAGGACAATAAAGTGACGCGACAAGAGACATCGCCGGCTCGGATGCGGGTGTTGCTCGACAACAGCGAACGAAGGCGTCGCCGGATGTTGAAGCACTACGAGCTGGGAATAGTCACCGCCGAAGAGGCGCTGGACTTCCTGCTCAACGAAGAGAAGCTGCGGAAGAAGTGGCAGCGTCGTCTCGACTACTTGCTCGCAGGATCTGAGTGACCTTACTCGTCTAGGATCTTCTGCGCGCGTTCGACGCCGAGCTCGATTTCGCTCACCATCACGCGCTCGCACTTTTGCACCCCCTTGGTGAAGAAGTTGTCGCCTGAGGTGCCGGGATGATGCACTTCCTTGGCGAAGATGGGCTGGCCACCACTGCTGTACCAGCGCAACGACACGCGATGCGTGCCGACGTCGCCGACCTTCTTGCCGCTGATCTTCTTCTTGGCGCGAGGCTTCCCGGCCAGGGAGCGGGGACGGATGATGTGGGGCTTGGTGCCGGTGTCGAGGTAGCTGGCGTGGTCGACGGCGACCTCCATGATCGACTCGGCACCCCGAGGGGGGGCAGCGCTCGGATGGGTACGGATCTTCTTGCGAGTGTCGCCGGTGCGGTCCTTCCACGTGCGCACTTGCAGCATTTCCGCGATGCCTGCCTGTGCGCCCTTAGCCACACCCCTACGCGCCCCACCAACGACCTCCTGGTCGACGCGCCCCCAGGCGGCACGGAACTGGGCGGCGTTCTCTACGTAGACTCTGAAGCGCATGTGGGCGGCATTATGGGGGCTATGGCGGTGGACAATCCAACAGAAGTTCTAAGGGCTGTCGGGGTGCTCCTCGACGATGTCGACCTGACTGCGCGAGCGATGGCGATCTCGGTCAGGGAGTATGCGAGTGGCCGCACCCCAGAGGCACAAGCCCTGGCATTGAAGGAGGGCGAGGCGTTGATCACCAGCAAGCTGCGCGAGCTGCTCGGGCGCGAAGCGAGCGGTGCTGAGATGGTGACGGCGATCATGTTTCTCGCACCGAAGTTCAACGTGGCCGCGACCGAGCGGCTCAAGGCCGAGTTCTTCAACGAGGCGTTCGTCGCCGAGCTCAAGTCGCTCGAGCGAACTTCGGCCTTGTCGGGGCACGCGCCAGCGGTGAAGCACCTGACGCACGACTTCGCGTTGAAGCTATTCTTCGAGCGAGCCAAGGCGGTCGGTGAGGCGCGCGGTACGCCGCTCGACCATGGCGAGCTCATGGCGATGAGCCAACAACTTGGTTCGCTCGACGAGATGCCATGAACCTCGACGAAGCGGTCGCGGCGTTGGTGAGCGACATCGACTACTGGGCAGCGATGCGCCACTACGGCCTGCTCTGGGCGAAGGCGACCGAAGAAGGTCGCGATGTGGAAGCAATCAACGATGCTGCGATCGTAGTGGAGCAGGCAAAGATTGCGAAGCTGCTCGGACACGAGCCGACCAGGGAAGAGATTGCCGTGTTCGATGCCGCGACGGAGAAGATGTGGGAGCTGCTCTGCAATGAGTGGGTGAGCCGATGAGTCCCGAAGCCGAAGTCGTCCTTGAGAAATTGGCAACGGACACTGAGTTTTGGCTCAAGCACAAGGAGCGCATGCGTCGCTACGATGCCGAGCCATCCTTTTCGATCGCGAACGACTTCCGCAATGATGTCGCCGCGAGATTCGCGTACCTGCCAGCGAGAATCTCAATCGAAGCCGTCGAAGAATCGCTGTCGTACTTTAGCCCGATGTTCATCGCGCTACGTGAACAGCTCGATGCCGAAAAACTTCTTGGCCAGGGTGTGGAGCCATGACCATCGACGAAGCCGTCGCGGCGATCGTGACCGATACTGAGTTCTGGCTCGAGAACTTGCGCCTCATGCGCAAATCTTGGGAAGAGAATCACGGTGTCGGAGGCTGCTGCTCTGACATCTTCCAAAAGAAGGTGATGCAGCTTACTCAGTTCGAAATTGGAATTGAAAGAAGTGACATGGTTCGCGCCATACATGATGCGACTGCCCCGATCTACACTGAGCTTATGCACATCGTCACTTCGGGTGGTTAGAAGTCTCCTCCATTGTCCGTGCCGTCGGGCCACGGGATGATGGTGCGCGGCCCGTCGTCGAATACCAGGCCGCCCACGTTGCGAGGACGTTGACCATTCAGCTCTGCTTGGTCGGGAAGCTGCTGGATGGCCTCCTGGATGCGCAGCATGCGCGCTCGTGCGCGCACCTCCAGGTCATCGGCACGGTGCGATTCACCGAAGCTCCGCACGTATTCCGGATGTCGCCGCCAGGCGAGGGCCTGCGCAAAGTCGAGTGCCGCCAGTTTGACCAGGCGGTCGATCGCTCCGCCGACCAGGGCTGGCAGCGGCATCGGATACTGCGTGATGAGGTAGCTGTCCACCTCGGCCTCGGCCTCGTGAATGACGGCCAGCACCGAAACGTCATTCACGTCGTCGGGGTCGTTGGTGTTTGCGTCGTCGAAGATGGCGACGAAGGTCGTCGGGTTGATGCGGGCGATGAGGTCCGCCGAGGTGAGGTAACGACCCGCGACTGCCATCTATCGGCTCAGGATTTCTTGGCGTGACGTCCGCGTGCGTGCGGCTCGGCAGGCTCGTCAGCAAGCTCGTCGGTCGGCTCGAAGGCTGACTTGGGATTTGCATCTGCGGGGGTGCGCAAGAACGGTGATTGCTGCTTGGCTGCCGGAGGAGGTTCGAGTTCTTTCAGCGCCTTGACGGCACCGAGATTGAGGAGGCTCCTTGCATCTTCGGGCGACAGGTCCACGATGGACCCCTCGTTCCAATTGCGTCGTGTCTCCACCGGGCCCATGACGTCGGGCTTGGTGGGGTCGTCGGTGGGATCGGTACCCGTGCATGCGGTGCACGTGATAGCTCGGGTGATGACTTCGTATCGCATGGTCGGTTTCTTCCTTGTTTGGGTAGTACAGCGAGGGAGTGGGAGGCGAAGTATTGGGCGTATTTAACTCCGCCCCCCAATCGGGGATCCCAGGCCTTTTTAGTGATGTGCGCTACTCATTGGTGCGCGCCGACCAAGAGTCCCCCCGCGTAGACGGAGGTCATCACTTCGGCGTCGTTGTGCGTCACGACGATGACGCGTGCGCCGTGAGCACCGCGCTTCGGGTCGAAGTACGAGCGCACGAGGAAGCCACCTTGCATCGTGCCATCGGGCGAAGCACCCGAGCCAGTCCAACGGAACGTGCGATGGGTGGAGATGCGCTGTCCGTCGCTCGGCACGGCCGGGTCGTTGTTGATGAGGGCGACGTTGTCACCCCACACCATCCCGTATGTCGTGAGCGAGGTCTTCTTGCGCATACGACCGATCAGGATCGGGGGCAGACCGAGCAGCGCATTCATCTTGTCGTTGACGATGTTCGCTTGCGAGTTCATGTCCATCTTGCCGAGCGGTGGCGCATCGATCTTGGATGCGACGTACTTTTGCACGGCGGCGTTCTGGAAGAAGTCGTGCCACGTGCGCTCGCTCATAGCGATGGCGCGCACTGGCGTGAGCGACGCTTCCTGTGCGGTCATGATGTCGCGGATGGGGTCCGAAGATGCTCCACCGTTCCACTTGGCGCCGGCAGCAATCGTGTTCGTGTAGCCGCCGGTCCAGTTGGCGGCCGTCATGATCGACGTGGCGACGCGTGCTTCGCGACCCAGGAAGATTGCTTCCTTGCAGCGTCGCACTGCAGCCATTTCGATCTTGAGCGGAGAGTCGGCGTTGGCCGAGACCTCGAGCGGCACCGAAGCACCAACACCGTAGGCCACCGTCGTGAAGGTCGCGCTCGACAGGCGAGGGCTGATCTCTTTGACGGCGGCATTCGGACCGACGATCAGGTCTTCGACGGACTGGAAGACGTCGTCCTTGTCCCAGGTGTAGAACTTGTCGCTGGCGTTGGGAGTGGGGATGATCGGGCTCACCTGGTCGGCGAGGCCCTCCCACTGAGTATAACCGGCTGCGTAGTTGGCGAGCGCACGGTCGATGTGCACGTCCTGTTGCCCGAGATCCATAGTCACCAGGCGCCCCGAAGCGTCTGTCATGGTGCGGGTGTTCTTGTACAAGTCGAGCGTGATCACTTGGCCGGTTTCGGCGTCGCGCACCTTAACGATATTCGGATGCATGGTGGCTTGTCCTTTTGTTGGGTTGAGGTTGAGACGGAACGCGCCGATTAGGCGTTCTTCGCCTGGTGGAGGAACACGAGGACATCCTCGTTGATCGCAGTGGCAACACTCATCGCGGTGCCGATCTGATACAAGCCTGCGGTCTGCGGGACGATCTTACCGGCGCTATTGGTCATGACGACCTGGCCGAGCGCGATGGCGGCACCTGCAACGCAGCGAGCCACACCCGTGAGTTGCACGTTGGCGTAACCGCCCACGGCAATCGGTGAGGTGAGGATGCCGAACGCGCCAGCATCGGACGCGGGGAGAGTAACTCCCATGGCGACGCCGTCAGGGCCAGGCGGGTTGGCGGTGTCGCGGATGACGGCGAGCTTCTCCGCGATAGCGGTGACGCCGTAGTTCTTGACAGGAAGTTCGATGCCCGGAGTACGACCGAGCTGATTGAATTGAGCCATGGTGTAGGGGTCTCCATCGCCGCTCCAGCCTCATCGGCCAGAGCGGTTGTTGAGGGTCTTTCTTCGTTTCGCTTGTTTGGGGAGGTGGGTGAAGTTTGGTTTTTACTGCAGTGTGGCGACGCGACCCATGATCGAAGCGTAGGCTTCGCTGGTGGCGTCTTCGAGGCTCTTGCCGTCTTTGATGAGCTTGTCGGTGAGCGTCTTCATGTCGGGCACTGCGTAGGACTCCGGCAGTTGCGCTGGGTTGCCGCCTGCGCCAGGAGCGCGCGTGCCCGTGGCGACGTCGCGCATCAGGTGCGCTTGTGCCGGGGTGATGGCGGGATACTGCTTGTGGAACAGCGCAGGCGACGCCTTGAGGAACTTCAGGAGCTCGGGCTTGTCGCTGTCGCCGATGCCTTTGGTGTCCTTGTAGGCGAGGACGACGTTGTCAACCTCGACCTCGAGCGCTGCGTCGGCGGCCTTTTGAGCTGCGTCCTTGAGCGTCTGCACTTCGGCGGTGAGCGCGTCGTTGCGCTTCACTTGCTCGGCGAGCAGCGCGTCGACCTCTTTCTTCTCGGCGGTGAGCTTCATCACGATCGTCTCGGCTTCGAGGCGCTTGTTGGTTTCATCCTTGAGTTGGATGGTGAGCTCGCTGCTCTTGTCGGTCGCGGTAACGGTTGCGGTGGGGGTCGTCATGTCTTCTTCCTCGCCCGTTTGGGGGTTGGGGTTGTCGGTTGCTGTGAGTGACGCATCGACGGGCGAGGCGCCGTGATATTGCTCTTCGTGCTCTTCGATGGCGCGTTCGATCATCTCGTCGAAGATGTCGAGCACGTCGTCGTACGTCGCGCCAAAGGGCGCATTGACCAGGTTACGCATCGGCGTGAGGAACTCGGCCAAGCGCACACCGCTGGTCATTGCGTTGACGTCGCCACCCGAAGCAGTGAGTGCCTCGCGCAGCATGCCGACGGTGTCCTTGCACATCTTGCCGGTGGCGATCGTCGACAGCCCGAGGCATGCGCGTAGCTGCGGCATGTACTCGTTGGTCGAGTAGCACATCGCGCCGGCCTTCAATGCGACTGCGGCGGCATCTGCACGGGCGACCGCACCTGCGTGCGCGCCACCTGAAACTGCTTCGACTAAATTCTCGGTCTCGCCCATGGGCTGGTCCTTTGCAGCTGCGCGCTGCATGCCGTCGAGGAACGGCGTGTTGGTGAGTGCGGCGCTGGTGAGGCGCGCACCGATATCATTGCCAGTGCGCGTGTCTTTGCAGCCGAAGCGCACCGCGGGAGAGATGTACTTGTACTGACCGCCGTGAATGTACTGACGAGCGAGGTCACCCCACTGCACGAGGCCCCACAGCGTGCCGTCGCCGCGCATCTCGATCGCTTTGATCCAGCCCTGCGCAGGAGCACCGACCATGGCGATGGCGCCGGCCGAACCAGGCATCTCCGACGCGTGCTCGAAGTCGAACGGCACTTCCTTGTTCGAACTCGCCTCGAAGTTGCGAATGATGTCGGCGAAGATGCGCTCGTCGAGCGTGAACCAACTGCCGTCCTTGATGAAGCGCCCAGGCTTGGCGATCTGGTTCCAAACGGGCTGCGTATCGTCTTTGCTGTAGAGCAGCGCCACTTCGACGGTGGGACACTGCACATCGCGCATGTGGCGCACTTCGATGCGGCTCTTGCCGTTGTCGATGCTGAGGCGGAAGCCGCGCATTCCGCGCATGGAAAGACCTCGAGGCTTGCCCGCGACTGCAGCAGCGAGGTCTGCCTTGAGGCGCGACTTCTCAGCGCGATAGCGACCGGGAGGCATCGTGCCGCGACGCTTCTCGAGCTGAGCGATGGCTGCCTCGACCGCGGCGCGAGGGTCGGCCTTGGGCTTTTTGGTGGCCATGGTGTTGGTCTTCCGCTTGGGTTGGGGGATGCGCGCAGCGCCGTCTTGGTGCACGTCGGCTTGGCCTAGGTCGAGGAGTCGGTGTTGGCTCATGCGGTCAGAACGAGCGCGGCATTGTTGGTCGCTTCGATGTACGGAATAGCCGAGTAAAGCTTATCGGTGCCGCCGACGAGGGCCTCGCGCCCGGCACCCAGTGTTCCGTTGATCGTCGGCTTGGTCGTGTAGCTGTAGATCCCAGCGGACTGCACCTTAACACCATGGCCGGTGTTATTCGTGCCCCAGTCGGGGACCGCGCCCTGTTGGAGCCAAAGCCCACCAGGTGGAACGACAATCGTGGAATCCGAGGACGATCGGTCCCAAAATGCTACGCCGAAGCTGAACAGCGTCGCGCCGGAGAGCACGAGGGGGCGATTGTTTTGGAAGTAGCAGTCGTTCAGCAGCGTGCAGCTCGCTCCACTGATAATCTGCAGGGCGCGGTTGCGTCGATGGCGATGCGTTGTCGATCGATCGAAGGGAACGGCATCGGGTCTTTTAGTTTTGCCCCATCGACGTAGCGGTGACAGGGTCGAAGAAGTACCCACCAAAACCACCGAGTGCAACGGTCGTCGAGAGGAGCGTCGATGACAACAATCGCTTCGCCGTGAAAGCGTTGGCGGTGTCGTCATAGGCGGGCGCACTGGGACGCGTCGCGCCCGCATTGCCGAACAGCGCGATAAATGCTCCGCTCTCAGCACCAGAAGACGCCGTCAGCATGTAAAAATACGAAGCAGGCAAAGCTGTCGAGTTCGCCCCATACTCGAGGCTTGCTCCGTGCACCATCAGGATAGCGGCGGTCGTGCCGCCTGTGTTTCCGTTCCCCCATAGGGTGGCCGTGGCTGTCATGTAAGCGCGGTCTAAAATTTGGATCGGATAGCTGGCGTTATTGTCCCAAGCACCAATCGCCGAGATTGAAATCCCACCGCCAGAAGATGTAAATCCGCCGCGCCCCCAACTTGAAATGCGCATGGACGCATTGCCCTGGCACATGTGGCGAGTAATCGAAAGCTGCCCTGCCCCAACCAGTGTAAGAACGACGCCCTTGGAGTAGCAGCTTACCAACGTCAAGCTCTGCCCGGGCAGCGTGATGGCAGCAGCAAACTGGCAGCCGAGAGTCGCCAGGTTCGTGATGGGGACCGTGGCGGCAAAAGAGCCGAGCAGACATCCGTCAAACACGACGCCGCGGTCACCCTGAATGCTGATCAGGCCACCAGTGCCAACGTCCAGGCTTTCGACGACGAGCCCGGTCGACACAGCGCTGGTGCGACCGCCCGTAAGGTCAACGACAAGCTGCGGAATCTTGACGAGCGACTCAACCACGAACGTCTCACCGTTTGCGGGTGAGAACGTGGTCGTCGACGCCGTGTAGGGCGCCGTGTAGGTGGTCTTGACGTTGGGCTCATTGATGCGCGCCTTGGCGTTGGGGGCCGCACCGCCAAGGTCCTTGATCGGCCACATCTTGCCGCCGATGTTGGCGCCGCTGGTCCAGCGAATGCGCTTGTCGATGAGGCCACCGCCCTCGGCGGTCCAGCTGACCGCGATGCCCGCGCTGAGGATCTCCCACGGCTGACCGCCCGATCCGGCCGCGTAATTGAGGGCCGTGACCGTGGTGGCGGTGCCCGAATAAGCGTCGCCTTACCTTGGCCATCGGTGACGCTGCCGTGAAGGAAGATCTGCGTGCCGGTTGCGGTGTTGCCGCGGATGTAGAGGGTGCTAGTCGCGGGCAGATCCGACAGCATCCGGATGTGATAGGCAGGCGCAGTCCAAGTTGGCCACGCCCCCATACGGGCATTGAACTCCTCGACTGTGAGGAGCGGCGTCGTCACCGAAGCGCCGTCGTTCAGATCGTTGGCGAGCCCGCTCGAGTTGGCCGGATCGATGTACCAGTTGGCCTGCTGACCCGTCGCCGTCGACAAGGTGCTGGCGAGCCAGTCGCGCAGCTCGCCTAGTCGTCGCGAAATCTCGAAGACGTTGCCACCGATGTTCTGCCAGTCGAACTTAGGTAGGGCCATCAGTCGACCAGGGAGCCAACGATGTGGACGAAGCCCGTGCCTGCAGTGAACGCGTCGACCACGCGATTGAAGCGAATGAGCTTGCCCGAGCCCACCACCACGACGCCGTTGGTACCGAACTTGGCACCGAGCGTGCCACCCTTGTACACGCGACCCGTGCTGACGAGCGTGGCGAGCAAGTCGCCACCAGCACCACCGAGGATGTCACCCGCAGTGGCGTAGTCGGTGTCGTCACTGTTGACGCCGATGGCGGCGTTGGTGCCGCCCGTCCACGAGACGGTCACCTCCCAAAAGGCACGCGCGATGTGGAGCTTGAGTCCCGTGGGCACCGTCGCGAGCGTGGCGTTGTTCGCCGTGCCAAAGGCGATGGGCAACTTCAGGTGGACTGGGCCGACCCAGTTGTCGCCGATAAAGGCGGCCATAGCAGGCAAGTAGTTGGTGACGTTCTGCAGGTTGGGAACTTGGATAATCGTGGCGTCGCGTGCCATGGGGTCTTGTCCTCTTCAGCCGCCTTAGGCGGTCACTTGGTGGGTCGAGTGGGCTTGGGTGCGGGTTTGGGCTTGGAAGCCGTTCCTGGGGCGCCTGGAGGCGGTTGCTTGGCCTTTAGGCCTTGCTTACCGAGGTCGAGTTGGCCCTTGCCGAGCTCACCCTTTTGCTGGCGGTCGGCGTCGAATCGCTGAGCGTTGGCCTCGCGGTCGGCGTCGGCCTGGGCAACTTTGGCGGCTTCGGGGTCGACGATCTCTTGGCCATCCTCGAGCTGGAGCATGGCCTGCAGGTCGGCGGGCTTGCCGGGAATGAGCGGATAGAGGCGTCGTCCCTTGTCGTCGCCGTCCTTGGGAGGCAGCAGCTTGACGCCTGCTTTGCTGGCGATGTCGTCAGCGTCGACCGGAGCGCCGTGAGCCGCGAGCTTGCATGCGCGCTCGACCTCGGCATCCGGGTTGGGCTCTTCGGCGGCGTGAACCACGACCTTGGGTGCGAGGCGCTCCTTGCCGGGATAGTTGAACCGCGTGTACCAGTAGGCGAGCTTGGACAGCGTGGCGCCGAGCGCGGCAGAGTCGTAGCGATAGAGCTCCTGCGTGCCCTGCTTGCGCACTTCGACCGCACCACGCGAGCCGTTGGGGCTGGCTTCGGTGGTGTCAGTCTGGCCGAGAACGGCTTTGCTGATCTCGGCGTTGCACAGGTCGATGAACTGCTTGTGCATCAACTGCCGACCAGGGCTGTTGACTGCGGGCCCAAACACGTCGAGCTTGGTGCTGTTGGGCAGCGACCCGTAGGCCAGACCTCCGACTCCGAGCGCGTTGCCTACGGCTTCAAGCGTCTCGATGTCGCGAGCCTCGGCTGCGCGGTGACCGTCGAGCGCGGTGCCGTCACCCTCCTTGGAGGCGTAGTAGCCAACGACCCACGGCTTGCCAAAGCGCTCGATGTACTGCGAGGCCCCGCGAGCACCCATGAGCTTGAGTGCGCTCCAGTAGGCACACTCGCGACCGAGGCCATCGCGCGTGGGATAGTTGCCACGCACGGCAGGTGCATGAACGATGAACTTGCCGGGGAAGTCGTCGCAGCGCACGCCGAACAGCTGTCCCGTCGGATCGCCGAGAATGTCCCAGCTCGAGACCATGCCCTGGTCCCACACGCGCACCTCCCACGATGCCGGGTCGGGATATGCCAGGCGACGCGAGTGAATCCAGTGCAGGTAGCTGGGATAGAGCTTCTTCTTCTCGTGGTCGACGGACCAGCTCACCTCGCTGGCACCCACTGCGTAGAACAACCCACCCCACTGCAGCAGCGACTTGCCCTGCTGCAGCTCGGGAATGGCGCGATAGTAGCCTTCGAACTCGTCGGCGATGTCCTGCGCGAGCTCCTTGTCGGGGTCGTCCTCGGCAAGCTCGGCGGGCACGATCTCGTCTTTGCCACCAGAGACGGCGTGCACGCGCTGCGCCACGACGGCGTACATGTGTGGGTCGCGCTCGAGCAGTTCGTCGAGCATGTCGACGAACTCGCGACGATAACCCGTGAGCGACATACGGAACACGCTGCTGATGTACGAGAGCGTGACGCGCGACCCGAGGATGGTCGGGTAGCGATCGATCGCCGGCCAAGGCGCGACCGGTGCGTTGTCGGGACGAGGCTCTTGTGCCTGGCGTTCACGCACCGCCTTTGACGCAGGGCCACCGAGCTTGGGATCGAGCGCTGCCGTGGGCAGCTGCTCTTTGCCCATGCCGTCGTTCGTTCGCCGAGCGAATCGATCGAGGATGTCGGTGGTGGGCATGGGAGGAGATCAGCCGAAGTCGGGAGGCTGCACATTGACGTTTGCGTAACTCAGTCGCAGCCATTCACAGAAGGCGTCGTACACGGTGCGATCGTTGTCGACGAAGCGCCCATGCACGTAGGCATTGCCGTTCGACTCGAGGCGCAGCACCTCCACACCCGCGGCGGTGAAGGTGATGTTGCTCGCGAAGTTGATGTTGCTGCGCAGGACTTCGTTCAATGCACGCTCTTGAGGGGACGAGTCGCAGCGTTGACCATCTGGACGAGCGCCTTGGCCTCGGCGTCGCTGCGATTGCGCACGCGCTGCACGCTCACGACCTCGTAGACCGGGTTGCCGTCTTCGTCGAATGCGGGACGCACGATGGTGACGTTGGCAACGCGCTCGTCGGTGAGGGCCTTGTCGACTCCGAGGAACGTGTTGGCGTCTTTCATGTTCAGTGCATCACTTTCGGCTTGTGGCGGTTGGGACGTTTGAAGACCACCTCGACGCCGTGCATCGGGTCGTAATGGTGGCGCGGAGCGCTGGGGATAACTTTGACCAGGGAGGGCTCGGGCGCGGTGCGGTCGGAGCACATGTTGCACAACCCGTAGACGAGGGACTTCTCGGGTGCGGCGCAGATGGCGCACTTCATTGCAGTGGTTCCTCTTCTTCCACTTGCGCGCGGAAGGCCTTGTGCTGCGCGAAGTGCTCTTCCTCGCGCTTGGAAGCGGCTTGCATCTCGTGGTTGGCTTCGCCTATGTGGCGCTGCATTTGCTCGAGAGCCGAGTAGGCGGTGCGCACGTGACGGCCAACGCTGCCGTCCTCGATCGAGGCGTGCTCGTTGCAGGCATAGTGCGCGTTGCGGAAGTATTCCTCGCAGGCGAACAACGCACGCTCCAAGTCGTTTGCGTTCACGTGTCGTAGCTCCGCAAGTCTTCATACGCGGCAATCATCGAAGCAATGTCGCCTTCGGCCATGGCTTTGGCAGCTTGGTCGAGCGAGCCGCGCATCATCACCAATGCAACCCGACCCGCGTCGCCCTTGAGCCCGATGTAAGCAGGCATCACGCGGTCACGCACGCGCGCCATCTCGCGAGGCAGTGCCTCGCCCAAGGTTTCTTTGCTCGCCTTGTCCATCTCAAACCTTTGGCAACGGCCTTCTCGTAGCACGTCAATACGGGAAACACATCGCTTTCGCAGATGTCACGGTGCCGGTAACCTCAAGTCGCATCTGAGATCCTCCGATGAGCATAACCTTACCGTCGTCCAAACTGCCTCTGACGTACATGATCAAGCACACGCCGTTAGCAGATGAGTAGGAACTAAACGGGGACGACGCCGTGGTAGCAGTGATCCACTCCTGACCTGAAAGCGGACGGCCAAAAGCAGCGCACGACGTCGCTGCCCCAAGCTCTCTGAATCCGGACGCCTTGAGCGTGTAAATGCCGGGATTGGACGTGACGTCGACCTCCGCTTTTTCACTAAATTGCGACAGGCCATCCAGACGCGACAATGCGCAGACCGAGTCTTGATAGTAAGCTCCGATCGATCCAGAAACTGCGGACAGCATGCCGTTGCCGGGCCACGAGAGCGTGTACGTCCCTACGTACCCAGCATAAGTGAGATTGCCATGAAAGTTCGACCACGAATCACACTGGGAATCTATGGTAGCCGTGCCTGACGTTGAATCGTGTGGAATAGCAGCGATGGCGCTGGCGTTGTCGGCTACGAACACAGTGCCAGACGCCGGCACGCCTGCGTACTCTACAGAATGCGCGTGCCCGCCTGTAGCGCTCATTCTGACCGTATGACAATAGTACTGCGACGCCGCCGGCAGATTCGACCAGCCGTTGGTCGCGCTTCGGTAGGTGACGAGCGGCTCTTGCGCGGACTCTACGCTCTCAAGTTCAGCACTCGAACAGGCCAAGCCCAACATCACGATGCAGGCCAAGAGGAGGATGCGTTTGCTCATTGGTGTTTCCTTTGAAGGGGCGGAGTATCGTTCGATGATCATCCGATGATGCCCACGTCCTCGAAGTTGATGATGCGCGGAGGCGGCGCCGTTACCAAGCCCGCTCCGTGCGGCACAAGGATGCTCGCACCCTGGCGCGAGCTGAGCGCGATCATCAAGCCCCACGCACGGTCGCAGTGACCGCGATACTCGTCGCGAGGCGTTTCGAGCTGCAGCACGCCCGAGCCAGCCATCTTTGCCTTGAGCTGGGAGAGCTCGAGGCACAGCGCACGGTGACCTTCGACGTCACCACCAGTGGCGGTGCGACCGCTGTCGCCTTGCTCGCAGCCGGCGTAGATGCGCAGCTGCCCCACGTCGATGAGGCGGCGGAGCTTGAGTGCGAGCTGCTCCTGCATCTTGCGGTCGAGCGTGACGCAGCTGATCTCGATGCGTGAGCCGGCCATGCGCGTTCGGAGCGCGCCTTCGAGCATGCGCCCACCACCACCGTGGTCGATGCGCACCTCGCCGGGGCTCTGTCGAATCCAGGGAGCGAGCATGTCGATCTGGGCGGTGGGGTCGTCCAAGTGATTGAACGCGCGCACTCCGGTCACCCAGTACTCGTCGTCGATGATGCGCACCTGCACGCACGCAGTGAAGTCGCGTCCAACACCCATGCCGACGTCGATGCCGTAGAAGCACGGCGCGCGGTCCCAACCACTCGGCAGTCCGATGTGGTCGATGGTCTCGAAGCGTGGTGTGCCGTCGAGCGCGGTGCCGTTGAGCTTTTGGATGCCGTCGTCGCGCACGCAAGCAAGGACCTTCTCGAGCGGGAAGAAGGCGTTGCCTCCCTTGCCCCAGACGCACTTGTACTCGGTCTCGATGAGCTCGGGGATGGCGAGCTGCGCGAACGTCTCTTCGATGTTGATCGGGAAGCCTTGTGCGACGGCCTCATAGATGTTGACCGACGACTGGGACAGGCCCGTCGATGGGTCGGTGAACAAACGATGCGCGAGCGTGCCGGATGCCCAAGGCGTGGTGATGAGCAGCCCCGGGGAGCCGAACGGGCTGCCGAGGTTGGGGCGTGCGACGGGAGTGCTCGCGCCCCACACCTCCTCCTGGTTGCGCACGAAGGCGAACTCGTCCAGCACGAAGAATCCGGTCCAGCCACGGATGGTGCTGCCCTGGCCTGCGAGTGCGCGCACTTCGGTGCCGCGGGTGGGGAACACGATCTTGGTCGCGTCGACGCGGGCTAACCGAGCCTCGTCGTCGCCAGCGCCGGCCATCTCGCGCAGGTTGGCCGCAACCTTGGAGAGCACGAGGCGCGCACCGGCGAAGTCCTTGCTGACGATGATGCCCGAAAGCGGCTTGGCTGCGATGCAGTCGCCGTTGGGCATCACCTGGCGCCCGAGGCAGAAGCAGATGATGCGGATGGCGGCTGCCTCGCTGTAGCCGATCTGGCGTGCCTTCTGCGCGGCCATGACGTTGGGCTTGGCGGCGGGCTTTTCGCCGATCCCTGGAGGCAAAACGCCGCTCATATCGTAGATGGGGCTACCATCGGGTGCGAGGTACCAAGGCGCCGCAACGATATCGCGCTGGTAGCGCGTGAGCTTCTTGGGCGGAGGTGGAGCGTACTGCGGGGTGGTGGGCTTGGTGGACATTCAGTTAGGCGGCATTACGGGGGAAGGCTAGCAAGGGCGTCTACGAGGTCCGTAGGCCTTCGCGGCGTAGACGACGCAGTATGGCGGCCTGGAGTCGCCACAGGAGCACCTGGGGGCGATGAGCCCCCTCAGCGACCCGGTGGCAAAGGGTAGGGTCGTGGCGAGTAGCTCCCCGCAGCCACCGCAATCCGTTTCGAACGGTTCCAGGTCGTAGCGTTCGGCCCAAGTCCAGGCGTCGACTCCGTACACGACCAGGAAGCGACGACGGTCGAGCTGCCGAAACACGGGGGGAAGTTTAAGGCGTATTTAACTCAGCGCTGGACGCCGCGTAGGGCTTCGATGACGTGCACCAGTACGGCGTTGGCTGCGCGCACGAACATCGCTTGGTGCCGGGCTGGGAGGTCGCTGTAGAGCTCTTCGGGGGCGAGCCAAGCATCGGCGCCGAACCCAGCGAGCGATGCCTCGCGTGCTAGGGCTGCGTGCAGAACATCACCGATGCTCTTTGGTCCAGTGGGCTGCGTGGTCCACGGAGTGTAACCGATGCAGGAGCAGTTGACGCCCTGGCAGTTGCAACCGCTGTTGCTGTGCTGGTCGTACGAGTGACCGCAGTTGTGGCAGGGCGCCGTCACGATCAAGTAGCCAGGGTACTCGGAGATGATCGGCAGCGGCTTGGTCAAGTCGATCGTCCAACCCCACCCCAATAGCGGGCCTTGCGGCGGATGCGCTGGTGCCTGCGTCGACGCGGGTTCAATAGATGCCGCCTTCGGGTAGGCCAGCAGCGCGACGCTTGGCAGCGATGACCTTCTCGCTCACCTCGGCGTAAATGCGATACGTCTGGCCCACGTTCCACTCGTTGCGCTCGATGAGCACCTTGAGCAGCTCGAGCTCCTCGGCGGTGAGCGGCTTCACGAGAGCAGCTCCTCGAGTGCAAAGCCCCAGCCGTCCATCACGTGGCGACCACCGGCGATGTGCACGTTGCCTTCGACCGTGACGACCAGGCCACAGCGCTTGGCCTCGCGAGCGATGCAACTGCGCAGCTCCACTTCGGTGATGTTGGGATTCTTGGAGATGGCCTTCTCGATGCGCACGCCGAGGAGCGCGAGCTCGAGCGGAGAGTTGGTCAGCTTGACGCTCATCGGGCGAACGGTCTCGGATGGTGACAGGGCACGACGAAGCTCGAGTGTCTCGCTGGGTGCGCACCCATATCGACGAGCGTCCACTGCACCGAACCGGAACTCGTGGTCATCAGCACCTGGCCGGATTGTCCTGGCACGATCGGTGGCATCGTGTGCGTGAGCTTTGCGGTGAACCGCGATTCGAACTTGCGTGCGGGCAACATCGGCACGTGCTTGGCGACCGGGGCGAGGCCGAGCAGTTGGAGCAGCTGCCGGCGGTTCATCGTGGACCTGCCTTGCGCGCTTGTTCGTAGGTGAGCTTGGGTCCGCTGTGCACGCCTTGGGGACGTTGGCGAGTACCAGCATCACCGCCGTTGCGCTCGGTGGCCCAGAGCTGGTCGTCACCGTCGAAGCAGCACTCGTGCTCGTTGCAGGCGTGACCCTTTTCACCGCAGCGCTCGCCGCGCCCGCAGCATCCTCCCCCCGAGCACTCGAAGTACCATCCCGTCCCACAAGGAAACCCCGGAGTGGGGTTCAGAGGAATCGGCTCCTGGTTGCAAGACATGCCAACGAGGAGCAGCAGCGCGATGACGGTGAGGTGCTTCATGGTGCGGTCCGAGCGAGGTGGTTGAGTAGCAGCGTGGGCAAACTCAGCGCCACCATGCGAGCCGCTTTACGACACGGGCGCTTGCTGGTGCAGCCACAGGAGTGTTGGCTCACCGAATCGTCAACAGGTGTGGCGACCGCTGGCCTTGGTCCTGCTTGGTTCCACTCGTGCATTGCTTCGACACCGCGACGAGATGTCTCGGTGCGCAGCGGTGAGTTGGTCGCTTGGTAGCGATAGTGAGCGTCGCTGCACTTCTGAGAACAGAAGCCAGCACCCTTGCGGCTGTGCTGCTTGTTGCACTTAGAGTACCGACAACTGATCATGTTGCGATCACAATCGACGCTGGCTTGGCGCTATGAAGCGATTCGAGTTTGGCGCTATGAGAAAGTTGGGACTGCTGCGAGCCATCCTTGCACAAGGTGGTCGGCCCTGCACAGGCCGCGGCAGGCAACAGTCCCAAGGCTTGGAGCCAGGAGCGACGCTTCACTGACCGTCCTTGAGGGCGAGACTATGTGCGCGCGAAAGAACGGTGAGCACCTCGTGGTGAGTGCGCTCGGGAGCGTCGTTCCACTCTTCGAGGTCGAGGAGAAAGTCGTGGGTGCTGGGTGCTTCGCCTGGGCGGCGATTGAAGGAGCTGGCAGCGCTGCGAATGTAGTTGTCGGCTGCGCGTCCGCCTGCCCATGGATCGCAAAGTGTCGTGGCACCAACAAGACACCAGCACACGCCCTTGGTGACTTCTTCCCAGTCGAGCTTGGTGCCGTCGCTGGTGCGAGCGTAGGCACCCTGCGTCCATTTGTCGGGTGAGCCGATCTTGTCGCGAGCAGCAGCAATGACTTCAGAGGGCTTCACTTGTGCACCTTGCGCTTGGGCTTCTTCTTGGCCTTGTCGAGCTCGTCGGCGTACCACTGAGCCAGGTGCTTGCGCATGGTGGCCAGGGTGCGCTCGGCGTAGGCGATGCGCTTGGACAGCGTGGTGGCTTGCGTGGGAGGACGCGAGTGACGTGCGGGCTTGGGTGGGAGGTGCTGCGAGTCGCCGTTGAGCGACGCTTTGCGAATGGCCTCGCCAGCACGGGTAGCCTCGGCATGGAGATCGAGGCGTTCAACGGAGGGGCGGCGCTTCATCGGGCACACCTGCTTCGGCTGCGTGAAAGTAAATGCATGTGCAGCCTTGCCCAGGAGCATATGCCGACCAGGGCGTGCCGCGATGGCTACAAGTGACGATGCAGTCCGAGTCGTGGGTGACGCGCATCACTTCGAGTTTCTTTTGGTCGATGCCATCGCAATCGAGGATCGCCCACGCCAAGATGTTGAGCGCGCACCAAGATGTGGCAATGCGCATCATCGAGGTCGACATCACTGCGGCCCAGTGTCGATGTCGAGGCGGTCACCTGCGACGTTGGCGAGCGCAACACGACCCGTCCTGAACACCACGCGCGAAACGGCGTCGTGTGGATCGCTGCAGTCGAGGGCGGGAACGCGAATGCCGTCGACGTAGACTTGAAGCCACGCGGCATCGGGTGTGGGGCGAGCAGGCACGCGCACGAAACAACTGACGAAGAAGTTCCAAACGGCTCGCATCATGACTTCGTTATGCCGCGTTGCTCGAGTATCTCGGCGGTACGCACTTTGACCCTGGCCATGAAGTCGGCTCGCTGTTCAGATGGAGTCGAGGAACTTGATCATCGTCCTTGCAGGCGCATCTTCACGGCGTCGAGGGTGAGCATCGCGAACGTGACCAGGAGAGCGCCCATGGCGATCACTTGGGCAAAGCCGATGAATGCCGAAATCAACGCGTCGTAAAAGTACTGCTCGATCATCAATTACTCGGTCGACTCGGGCCTGTCGATGGTGTTGCCGCTGTTCAAGTCGACCCAGCGCAGCGGACCGCTCTCGTCGTGAGCAACAACGACGATCGGGTTGAGCGAGGCGATGCGAGTGAGAGCACTTGCATACAGCTTCTGCTTGCACGAGGCGATGGTCTCGGCAGCGCCGGGCACCATGCCAATGCCGTGAACATCACCGGCCCAAGTGAACTTGGCGACGAAGGATATTATGTTGGCCACGGGGTCGCGTCCGACACTGAAGTCGAGCTCCTCGATCGCGAAATCGTGATCGTCACCCCAAGCGAACGTTCCCTTTGCGGTCTCGAAGCGCCTCAACATCGCACGGGCTCCTCTTCGGTCGCGAGCTCGAACAAGCGCTCAGCCGCAGCACCCCACGCGCCCTGGATGGGCTCGGGCAGCTGGTCGAAGTGGGGCATGGGTAGCCCTTGATAGTTTTTCCAGTGAGCGAAGTTGCCGTAGGCCTCGTATGCCGCGTTGGCAAATCGAGCCTTCTTGAGAGCGTCCATGGTGACCGTTTACCTTGTTCGGCACTAAACGCCGAACTCCATGCCCACCGTTATGCCGCGGTCAACGAGAAGATGTGCGTGACGCCGTCGACGATCAATCGTCGACCTCTTCGGCCTCTACCTCGACCACTTGCTTGGGTGGCTCGGGATTGGCACCGGCGAACATGGCCTTCATGGCGGGGTTGGAAAACTTGGTGCCCGGAGCGAGCTCGCCGACGGCTTGGAACGTCTGTTGGAAGTTGACCGCCACCGATGGCTCTTGGCGCTGGCCCACGCCTGCGACCTTGAGCCACACCTCGCTCAGGCCCTTGACGTTGTTCCACTGCTTCTTGCGGACGGCCTCGCGCACACCGGTGGACACGGCGACGCCGACATCGACCTGGACCTTCTTGGGCTCGCAAACCTCGCCCCAGAGCTCTTCGTAGGCGTCGCGCGCCATCAAGAGGATCGTCTGGTAGGTGAGGCCCCATTGCTTGGCCAGTCGTTCGCCCACCGTTGTCGTGTAAGCGAGCCT
>Ga0137458_1000013_pt1 | contig 21376 bp, 26 predicted proteins | sample EasRivERMGT642_2_FD_102311 | JGI IMG/M metagenome (GOLD analysis project Ga0137458, IMG submission 102311) | Soil microbial communities from meander-bound floodplain in the East River, Colorado, USA - East River MetaG ERMGT642_2 | ecosystem: Environmental > Terrestrial > Soil > Floodplain ... | reverse complement strand
TGGTGCCTTTCTGATGCCTGGATCTTCGTCCGTCGTCGGCAACCTCGAGCTTCCGGTTCCGGCCGGCGCACAGGACAGCGCGCTCGACGATCCTACGCTCGTTGGCCTGCTCGCCTACCTCGGGCACTGGCTCAGCGTGTCGCTCGACGTGAAGCTCGCCTCGTTGCGCGGCACCAATGCTAGCACGGTCGGCGCGTCACCCGCGGCGAACCGCTTCCCGTGGGACCCTGCGACGTACTTCGTGCGCGGCGACGAGAAGGGCGGCACCGAAGCGAGCCACTTCCCAGCGCTGTACGCGTGGCGCATCGGCCGCCCGCAGTACATCCAGTACAGCTCGACACGTGACCTACGAAAACAGACGATCGGCGTCGCGTACATCTTCGATGAGCTGACTATTCCTGGCGCGCTGACCCGGCGTTCGGGGCTCCTCAGCGCGGTGGATGCCGTGTTCTTCTCAGCGATGGCGAACGGTTTCCACCCAAGCTTCGGGTACAACGGCGCGCCAGCAGGAACGCCCATCGCGGTGTCGCTGCGGCTGTCAGGGCCGGGGCTCAGCTACGACGGCGGCGAGCATGTGAACCTCGCCCCTGTGCCGGGCCAGAGCTTGGCGCGCGGTGCTGGGCAAGACGGGCACGTGCTGCGCGCGTACCCCACCCTGCGCGCGCAGTTCACGGCGTGGGAGCTCGTCGAGGACTTTGCGGCCGTCGACCCCACGGACGTCACACCGCAAATGCTTTTGACGATCAAGGCCAACACACATGGCGGCGCGGTTGACGCTGTTGAGATCATGCAGCGCTACCTCGAAGCGCCCGACGGAACGGAGAGCTTGACGTGAGCGTATTTCGACGAGCGGTCACGGTCATCTCCGGCGGCATCGCGCGCCTTCGTTCGCAGGCGAGCCCGTACCTCACCGAGTACGTGCTGCCGCTCGACGTGCCGGCGCTGTTCCGTTGGTCGCTCGAGTCCGCACTGGTCGACGACGGGCGCACCGTGCTCCAGGGTTCCGGCGGCTTCGCCGGCGCTTGGATCCGCGTGCGCGAGGACATCAAGGGCGACGACATCACCGGCTCGACGACGATCACGGTTGGCGGCAACAAGCTGCGCTACATCACCGCGCTGTCGGCAAACGCGACGCTTACGCTGAGTACCACGAACGCATCGGTTGGCGACCCGATCGTCTTCGTGCGCACCGACACGAGCGCTTTCACCGTCGACATCGGCGGGCTCGTGACGATGCCTGTGAGCGTGGAATCTTGGGCGATGATCTACTTCAACGGGTCTGCGTGGCAGAAGGGGCCGTCGGGGTTGTCGTTGTAGGTTTCTGGCTGCCTCGCGAGAGAACGGCCCTTTCAATCTGCCTCAGCTCGGCCACTGTCGGAGCGTCGCCCTCACGCAAGTAAAGAACCACATCGAGAGGTCCATTGCGATAGTACCTCCCGTGCAGCTGAATTGGTTCTGGAAGCGTGATTTCCTCTGGAAAGACAAACTCTGTCTTCGAGATGCGAAGTGCTCGACGGCGACCGGGGGCCCATTGCCAGTTACGTGTTCGGGACCGTGCCTCACGACGCCGCTCCGCCCGCGTCAGCGTTCGCTCTGGCGGGACCAATGACTCCTCCGCTCGTTCCACCGGCGGCATCACGAAGATCGAGTGTCCTTGGCACTCGCACGGCTCGAAGGCGCCGTGTTCGCCACGCATGAAAGCCATCATGTTCGTGGCTCCTCTGGCTGAGGCTCACGACGTAGTTTCGGGCACTGAAGCGCCATATGCACGGCGTGAAGCATGTTCGTGAGCCGCGTGATCTCGTCGAGCGATGCCGAAAGCGCGTCAATCACTGGGTGAACTGCGCCGGGGGCCACGTCGTCGGCGACCTCTTCGGCCTCTCTGATGACACGCCGCCCGGCCTCTACGTCAAACGTCATTCTCTCCTCCTGACCTCTCGACCATAGCACACCACCACCCCGGCGCCCAGCGCGGCGCCACGGAGCACACCATGCCCATGCAACGCTTCCTGCTCGTCGAGGGCGTCTTCGACGAGAACGGGCGCGGCTTCCCCGTGACCGATCCGCACAACCCGAGCGCATCCCCCGCGCGCTACGCCGGCTGGCAGTACGCGCCGAAGATGCGCACCGACGGCAAGGGGGCCGAGGAGGTCGATGGCATCATCGACCACTACAAACCGGTCAAGCAGGTGATCGTCGACCACATCGACCTGCGGGCGGCCATCAAGCACGGCCACCTGAGGATGGTCACCGAGTGCGTCGCGCGCAGCCACGTCGACGCCGAACACGATCTCAAAAAGAAGGCAACGGCGCTCGGAGGTGACAAGTGACGCTCCTGCTCACAGGGATCGGCGACAGCCCCATCCCTCGAATCGCTCGCGAATTCAGTTTCGGCCAAGGTGACAGCACCGGTGCCGGGAACGTGCGCCCCGTGGTGCTCGTCGGAAACAAGACGTCTGCTGGCACCGAGTCCGCGGCGACGCTCGGCCAGCCCATCCAGAGCCTCGAGGACGCCGAGACGCGGTGCGGCGCAAGAAGCGAGCTTCGTTGGATGTACTACGCGTACAGGCTGATCGATCCGACCGGTCCAGTGTCGGTGTGCGTGGTCGCCGAGGGCGGCGGGGCAACGGCGGCGACCCGAACGTACACCTTCGCGACGGCTGCGAACGACGCGACCAACCTGTTCATCGACTGGGGCGGCTTCCGTTTCACCGTTCCGATCGCGAGCGGAGACACAGCCGTCGTGCAGGCTGCTGCGGTAGCGGCGAAGACCACGGCCGACCCCTCCCTTCCATTCAGCGCTGCGATTGGTGGTGTTGGCAGCGAGCATATCGTAACGCTCACGGCCGCGCAGCTCGGGCCCCGAGGCGACTTCATACTCGGCCGCGTCCGCATGACGTATCAGAAGAGCGTGGCCACCACGATCACGGTCGGCGCTGTCAGCTCTGGCACCGGCGCCGACGACGTGACCAACGTGGTCGCGGAGCTGACCGGCTCGACGTTCTTTTACCACGTGCTCGCGGCAACAGCGGCGGCTGGCATCACCGCGACAGACAACGGAGTCGGCGAGTACATCACGTTCATCAAGACCCAGGCGCTTCCCGTCAACGGCAAGAACCAAACGGTGATCATCGGTCTCGACTGCACCCAGGCTCAGGCTACCAGCGTCGCGACGTCGAGCGTCGCGAACAGCGTCTACGCGTTCTTCTACCGCGTCGAGAACAACGACTGGCCGCCACCGATGATCGCTGCGCACCACGCCGCGATGAAGCGATCGCAAGAGGTCAACTACGCCGCGTACAACTTCGCCGGCTACACGAACACGGATACCACGCCGTACTTCGTGCCTCCGCCGTTCGCCAAGGCAGACGTACCCACGACGACGGAGCAAGCAGCGGACATCAACAACGGCGTCTCCCCGGTGTCGTTCCGCACCGATGGCACTCCGTACCTCGTGCGCGACGTTACGAGCCGCTCATGGACGGGCTCCTCGGCAACCAAGGACTATCGCGCGCGCGAAGGCCACATCCCGAGCGTTACTTTCGCCTTCTGGGAGGAGGTGGAGCAGCGCTACATCGCCCAGCGGCAGCCGAACGTGATGGCTGATCCGCCGCAGGGTAGGCGCCCCATCGCGGGCTTCGACACGCCGCAGACAATGCGCGATCTCGTCGGCAAGGTGATGACCGACATGGCCGGTCCGTTCAAAAACGGCAGGGCTTACCTGGACCCGAGCGTGCTCGATGAGATGATCGGTGGCATCTCGGTCCAGCTCAGCTCTGCTGGCTTCGGCACGACCGCGACGGTGCAGCCGGTGCGGCACAACCTCTTCGACGACTTCAAGATCAACCAGGCGGGCCCCGCCTACTGAACGAGGGATAGCCATGGCTGATCCGCAACTCCACGACTTCCTGTTCTGCTACGTCAACGGGTCGCTTATGAGCGACAACCAGGAGGTCGAAACGTCGATCGAGAGCAACATGACCGAGGTGGAGACTACGGTCAAAGGCTGGTCAGGCATCACGCCTGGCGGGCCCAAGCGCCGCGTCAAGTGCAAGGGTGTCATACCGCTGACCGGCTTCGAATTCGACGCCGAGAAGGCGCTCATCAACTCCGAGCAGGTGACGATTCGTCTCCAGTTCGGGGGCAGCGGCAAGAGCACGGTGACGAAGGGATACATCGTGTCCGCGCCGAGCATCACGAGCGGCATCGGAAAGACCACAGAGCAGAACTGGGAGTTCGTCGGCGAAGCCAGCCTGTTCGCGTGACACGTGCGCGGCCCGCCGCCCAAAAACGAGCCACCGGCACGCCTGTTCCGGATGCTCCTTGACCCCCATCCGGAGCGGTCGCTCACATGCCGCGTCAACGGCGCCGAGGATGTCCCCCTGCGGGTCCGCGCGCTCCGCGGCATCGACAAGGCGCTCGTCGAGGATGAGACCGCCAGAGCCCCAGAGGCGGCCCGGGATGGGGCGTTCATCCGGGGGCTCGTCGCCGCCGCCCTGTGGACGCCCGAGGGGCCCGCGTTCTCGTCGTCCGAAGCGGTGGGGGCGCTGCCCCATCCGGAGCTGCTGGAGCTTGGGCGGCATGTAGCCGAAGCGTTGTGCGTGTGCTCGCCGATGTACTGCGGGAGCGACGTCAGGGCGTGGGAGCGAACTCTTGAGGAAGGCGCGCTCACCGGCGGCAACTGGCACGAGACGCTCGCGCTCGCGTCCTGTGTCGACGTGAGCCTTGCCGGCATCATCCCACGACCCGACAGGTACTGGGGGGTGCCGCTCAAACGGCTCCTCGACGGCCATTGGATGGTCTACCGAGCCGCACGCGCAGCGGTCGAGAAGCTCAAAGAGAAGAAGACATGATCAAGCAAGCACCACCCCCAGCGCCCATCGTCACCGAGCGCAAGACCGCGCTGGAGCGCGCCATCGAGGCACGCGGCGAGAAGGTTTACACGTTCCCTGTGTCGGGCTTTTTCGGGCTCGGCTCGAAGCCCATCCTGCACATCGGCTTCCGCATGCAGGGCAGCCTCGAGGATGACGCCGCGGTCGTCGCTGCGCACAAGTACCTCGACGAGCTCACGCGCGGCGCTGGCGACGCTGGGGCGGCCGCACGAGTCGACGGCGATTTGCTCGACAACGCGAAGACCGTGGAGGCGCTCTGGCGCTGCACGCGCGAGGCCGAGGAGCAGCCCGAAGGCTCTGGCCAGTGGAAGCCAACGGGCTACCCCGCGTTCATGGGCGGGGCGAGGTGGATGCGCGAGCACCTCACGAAGCGTGAGCTTGCCATGCTCCTCAACCTGCTCGGTGAAGCGAAGCGCAAGGATGGCCTTGACCGAGGCATCGCGGAGGACATCGACGATGGCGCGGTAGAGGCGGTCGCGAAAATGTGCGGTGAGCACGCGGGTAACGACATACCTGAGCAGATGCTTGCAGGGACGGCGCGCCACGTGCTCACGCATCTCGTCGTGCTTCTCTCGCAGAAGCTCGCAGCGGCGCGGCTGTCCGTCGAGACGTTGCTCCGCGAACAGGAGGCGCTCGAAGCTACGCCGCCCAAGTCAGCCCAGTATCCTCCCGGACCGAGCGCGGGAGATGTGGTAGAACCGAAGCCGTGAAGGTCACCATCAGGATAGACAAGACCCCGGAAGAAAACATCGTGCTGCTCGCGTCGCGGCCATCCGGCGTGTGTCCGCACGAATTGCCTACTGCGCTCATCAAAACAGCGTTGACGATGGTTTCTTCTGGAAAGATTGTCCGTCGTGGCAGGAGACGAAGCCCGTCCTGTCAACCGTGGCGTCTGCCTCGAACATGAAGCCAGGCCTCGACATATCCGAGGTGATCGCCGCCGAGCGCGCCGCTATCCGTCATCTTGAGCACGAGATCCCACGCGAGATGCACAGGATCGCGTCGGACGCGGCCACAGAAGAGCAGCGCGGACACACCTACCAGAACCGCACCGGCGACCTCGAGCGCTCGACCAAGGCAACCGCGCCCGAGACGAGCAGCGACGAGACGCGCGTCGATCTGGTCGCCGAGATGCCCTACGCGTCATACGTAAACACCCGCGGCTACATGGTAATTGACGAGGCCGCTGACCACGCCGCAACGGAGATGGAGTTCTTCTTCGACGGCATGACGTTCTAGCGGAACAGGACCGCGATAACGACGACCACGGCCAGAATAAGGCAACCCAGACAGGCTGGGTCGGCGGGCTCCGTTGGGGTCAAGTCTTCCTCTTTGGGTAGACTATATCCAACAGTTTTTTACCGAGTTCGTGACGGATCCTCGACTCTGCGATCCAGTCATCGGAGCTCGAGACTTCTGTTTTCACCTCCAGCACCCCGCGCAACATCTTGATGGCGTCGATCAGGCACTTCGCGTCGTCTTCGCGGATGTCATGATCAAACGCTACCCAAGCGCCCTTTAGTCGGTCTGTCATCTGATTCCTCCGTCTTCTCCAGTAGCACTTTCAGACTGATCCGCCATGCCCGAGATCCGTTACCAGTTCGTCGTGGCCGGCAAGGGCGAGGTACCGGCGGAGTTCCGCTCCATCACGGCCGAGGCTCGCGCAAGCGAGAAGGCTACCGCGGGGATGTACCGCGCGAGCGTGGCTGGTGCAGGGCAGGCTACGCGCTCAGCGCAGACCTACGGGCGCGAAGCAAAGCGCCCCATCAACGACATCGAACGGCTCGCGAAGAAGGTCGCGGCCGACCAGGAGCGCGCGGCGAAGAAGGCCGCTGACACCGAGATCCGCGAAGCAAAGCGCGCCGCGCGGGAGAAGGCGCGCGCCGTCGAGCACGTCTACCAGATCCGCCGGCGCTACGAAAAGGAGCTCGCGAAGCAGGAGGCCGCCGCAGACAAGCGCCGCCAGGCGTTCAGCAAGAAAGTCGTCGGCACGTTCGGCGGAGCCGCTATGACGCTCGGCATGGGGGCCGCCAAGGTTGGAGTAGGCGCTGGCTTGGCCGGCGCGGGTCTTATCGGCGCCGCGGCTCGCGACTCGATGAAACTACAGGACATCGCCAACCGCATCAGCATCAACTCGCGTGGGGCGGGCCAGCGTGGCGTCGATGCGACGGAGCTGCGCAAGGAATTCGAGGCGACGGCCATCGCCACACCTGGCATCAAGGCGACGGACATCGCCGAGGGGATCGGTGGGTTCGTCGCCAAGACGGGCGATCTTGCTGCGGCGCGCAGGTTCTCTGGCACGTTTGCCACGACCGCGAGCGCGTCTGGCGCTGATGTACAAGACATCGCTAGCGCCGCGGCGGACATCTCCCAGAAGTTTGACGTCAAGAGCATTGACGACATGCGAGAAGCCCTTGCTGCCCTTACCTTCCAGGGCAAAGAGGGGGCCTTTGAGCTAAGGGACGCTGCCGGGAAGTTTGCAAAAACCGGCGCGGCTGCAAAGCAGTTTGGATTCTCAGGCCTCTCTGGGCTCAAGACGCTTGGTGGGCTAAGCCAGATCGCCATGTCTGCCACGGGGGACAGGGACGTTGCATCGACGGCAGTTGAGGCAATGTTGTCTGAACTGACATCGGCCGAGAAGCAAAAAAAGATAAACAAGCTCGGGCAAAACCTGGTCTTTCAGAAAGGCTCTGGCAACTCGAAGACGAGGGACATCAAGGACATCCTTGTCGACATCATATCGAAGTCGGGCGGGAACAAGGTAGCTCTCGGCGGCATCTTTGGCCGCGAAGGGATGCGCGCCGTCAGCCCACTGATTTCGGCGTTCACTGATGCGCAGGGAGCGGCTTCTGGCACGAAGCAGGAGAAGACGGCTGCCGGTGTTGATGCCCTGAAAGCGGCCCTCGACAAGGCGATAGAGGCCCCTGGTGCCTGGTCTGAGGTAGTCAAAGACGCCGCACAGGCACAGTCGTCGTCAAGCGCCAAGGTCACGGCAGCGTGGGAGAAGATCAAGGCTACCGTGGGCGAAAAGTTTGCCCCGGCCATTGCCGATCTCGTCGCGAAGATCGCCACAAACAAGGCCGCCTTCGATGGTCTAACAGCCGCTGTAAACGCCGTCGTCAAGGCCTTGGAGTACATTGGAGGTGCCGCCAAGGGCTTTGGATTCGTCGAGGACGACGCCATGGAGGGGCGGAAGGAAGCTGGCGAAAAGGCTAAGAGAGTAAACGAGGAACTCTCTACAATGCTCGGCGGAGCCGGCATCAACACACGCGCTGGACAGGCGGCGTTTGCCAAGTTGTCTCCGGAGAACCAAGCAAAAGCGAAGTCTCTCTACTCGGAAAGCCTCGAGGCAAAGGCTCTGCACGAGAACATGACGACGGCCGTGACAGATCAGGAACGCGCTAAAAGATTCACAGAGCGGTATATGTCGGCCGACCCTTCGGAAGATAAGTCCTTCACCGAAGGATATGCCAGGGGCATCGTCAAACGGGTCGCGTCAGGAGAAAAGACCGGATTCTTCGACGAGATGTCCGATCGTTCGTTGGAGACATCGGCGCAGACCAAGGAACGCCACGAGTTCGAGCAGGGCACCGGCGCTTACGCGAAGGGTGGAGACATTGACAACGCGTCAAAGGCGGCGGCCGAAAAGATGATCGCGGCGGCCGACAAGTTCGGCGCTGCCGCGGATAAGATCGCCACGGCGGGCGGCCAGCCGAGCATCACAGGCGCGCCGCTCGTCGGCGGAACTCAGTAGACCATGGCACCATCATGGAACAGTGCAATTACATGAAAGGTACTGAGTCTGTTGAGAGTTGGGTGACTTGCATGAAAACCATCTTGCACAAAATGGCCGTGTGACATGTCGTCGAACTCGCCCATGCAGATCATCAGGGATCTGCCTCGATTGCAGTGGCGCGGACTCGACGCGCCGCCGTACGACATCATCACCGTCGAATGGTCTCACGACCAAGCGGCGCGGGGCGTCCCGTATGTCGACGGCGAGATGCACGATTGGACGGGAAGGACCAGTTTCAGGTTCACCGTTCGCCTTTTTTTCCTGAATGGATTGCTCGATGAGCCGAACCATTTCCCTGACACATGGGAAGACTGGAGGACGGCGCTCCTCGACGGTTCCGCGGACACGCTGATTCACCCGCTGCTCGGCCCCGTGCTCGCGTGTGTGGTTGGCGGGAAGTTCGAAATTCGATCCTCGACCGCCAGTGGCATCATCGTTGATGTCTCTTTTTCTGAGACACTCGACGACCCTGCCGGACCGCAGGGGCTACTGCCTCCTGACATCGACGCCGGCACGCTCGCTGCCGCGGCTGACACGAGCGCGGCCGAGTTCGGCGTAACGTTCCCCACCGGCAAGGGGTACACATCGCTCCTCGATGCGTGGAACGCCGTCAAGAGCGGACTCTTCTCGGCGAGCCTTACGGTATCCGGGCAGCTTGACCAGCTCATGGGCATTGCGGGCGGCATGATCGACGCGATCGACTCGCTCAACGACCCGGCGGCAATTGCAGCGTACGACAACACCATCGCGTTTTGGAACTCGATCAAGGACAAGAGCGCCAAGGTCGCCGCCGCGAACAGGCCAACATCGAAGAAGGTCTTGCGTCAGGATGCCACGCTCGACGCGTTTGCCGCTTCGGTCAACAACTCTCTCGTTGATGTGATGGGGCTAAACCTCCACGCGCTTCGGTTGCCCATCGTCAGCCGCGGAACGACGATGACGTACTACACATGACTGAGCGCACACACGGCGTCGTCTCTATGCACTTTGCCGACGGGTCGAGCATCGACACCTGGCAGAGCCTGACGATGCGAGAGACGTACACCGACCCACTCGGTGAGCTCACCTTTGAGACCACGCCGCCCGCTCGGTTCATCGCCGACTACCGCGCGCGCCTCGCCAAGGGCGAGCTTGTGACCGTGCTCGTGAACGGCGTGAACCAGGGCGTCTTCCTGATCCAGACCTGCAACCGCAAACATGGCAAGCGCGGGTCGACGTTCTCCATCACCTGCCACACGCCGCTCGTGACGCCGTACCAGAGCTCGATCGACCAAGCTCTGGTCAAGAAGACGCCAACAGACGTGCCGCTCACCGAGACGATACTTCAGTCGCTCGGTCCGTACGGCTTCCAGACTATCATTGCCGACACTGCGGCAAGCGTGTCCACGGTCAGCGGCAAGCCGATCGACGGGCGCGCGCCGGCGGTGTCACTCCCCGCGCTCAAGCACAACGAATCCCACCCCCAGCAAGGCGAAACCGCGTACCAGTACATCGCGCGGCTCATCACGCGACTCGGCTGCTGCCTCAGGATGGCCCCAGATGGCACGCTGCTCGTCGGCAAGCCCGACTACGACCAGCCGCCTGTCTACACGTTGATCCGCACGCTGAGCGGCAAGGCGGGGCCTGGGGACTACTTCGTGGGGGACGTCGACGTGGTGGACACGAACGACGGGCAGCACAGCGAGGCGCAGGTCCGCGGGCAGAGCAACGACACGGCCGACGCGACGCAGACAAACCTGCCAGTTGCGCGCGTACAAGAGAACCTCCTGCACCCCGGGCGACCGAGCTACAGGAGCCCGATCGCCGCGCCGTACAAGCCCAAAAACGTCAAGGACAAGGGCTCGCGCGATAGGGCGACGGCGACGTCGACGGCGAAGCTGGAGCTCGGCCTACAGGCGGCCAAGGCCTTCTACATCACCGGCACGGTCGACGGCTTCGTGAGCGTCACCGGGAGGATCTGGTCGGTCGACACGATCGCGCATGTCGTCATCGAGCAGGAGGACATCGCCGAGGACATGTGGATCGCCGAGCGCGTGCTGACGCTCAGCCGCGGGGGCGGGGAAGGTGACGGGGAGCACACGAGGCTCAAGCTCCTCCCAAAGGGAGCGCTGGTGCTGGGGGATGTGCCTAGTTGAAGGCGTAGGCGATGCGTATCATTCCAATGCCAAAAGCAGTAAGGCCAGCGTCGGTCGCCAAGGCATCAGACCTGCTGATTCCTTGCGATCGCAGCGCGTCACGAAATCGTGCAGTCGGGTCGGCCTGCGGCAACATTCCAAGCGGCACATTGGGGTTTCGTAGAGAAAATAGATAGTTGGGCGACATGCCCACACCTTAGCACAATGATCTTCACACGCTACCAGGACTTCCGCCCCGGGTTCGCGCTCGTTGGTGCCGCCCTCGATCTTGATGGCTTCCCGGTGTGGCCGTACGCGAAGCTCAACACCGGCGGCTTCTCTGGCTCGCTCGCGTTCACGTCGATAATGGCGTCGGGCATCCCGTTCAGCGCCACGTGCAACTCGTTCGCGGCCGATTCGGTTGCAGGTGTTGACGAGTACGACTGGTACGTATCGCAGCGAACCGACACGAGCGCGAACCAGTACTTCACGGTGGGCGCGCACAGCGCCAATCACTCAGGCTCGATCACTCTCGACGTGGTTGACGCCAACGTGAAGCTGCTGATTCCAGCGCTCTCCGCGCTCAACTACGCCGACATGAGAGCGGCGCTCAAGAACGACGCGTACCTCAAGCTCATCTTTCGAGACGTGGCGTTTTACGTGCAGCGACGCAGCGACAAGGCCTACCAGTGGGCCACAATTTGGGGGAGCCTATAATGGGTTGGGCAAGCGCGGACACGGACATCGCCGACGTCCTCCAGACCGAGGTCAAGAACGGCGTTGTGACCGTCACATTCGGCGAGTGGAGCACGAAGGAAGGACTCGCTGCCGATGTCGGGTTGTGGGGCAACGCCGACGGCTTCGTCTCGGTGCCGAACGTCCCGGACGAGAACGGATGTGCGCAGGTGCTGTATCTCCAGGAGGGAAGCACAAGGCGCGCGCTGGCCGTGCGTGACCGGAGGTACTCCGAGAAGGGCGGCGCGCTTGCACCTGGAGACCGTGCAATCCTGTCGAGCTCTGCGGCGCGGCTGTTCCTTAAGAACGCAATGTCGGCGATCACGCTCTACACGGAGAACCAGGCCGACGGCAACTCGTCAATGATCTTCGAGTTCAACGGGGAGAAAGGCGCGCTACGCATCATCAACGGCAAGGCATACGCGACGATGACCAAGGATGAGTGGCTCATCGGCGTGGGCGGCACGATGATTCGGATCACCGAAGGTGGGTTCTTCGTGTACGGCAAGCACACTGCGCTCAACACGAAGACCGGGAACCTAGGCTGCGTAGGACCGCTGCCTCCTCCACCGGGCGTCAACTCGATCTGTGCGGGCCCTGCTGGCAACGTGGCAATCGCGTCGGCTGGGTGGACGTGCGCTACGGTGTGAGCGATGAGCGCGTGCAACATCCCGGCGATCACGTCGCCCGCCTTCCCGCCCGCTTTCCCCCCGGCCATTCCGGATCTGATTCCTCCGCTGCCTGATCTGTCGTTCGACTTCGGCATTCCAATCAGCATCGCCGGTAGTCAGGACCCATCGTTCCCGCCTGGCTTCCCGCCCGCCATCCCGGATCTGATTCCTCCGCTGCCTGATCTGAGCTTCAACATCGGGATCAGCACCAACGTTGTGCCGCCTGGCGCGCCCGTTTTCCCGCCCGACTTCCCGGCCATTCCGGATCTGTTCCCGCCGATCCCTGAGCTCCCCACTTGCCCGCTCGACTGACACCATGGCTCTGACACTCGGCTCAGTCACGGTCCAGGACAACGGAACGGTTGTCAAGACCGGCGAGTGCGATGTCGTGTACAGCCTTCTAGAGGCCGACTCGCACGTCGCGATCGCTTCATTCCCTGGGCACGCGCTGCCGACCGGGCCGGTCTCTGTTGCGCGCACGAGGGCACAGGCAAGACTATCCACCACGATCGCGACCTACATATACGATCTACTGACGACAAGAGCACCAGGCGGCCTTCCTGCCTCTGGCACAGGCGTCGGCGCACCTGATGCATTCGCTCTGATCAAGATCGAGCCGGCCACCGCGCTGCTCATCATGGTCAGCGTGGCAGGCACACGAACAGACACCGGCGGCAGTGGTCGCGTTGCAATTTTCAAGAAGTCCGTGGCAATAGACAACCTCTCGCCACCAGCTGCCATCATCGGCACCGAGATCACCGATATGTCCAGACGAGGGTCCCAGATGGGAGCCGCGACATGTTCATTATCGATCGACGTCGGAGCGAACAGGCTTCGAGTGGACGCCAGCGGGCCGAACGGCTCGACGGTGGCTTGGACGTTCGCGTTCCAGATCGGTGTTGAGGTTGTCTGATGCCTACAGACAGAGGAAACATCGCTGGATCTGCTACCGGGGCGGCGCTTGCTGTCAACACTGTAATGGGGCGAATTCCGATCTCGCAGGACGCCCACGCCGGCAGAGTGATCGCCGCTTTGATTGCCGTGCGATCGACAAGCCCAGCGTCTTCTGTCACGTCGCAGATCAACGTTGGATATGAATCAACTGGCACAGTTGTAACGTTCCCCGGCAGCCAGGAGATAGCGGCGGGCGCCAACGCGGAGAACGCAGGCGCGTCGTGGTCTATAGGTAGTGACACGAATGCAGACGGCGTTCACTTAACGCTCATTCTAAATCTGCCAGCTACAACATTGGATGGCGTAGTGTTCGTTGGCGGTGGTGAATGGTTGACGGTAACTAGTCGATGAGTGCTGGTTTCGGTACAGGCCCCTTCGGGATAGCTCCGATGGGGCTCGCCTATGAACTGCCCGCGCAGACCGTACGCGCGGCCCTGTCAAGCTCGCGAGCCATCGACACCTACGGCCACTACGTGATCGCTGATGACGGTGGCTTCGAGCCGATGGACGACACGGCGCAGCGGGTAATCCTCCTTATCAACTTCAACGTGAAGCCGCCCGACATCATCACGCCAACAACGTTGGCCGCACAGGAGCAGGCGATCCGTTCTGCGTTGAAGCCGCTCACGTCGGGTAAGCAGCCGGCGATCAAGAACGTCAAGATCGTTGTGTCGGACGGCGGTGGCGGCAAGCTCTTCGAGAGCGTCACGTACTACGACCAGATCGCGAAACGGCAGCAGACGGTGAAGGCCGACGGGACTGTGGTGATCAAGTAATGGCACTTCCCAGCGTTCAGGACGCGCAGTACCCGACGCCTGAGGACGTGCTCAACACGATCCTGCGCGCTCTCAGGTACAGCTACGCGCGTCGTGGGATCGACATCAACCTCCTCGAGGGGAGCGATCACTGGTATCGGGCGAAGGCTTACGCGGATCGCGTGAGCGTCGCCATCGCGAACAACCAGCTCGCGCTCGCGGACTCGAACCCGCTCACTGCAACGGGCGACGCGCTCGACACGCTCGCCGGTGTGTTCGGCGTCACGCGCAGGCCCGCGGCGTTCGCTGCCGGCCCGGTCACAATCGTTTGCACCGGCGTCGTCAACATCCCTGCCGGCTTCCAAAGCACGGCTCCGAACGGCTCGCAGTACCAGACGATCACCGCGGGCAGCTACGTTACCGGTGCCGCGGTTCAGGTCATCGCGCTCGTCGGCGGCGAGGCGGGCAACCAGGACGAGGGGACACAGCTCTCGTGGGACAGCGCTGCGATCGGTGCGCTCCGGCGGATCTGCACAGCCGGCGTCGGCGGCATCGAGGACGGCACCGAGGCGGACGACGACGAGACGCTGCGTGAGCGGTTGCTCCGCCGGCTGAGCTTCCCGAGCGTCGGCGGCAACTGGGCCTTCGTGGTCGAGACCGCGGAGAACGCGAGCAGCGCGGTGAGCGCGGCGTATGTATACATGGCTGAGCAGGGGCCGGCTTCGTACGGCGTGACCATCGTCAAGAACACGGGCGACCGCACGCTGAGCGCCACGACAATCGCACTGGTCGGCTCCGCGCTCGACGCCGTGATGCCGGGTCAGCAGAAGCGCAACGTGACCACCGTGACGCCGCAATACGTCGACGTTGTGTTCAAGGCTCAGCTCGCTCTGCCGCAGAGTGCGGGAGGAGCTGGGGGCGGCTTCCTTGACGGTGTGCCTTGGCCAGCTGAGGACACGAAGGTTACGGCGTACAACACACAGACCGGCGTGCTCACCGTCGACAGCACAGCGACGCCCAACGTGGGCAACCACATCGGGCTGTGGAACAACGTGACAGATCCCGACGAGCCTGTGATGCGCGAGTACGTGATCACCGGTTCTATCGGTGGCGTCGCTGGGGCGTGGACGTCCCTGGTACAGGGCGCCGTGGGATTCGACCCCACCGACGGCGCCACGCTTGAGCCCTACGTAAGCGCGGGCGCGGTCAACCTCGTCGGCTACGCAGCTACGATCCTTGCCGAGATGCGCAAGCTCGGCCCCGGCGAGAAGACGACGAGCACGGACATCCTCCCGCTCGCGCGCCGTCACCCGAGCCCTGACGTGCAGGACATGGCTGACCTGACCTCGCGTCTCCAAGCTGCCGTCACCAACCAGTACGATGAGCTCGCCGGGCTTGAATACATGCTCCGCGTCGAGACGGGCACAGCGACGCCGCGCAGTTCACCGGGCGTGCCCGCAACCACTGCGGACCCGCCCAAGGTGCTCGTGCTGAAGCACCTCGCGATTCGAGCCTGACCATGACGACCCCGCGGACGATCGACAATTACGGCAGCGTGTTCGATGACGCCTACAGCGTCGAGGACGCGACCACCGAGCAGTCGGCGGCGTACGCCAACCGCGTCAACGAGGACGTGGCGCACATGAGCCGCACGACGCCGAAGGTGATCCTCCAGTTCCTGACGACCACCACGGCCGCCGTTACGCCCGCCACCGTGACCGCTGGGCGCTCCCATGCAGGCACAAGCTCGGGGCTGTGGCCGACGGTCTCGAAGACCGCCACGGGCCGCTACACGGTCACCTGGCCTGCCTCGTTCGTCGATGAGCTGGGTGTCACCGAGACGCTTTCGCTGACCTTCGCCCGGGGCGACGTGATCCACAACACGACGTTCGCTCGGGTCCAATGCACAGCCGCCGGGGCGAACGTCGTGCTCGTGAGCGTCATCACGAACAACGCCGGGACGGACACGCTGAGCGATCTGGGCGGCAACGTCCCGATTCAGGTCGAGGCGTTGTGAGCGCAGAGAGAGCCTTCTCGCAGGCCGACCTCGACAGGGAGGTGCCGCAGCCGCCGAACGTGATCCCCATCGGGCGAGCGCGGGTGCGAAAGCCGCCGGAGCCTCATGCCGAAACGGTCCGTTCGACCCCGCCCCACATCACCGTGATCTGTTCAGCCATCGTCGATTGCCCTCGCCCGCGCGATCTCTACCTGATCCAGATAAGATCCGGATCAGGGATGAGACCCGGATCCGAAGGGAGCCCCCCCTTCCCCCCTTCGGGGGGTTGGGAACTCGGTCGGATCCGGGGGGTGCCCGTATTCCGTGAGGTATGCCCACCCCGGGCTTCAATCCGGGGCCCGATTGAGGTAGCAGCCAACCGAATCCTGCGGAATGGGTCAACTTTCACCCGTGGGTCAAAACTGACCCATCACGCATGGGTCAAGTGTGACTCACCGGCAGGTGGGGCGTGATGTTCGGTCGGAATCCGTTCCCCCGTCGGTTCGGCGGCGGGGCGAACCCGATCGTCATCGAGCACAACGCGATGCTTCGCGCGCTCGACAAGGGTTTCGACGTCTCCGAGAACTCGGCCGTCTACGCGGAGGCCTACGCCCATGCTCTCGCGCTCGCATGGATCTGGCGCCTCAACGGCCGGCTGCGCAACCAGCTCGTGCCCAGCAAGATGCTGGAGACGTTGACCACGTGGGAAGCGGCGTGCCGACTGCGCCCGACGCCGACCGACTCGGTGCAAGACCGACGCAGGCGTGTTGCTGCGAAGTTCCGCGGCATCATCGCCAACACCGTCAGCGATATTTACGACGCGATGGCGGCGCTCCTCGGGTCGCACTTCCTCGGCGTGCTCGGCCCGACGGTGGCAGATGAGGTGACCTACTGGCCCGGCGTCAACCCCGGCCCGCCTGGCTTCGAGTGGACGTCCAACCGCGCGCTCATCGCTGTGCGCACCCAGCGGCTCGGCCTCGATGACATCGCCTTCGACGCTCTGCTGGCACGCGCGGCCGAGATGCTGGATGCGATGATCCCGGCGTGGATGGGCTACCAGATCGGCACCGACGAGGGCGGCTGGGTGGTGGAGATCGGTATCGTCGACGTGACGCTGCTCGGAAGCTGACATGGCTGTCACGATCACCACAAGCCCTACAGCGACCACGGCAGCTGCCGAGGTGACGCTCGACATCACAGGGCAGGACGCTGGGCGTGTCGGTGAGTTCGAGGTGCTCTCGGTGCCCGACGGCTCGGCCATCCCAATCGGCTTCATCCTCGACGTGGACGGCAACCGCATCATCCCCACGCTCGACGACACGAGCACCGTGTTCACGCCCGACGTGGCCGGCGTGTACGGCGTCAGGGCTTCGGTCGTACGCATCATCGACGGCACCGGCGGAGCGCATGCAGACGACCCTGTAGGGCAACCGCAGCGCATCGTTGAAAGCTCTGTCGATGGCTCGGTGTACGTCGGGCAGAGCATGGATCTTCCTATCCGCACGGTGCGCGGCGACGGCGCTACGCTTCGGCTGATCGCTGTCAACGCCACGGTGCGCAGCGCTGAGCTTGTCGACCCGCTCACCGACATCTCCCGCGTGTGCATCCTCGACAGCGCGGTGGTAGCAGCGGTAGCCGCGTTGGTCGGCGTGAGCACCGCAGCCGGCACGCTCGATGTGGACTTCGCGACCGACGTCACCGCTCTGCGCACCGCGTACCTTGCGCACATCGCCAAGACCAGTGCGGACACCCATACTGCCGCGGACACCACGAACGTTACAACGCGCGAGGCTGTAGTAGGGGCTGTCGACGCTTCGATCGCCGACCTGAATGACCTGTATGACGCGATGATGGGCCACCTTGTCGCTGGTACAGGCGGCGGCACATGGCACCAGAACGACGACGGTTACAACGCGCCTTTGACCGCGAAGGCGAAGACGCTCGGCGAAGCGATCGTCATGAAGGCCGACCTACGCGAGCGCGTCTACGAGGCGCACCGGGTGAAGCTTGGAAGCCCAGCGGTCCACGGCGGAGCGGACAACACGAACACCATGGCGGCACCGTTGCCGCTTCCTGCGGCAATCGTCGCGTTTCTCAACGCCATTGCTGCGGCCGCGCCCACGGCGCCGACGGGTGAGCAACAGGGCGTCGCCAACCTCGAGCACGGTTTCGGCTTTGTGCCGACACCATAGGACAACTGCATGACCTTTTCACTCACTCCCGCCCTCGCGTTCACGGCCAAGCTGTCCACCATCACGGCTGCCACGCTCAACTATTGGCGCACGGCAATCTCGCAGGCCATCGATGGAGCGGCGGGTGGGACGTACTTGCCGACGTCTGCCATCGAGATCGGAAACGCTGGCCTGCGCGTAGACGGCACGCTTGCCTATGCGTCCTCATCTGTCACTCGCACAGTCGATACAGATGCGTTTGACATTGTAGGCACGTCATCGAAGGGTGGGCTGCCAGCAAACGTTGCTGTTAGCGAGTCGATAGGGGCAGCGATCCGAGTCCCTCATGGCAATGTTCTATCGTCAGTCACGGTCTACATCTCGCCAGCAGTTGACGGGAACTTGCCGGCCACAAAACCGCTCGTCTCGGTCCTGCGTCGGGATCTCAATGACGGCACCGTGTCGACTCTCGGGTCGCTGACCGACCCGGCGGCAAGCGCTGCCGCTTACGAGCAGTACCACGGAATTACTGTGTCAGGGCTTGCTTCGACGATCGACAGGTCAAGGTACATGTATAGCATTCGCTTCGATGGCGAGGCGGGCGCGAACTCACAGGCTGTACTCGTTGTCGGAGCGACTTATACGATCACTTCGACAGCGCAAGACAAGGGCACTGGCTGACTACTGGCAAGTGCCGTCAAAGCAAATTCCCATGCCAGACGGCGAACCATTGTCGGTGCAAAGGCTGCCGTTGGGCGCGTTTTCTACAGCACAGCATCCGAGTTTACACGCTGGCCGAATGCATTCCGGAATGTTTGTTGGGCAATCTGTCCAGTGGCTGCATGTGCCAGCGTCACAGGGCATTCCGCTCGATGTCGATGAGGCACCGCTTCCGCTGCTAGAGGTAGAAGACTCAACGCCAGACGACGAGGATGTCGAGTCGGACGCCGAAAACCCGACCTGACCACCCTGACCGTTCCCGGATCCAGAAGAGCCGTGTGAGCTTGTGCCCACTATACCTCCGCAATCCGCCAAGCTCACCGACATGCACGCAGCAAGCATGCAAACCAAGCCCGATTTCAAGGTCATTCAGTCCTCCTTCAGGACATGCACTTAATGCGGCGGACGCGCCCCGCGTCAATACGCCATAAATAGGGCCCGCCAGAATGGTGCCACACGGTCCCACCCAGTTGGACTTGCAGGCGACGCACGCGCTCAGTGGTCATCGTTCAGTGGTACGCCAGATCGGCCAGTAGATGCGGTACGTCCTCGGCCCGCTCCGCGGCTTGCTCTCGCGCAAACCATGCGCCTCGTCCGTGTCAAGTCTCTGGAAAGAGAACAAGAGACTTGGCCTGTGCCACTCATGCTCACGCGCGATCGAGGCTTGGCGGATAGGTAAGACGCGGTGCCGCTCGTGTGCCCATAGCGAGGCGGCTTCGGCGGTCAAACGTCGCCGCGCAAGGCGCGCGATCGCGTCTGCCTCGGGCGATTCGACGACGCCACAAACGAGCAAGACGACCCCGTAGCGGCGACGCTCATGAGTGGGCCCGCCACGGGCCTGAGTGGGCCCGATGGATCGCGTCGAGCTTACGTTTGACGCCCACCAAGGAGCTCCACGAATGGAAACCCAAGTCATCACCCCCCAGCCTGGACAGAGCGTCATCGTCACCGGCGACGACGACCACCACGGCCGCCACCGCGGCGAGCACGGCATCGACTGGAAGATCCTGACCGAGCAGGCCGCCGGCTTCCGCGAGGCGGCCGCGAACTTCACCACGACCGTGCGCGACATCAAGGATGCGCGGTTCGATCTGAGCGGCCAGCTCGCCTCCGGGTTCTCCGGCACCTCCGAGAAACTGTGCGACGTGAAGGGCACGATCTCGCACCTCGGCGAGCGCGTGAGCGACGGCTTCGGCTCGGCGTCCACGCAGGCCGAGAAGATCGGCGCGGCGCTCGGTGTTGCGATCGAGCGGAACACGGCGGCCCTCGGCGTGCAGTCGGACAAGAACGCGGCGGCGCTCGGTCTCCAGGCGACCACGTTCGCTGGGCAGGCGTCGGTGGCGGCGCAGAACTTTTTCAACCTGTCCAACGTGCAGGTGGAGCGCGTCCGCGCCGAGCTGACCGGGCAGGCCGATCGGAACACCTTCGAGCTGCGCCTCCAGGCGGAGCGGAACGCGTCCGCTGCCGCGCTCGCGGCCGAGAAGTGTTGCTGTGAGCTCAAGCAGATCGCGTTCGAGAACGCGAGCAAGGCGGAGCTCACGGCGCGCTCGCTCGCCGCCGACGCCGCGAAGCAGCTCGCCGAGTGCTGCTGCGAGCTGAAGGAAAAGATGTCCACGATCGAGAGCGACCGTCTCCGCGAGGAGCTCAACCAGCTCAAGATCGAATCCGCCGTCGCCAAGGCGTGCAGCGGCAAGAGCAACGGCGGCGGGCACGGCAACGGCTGAGCCATCGGCAGCACGACGATGATCACGATCAGCACGGACTCGCTCGAGCTCGTGTTGAGCCTCGTGATCATCGTCGGTCTGCTCGCCCTGTCGTTCGCTTCTGGATTCGTTTGGGGGGACATGCGCAAAACCGGGAATGGTCGCAGGGCATGAACTCGCGCGCCATCTCAGCGATCGCGCCGGTTCTCGCGATCGAGAATCTACGGCTCGGCGCGGGCGTGTACAGGCTTACCGTGGCCGACCTCGAGGCCTTCGAGAACGGAATCGGTTGCCGGAGCACCGAGGAGGAGCGGGCCGCGTTGGAGCTCGCGATCCGTTCCGAGATGAAGAGGTTCGCCAATGAGAATCTTGATAATCGGTAGCCCAGCGCGGTGTCCTTCGCCCAAGAGCTCGCCTGCGCCCGTAGCGCGGGCCCCGCGTCCCACGGTTGCGCCCAGCGCAAGCGTCGCGTGTGCTGCTTGTGCCACGTGCAACTGCGCCCACACCCCCCACGCTTGCGCTTCCCACGCCGAGTTCACCGCCTCCTGCGCTGCATGCGTATGCGCCTCCCATGTCGTCGACGCTTGCCCCTCCCACGTCGCTACCTGACCTACGACGATCATCGCATTCTCTGTGGCGTCGATCTTTTGGTAGTGTCTGCGGCGTGAATAAGACCACCGTCAAACTGATCGCCGTCGCCCGCAACCGTCTCGCCGCCAGCCTACGGAAGGCACGAGCGAACGCTGGGCTCACCCAAGCAACCGTCGCCGAGCGCGCTGGGATGCACCCGCGCTCCTACCAGAAGATCGAGGCGGGCAGCGTGTCCACGACCATCGACAGGATCGCGAAGCTGAGCAGCGCGCTCGGCA